>Ga0307508_10000600_pt1 | contig 43127 bp, 54 predicted proteins | sample 9_EM_MG_FD_203089 | JGI IMG/M metagenome (GOLD analysis project Ga0307508, IMG submission 203089) | Populus trichocarpa ectomycorrhiza microbial communities from riparian zone in the Pacific Northwest, United States - 9_EM | ecosystem: Host-associated > Plants > Roots > Unclassified | place... | reverse complement strand
GTACAATTTTTTTTTTTCAAATTTTTTTCATAACTCCCCCCCCCCCCCCCCCCCCCCTCCGATTTTGAACTATGAAAAAAAGCATTTGATCTAATTCAAAATAAAGAACATTTAACCCCGCAAGGATAACCTTCTCCCTTCCCTTGCGGGCAACGTCCCCCTGCGAGCCCAGTCCGCACGTGAAAGAACAGACGAACGAGAGAAAGAAAAAAAAGAAAAAAAACACTCAATCAGCACCGTCTAGGACGACGGTTCGCAAGTCCGCCGGAGATTTCTGCCGTCCGGTCGGCATACGGCGTAGTCCGGACGGACAATGTCTGACACTCTGGCCACGCTACGCAGTGCATATCCACTCGACATACATACCTCATCTGTGCACGCAGCGCTCCGAGCGCGCCCGAGACCGATGTCGTCTCTCGCTCGGCTGGGTTTCCCGCTTTGTTACTTCCTTTCTTTTCGTTTGTTTTCTTTTCTGCGGGGTTCTTCTCGGTTGCATAGATACTTACTTATCTACCTACTCCGCTTCAAATGTCAACGCGCACGGCGCCGGTCACAACACCGCGCTGTGAACGATCAACCGACGGTCCCACCCGAACCGGCAGCGGGGGGGTTCGCCCCGCCCGTGGACCGTGGGGCGTGCACTTGCCGATCCAGCAGCCGGACCGACCGACGGACAGGAGTTCTGTCCGCTGCGTGGGGAGGATCGACGCTCTCCCCGTTCATCCCCCGCCTGCCGAACAGGCTTACAGATGCGAAACGGAATGAATTGCTGTCTCCCCCCCCCTCCCGCCTGCTCGCAATCGCTCTTACGTACATACACGCTCTCGCTCCGGGCGGATGGACCGTGCGATCTCCGTGAATCGCGATCTTGAGACACAATTTCCGCAGGTGGCGAGTGCCTGTCGATTCGCTAGCTCCGACTCGGGGCTGGGCGTGGGCGCTGATTGGTCCGGTGGTCACTTCCGCACCCTATCCCTCCAATCCCTGGAGGGACCGAAAAAGCCACATATAAAAAAAAATATTCCCCAATTCCGATATGCGACGCAAACCGCGATCCCACGGGACCCGTTGCGAGGGGAGAACGAAGGAAAGACAGGATCGTTGGGCACACATCCTATCCACTTTGGCACCCTCCCCCGGGGAGGAGAGAGGAAAAAACAAACAAGCATCGACCTTTTCTTACGAAATCCGTGATCCAAGTCTCCTGACTTCGCCCAGGACCAGCTAACTACATACCTACCTACCTACATTCACAGGCACATATCTGCTCTGCGCTGGCCGTCGCCCTGGTCGGGGCACGTCTTTCCCCATGCCGCCGCGAAGGATCCGCGGATGGGGCCCATCGCCTCTTGGAGAATCCGCACCCGGAGTGGGCGGGGAAGAGCGTGCCGTGCAGACAGAGTGGGCCCGACCAGGACGTGTCGAGCGGGAAGCTCCCTTCCCACCGGGCAAGACTGCACCTGCAAGAAACCCGGCATATGGCAAAGCGATTCGAGCGGCACCGGCGTCCGTCACGAACCGAGTCCGAGCGGAACATGTCTTTCTCGCGGTGGGGCCGTCGTAGATAGATATCGCATGCGGCTCGGCCGGTTATGTATGCATGCACGCGAACAGCCACACATCCAGGCACTGGGTGAGCTGTCGAGCTCGAAGATGGCTGCATTCCCATCCGTCCATCTATGTACATACATGCACCACAGCTATAGATATCCACCTTTTTCTTTTTGCTTCCACGCTCACGTCGAGCCAGCCAGCCAACACGTAGAAAGAGCCCCGTGAGGGGTTCTATCTACACGCTCTACGCAGAGAGTAGGGGGATCCTCCACGGGTCCACAGCGTGCATACATACGGCGAGGGGGATGCGGGAACCTCCATCCAATAGCTGTGTCCGTCGCAGCTCCGTTTACCTTTCCCTCCCCACTTGCTTCTTTCGCCCCCTCGGACGTCCCATCTTTTCCTTTTGCGCGGAGCTTCCATCTAGAGTACATACATATCCTATTCGCTTTTCGTCAAGCAGTGCGTGCGTGTGCGTGTGTGTGTGTGTGTATGATTCATGTGTGGTCCGGCCCGTAAGTACGCAACTAAGTGAGGTAGTTGTGTGGGGCCGTCCTCCTTTTTTTTTTCTTTTTTTTTTCGTCCTTCCTCTCCATGCTTGCCTGCTTGCTTATTCCTCGGGTATCTATCAGAATTCACTCCTCTTGGGTGAATCTTGATTTTGCAAGGGGGGGCAAGTGGTGTTGTGGGTTGGGGTCGTGGAGCTTTCTTTTCTTTTTCTTTTTCTTTTTCTTTTTCTTTTTCTTTTCCTTTTTCTTTTCCTTTTTTTTCCTTTCTTTCCTTTTTGGGCTCTTCCGCTCCCACCACGCCGAAGGAGGGAATCGATCGACTCCCCTCTCTGTCTCGCCCTCTTCCTCGGACAAAACTGGGACGGGAAGGAGCGACTTGCGCTTGTGAGCCAACACCGCGCTGGCAAGAAACATCTGTGAGTTGAGGGCGCAACTGTGATGCGTGACGCGTGTGTTGAGCGTGCCCCCCCCCCCATCTCTCCCGGACCTGCTTGTCGCCACTCGCTGTCCCGTCGGACGCGGGAGCGGAGCTGGCTGGCTGGTTGCACACGACTGGGGGGTTAACTACAGCCGTTCACAGTGCGTCACTCGACATCGACGGATGGAACTGCCGGTGAGACCCCCCCCCCCCCCCAGCCGATCGCCGTCGGTCGCGGGGCGATGCACGCATTCGGTATTGGATCCCCGCCCCGCTGCGGTCTGCGGATTCGCATGGTGCTGCCTGCCCCATCCCTCGTGTCGCACCCCTCGCCCCGCGGTATTGTCGTCGCCCCGCCGTGGAGGGGTACGTCGTGCTGACGCCAACGCCACCGGGACGCGGCGCTCTGGGATGGACGGGACGCACGGCGGCTGCTGCTGCTGCTGGCTGCACTGTTGCGACGGGCGCCGTGGCGATCCGCAGGACAAGCCGGACGGACGTTTTGCTCCGGAGATGTCGGCTTGCTTGCTGGGCGTGTGTGCACGCACGTATCTGTGTAGGGAGCGAGCGAGGGACGCCCAGTTCCCGGAGTTGGTCTTCCGTTCTCCGTTTCTCCCGTGGACGGCAGTGGCTCTGTAGCACCTTTTGCGAACTGCGTACGTACAGCATGGCGTGAGCGGCGTCGTGCACACTGCGCACCGCATTTCTCGGAACGCACGGCTCTCGGGAACTACATACGATTCTCGTGATCCCCCCCCCCCTCCCCCCCTTTTTGGAGCACAGCAGACGCACAAACATGTCGCGTCGGCTTCCACATGTCATCATCATCGTCGTCGTCGTCGTCGTCAGCGGCAGCAGTCGGGGGGGGGGGGATGGTGGGCTCTGCATGGCGTCGTCATCAGCAACCAACCAACGCAAGCCCAGCGCATTCCCCTTGATTTCCACGGCTGGCCACATGCACTGGGGGAGGGCTGGCGAAAAAAGAAAGAAAGAAAAACAAAAAACAAACGAGAGGGTTGCTCCGTTTCGTTTCGTTTCGCTTGGTTTGGTTTTGAGGCGAGGAACCGACCGAGTCACGGAGCTACTGTACCTACCTATGCGTGTGTCCGGGCGAACTGTGACTCGCGCAATCCTGCCCTGTCGGACAAAACAAAAACAACCAATAAAACCGGGGTTTGGGCTGTGAACTCGACAGATAGGTTGGGGGGGGGGGGGAGAGAGAGTAGTCCTGGGGTGGCGGTGGTGATTGTGCTATCGACTGCCATTCCCAATCCGGCATGGTTGGCGAAATCAGTCGAAACCGTGCTATGTATCTATGTAGAGTAGGTAGTCTATGTACGTATGTACGTTGGATAAGGTTGACGTCTGTTGACGTGGATACTTGGTGTGACGCCCCCCTCCCCGCCCCCGATTTCCGGCCGGGCGAGCGGGGATTTATGTATATGTGTAGAACATATGTATCTATGTGGCGGCGCCATCGTGCGGAACGCCGTGCGATGGAGAGGGCGCTGCAGAGCCGGCGCTCCGGACCAATCACGGTCTGCCGTTGACGCGAGGACGATCGGCAGAATGCTGGATATGTATGTATCTACATAGATAGGATGGCACTCTCCAGAACTCTCCAGGACTCTCCAGCGCACTCTCCAGCACGGCGTGGACAAGCCTGAGATCGCTCTCGCGGCTGTCTGTGGTTCGCGGGGACACACTCGCTGAAAGCGCCCACGTCCCTTGCATGCTTGCCCAGGCCCGAATGCGCCCTGGAAACTCGACTCGAGCCTCGTATTTATTGGAATTAAATTCACCAAGGAGCGATACCTCTACATAGGAAGTTTGGACTTGACCCTGCGGAATTCGTGCGGTCGCGATGGCTGGCTGGAGGGACACCCCCGCGGTTGCAAGCCACAAGCCTCGGATTATCTATATCTATGTATATGTCTAACCTACCCATTTGCCATGCCGAGCGAAGGAGTGCGAAACTTCCCCCACCCCCCCGCACGAAGCGTTTCCCCTTGCATAAACACCGTTTTCTGGCGCATCCGGAAAACGCCACTGCTTTTTGTGAGGGCCTTTACTCTAACTATGTATCTGGTCTAGATACCTGCCAGAGAAACCACTTATGTACCTGCCAGAGTGCAGCGGATCCGCGTCATCCCCGAGTCCGGTCGTCGGAATGGCTTTTTTTTTTGTTTTCCATTACTCGCATACGGCCAATTTTGACCATGGCGGGCCTGCCTAGGCAGGATTGAAGACAGGGAACGAAGAAAATCCACCTTCGCCCAGACCCAGGACGTCCTCAAACTCGCTTCATCGGGGGTCACTTTCTCTAGCTCTCTCTGCCAACCTCCCAAACTCAGAGCAGACACCATTCCCCCCCGCTTATTTTAATTACCCCCCCCCCCCCCCCCCCCGCCTCCGTCCACCCGAGGCATCATCCCTCAAAACCCTCTCGGGATTAGTTTCGCATGTCTTCCCAGAACACAGGTGAGTTTTCGTCTGACATTCCCAGGTCACTTGGGATTTAACGACGTTCTACATACACAGTGTCGGGAGAGCACTTCTCCAGGGGATGTGTTTAGGTTCCACCACTCAATCCCAGAAACGGGGTCCAGCTCAGAGGTATCTATCACGCATTTTCCCTCCCCGAGAGGTACTCAAGGGAGGGAAGGGGGGGGTCTGTCCTTGCCTTATCGCACACATTCCCGCGAGAGCCGTGGCTTCACGCGTCCACCCATGGCGAGGATTCAGCTTTGTGGATACACCACGCAAGAGGCTCTCTCGTCTATACACGTCTCACTTGGCGACCGCTGGTCCCATCATGGAAGTTTACATCATTCCCGATGCGGCGGGTTTGGGGAGGTCGTGGCGGCTGGTGTCCTCTTGTCTCCTCCTCTCGTCGTGTCCTTCTATCTCGCCCGCGCTGCGTGCGCTCGCGCGGGTGTGCCCGGACTGCCGAGTGATGCGAGATGTCGGCGGAGCCCAGTATGTGCGACTCTGCTATGCACACTCGACACTCTGGGTGGAGTGTGTGCTTATTGCCCGGAGCGGACTGGCTCTCGGCGGCGGCCATGGGTCCCGATGCACTCCTGTCATCTGCGAAACGTCTCCGCCCATGCACTCCTCGTATGTTCGCAAACGGATATCATAATCCAACACCCCCCCCACGTTGTGCAGATATAGTTCGGCGAACCCAACAGCTCGGTATGGGAATTGCACGTTGGCACGTGAGATGTCGCTCCTCCGTATGTATGAGCGGGGGCCGCCAAAAAAAAGCAAAAACACACTCGAACTTGCGCTTTCTACTCCATGCGTTGATAAGTAACGGAAAACTTGCCGACATAAAGATGCGCTGTAGCAGACAGTACGGGCGCCGCATATGTGGCAATATGGCCCCCTCTGTTGAAGCAGCTACATAGGTGCTGGAACTTGGCGGGGCAAGTATCCGTGAGTGACCGTAAGCGCCTCCTGTCGAAGGGGGGGGTTGCGTCCCAGAAAGGTAAAAATATGTCTGCCTCGGTCAGATAGACGGCTCCCACTGCCCCAGACACGTTGGATCATCCGTACATATGTGCCACTGATCACAAAGAGTCGAATACGAACGGGCGATATCGATAACGACAAAATGTGTTAGGATTGTCATAACAGCTATTCTCGGGGAATTCCACTGCAGCAACGTGTAGGAGAAACCACTATATATGCAGATACGCGAAATGATGCCGCCTGATCATGTTGTACCAGGCACAGTATAGGCAACATCGACCGCCCATATATCGCTTGCTTTTGCGGTCACCGCCGCCGATTGCGGCTGCTTTTCTGAACATTGTTGCGAGGACTCGGGGTCCAGTGTCTCCCATCAGTGGTTCTCCCTTCCACCATATTGGCCTCATCCAGAATTTGATAACGTACGCGCTGAAATCGGGCAACCGCATAATTGTCGGGCCTGGCTAATCAGAACAGGTCTGCCCAAGAGACCCAGGGCTTTGGGGGGGGTTGCCCTTGGAAACTCGGGTCGTTGCAGCATGCTTCGTACGCAGGACGGGGACGGAAAGGCCGGAAGGGATGATCACTTGTCCAAACCGTCCATTCTTGGCGGAATCAACCGTCTCCGTGCATACGACTGCATACCTGTAACGCAGGTGCTGTTGTCCGACAAATGGATAACCCGGAAATACGATTTTGCCATATCTTTGCTGGCGAACCTCAGGGTGTGTGTGTTCACGCACGGCGGGCCTGCACCGTTTAACCCCCCCCCCCCCCCCTCCCAATCCACCTCGCCGTGATCCTGGCTGCATGGAGAGCATTTCAAATCCCTTTATCTGCGCGATCAAGACATCAGTCTAGATAGCTAGATAGCCCAGGCCACAGCCAGTGTGATGTTTTCGTTCGCAACGCTGCAGCCTTCCTGATACACACCCTGGTAAAATGTTGAACTTCGACACCACCGCTATGCTAAAGGCGTTCTTGACGGTAGTTTCTCCCGCGGAATCAGGGAGCCCTCATCCAAGCTTGGGGCTTCCGGAGAGAAGGAATTGCCGGAAAGTTGAACCCGGAGGGTCTGGGCTGGAGGTTCGTCCCACGATGCGGCCAGACGCCTGAATGTGAACAATCACCCGCCCTAGTTGCTTCTGCATGCAAGTCCACGACGTCGGATACGGAGTGGGGCTCGGGAATTCCTGCCTGAGCGATCCAGCCGTGAGGAAGGGCACGTGGCCAAAACTCGGAACTGAGCACTTCTGTGGTATATGAGCGTTGGCAATCGGCGATGCTGCTCGCTCGCCTGACCGACTGCAGACGTGACGAAACTCTCAGAGGGCTGGTATGGGACTTGCATTGCCTGGGCACTGGAGCACCTCCGAAGCGCAGTTGTTATCTTCTGCTGCGGGCGCTGTGACCTTTGCTGCGCGCTGAGAAACGCAGACCAACGCTGCTGGCAACCTGGGAAGTTGCAGAGCCGGGCGAGTTGGTGCGTAGAGCAAAGACGACAATAATGCCGAAGACGGGCTTTTCTCTCGGCTCTCACCACAAGGGGGACGTCGGGCAAATGGTCTGCTCTGATGCTCGTCATCAGCTACAATTCCGGCGACTGACGGAGTGATATCTTCCGCTCAGGGTTTCGCCGCAAGCCCACATCATTGACTCGATTGGCGGAGCTTGGGACAGGCGGCCATGCTGTATAAAGAACGAAGCTGAATAGTCTTTGCTGACTTTGTCGGGCCGAATAATTTGCGCTATCGTCAACGACAAGACCTTTGCAAGATGCCAGTGTCCGTGACGAATGTGGTATCGAATGTTGGAAAGTGTAGAACAATTACTAGTGATCATTGAGTATTGGCAGTGGTTTCGGGCATAGGGTAGAGACCCAAATGATTGCTAATCACAGCAAAGATGAGTTCCTGCAAATGACCCAATAGAGGCGTCCGGCACTAGTTAGGGCCACTCTTAGCGAGTGATGGCCCCTGAGCAGGCGATTGCCTATCGAGCTCTCTAGCAGACACCTCGCAGCCCCGCAGCACCCCACCGTCCACGCTCGTTCTCACTGCCCACGCTCGTTCCTCGCTTTGTGTTTTGTTTTTTTGACTTGCATTTCCAACGTCGAACATGTCGCCATGCTTTATCCCCGCGTCAGCATCTTCCTCGGCGCTTCCACGTCCAGCAAGCGTCCATACGAAAGCATCGGCCCGCTCGATCGCCTCTTCGTCGCTGTACAGCATTGAGGATTCACTGAGGGAGATCGTCGGGGCAGTCACCGTGTTCAACAGGGAGCAAACTGATTACTGCCCCGGCGAGAGTTCTGCTCGGAATATCGACCAGCTCTCAGGCCTGTCTACCGCAGAGACCCCAGTTACGGACACGCCGCCTTCGCCTCTTCCTCCCCCCTACCGGGAGCCTCGAGCTACCGCATCAGAGTTTCACCTCCGAATCCGCGAACTCACAGAAGAAGCTGGAGCCGTGGTCACTGATGGTCCGCCAGTCTCGGCCAGACCGACCACACCGCAACGCCGTGCTGCTGTCGCCCCGGAGCATAGCATCCAGGGCTTGGTTTCTGCGTTGCTGGCTGCTTGCACCCTTAGGGACGACAGGCGGGCGAAAGCGAAAGGAAAAGAGAAGGAACGTGCCGAAAATGACGATTCGTTCGATCGGGGTAGCTCGAGTAGACCGCACCCGAGAGGAAACAGACGGGGTGGAGGGTTCATCACACCCTGGACGAAGAAAGGCTCCATCCGCCGAACGACTATACCCATCGCCCAGAGCGAGAACACCCTGACCACGGTGGCTCCCAAAACTCAAAGAGAGGAGGCGTTGGCAGGCCAGGATTTGTGCCGTACGATTGGCCCTTCGGATATCGTGAGCGTGACTTTCAGGGCCAGCTCGGGCACTGAGAAGACGTGTTGGATTTCTTTGAATGTGGTTGATACTTGGCCGGTACGCTGCTGCCACTCCTTCGGCTTGAAGAGATCGGTGCTGAAATTGTCTTCTCACAGAAATTGCTCGGCTTTATCAGATACGCCAGCATGCCGGAGATGTCACACTCAGAAACCGACTCCAGGCATCTGGTCATTGAAGATTTCTCACACTCGCCGCTCACGGAAGACAAATGGTCGCCAAATTCCGAGACGAGGCTCGCCAGCATCCACCTCCAAGTCTCATCGAATCTGCTACCATCGAAGCCTGCCAGGCTCTTCACTGCGATCACGACCAGAATTCTGAGGCCCATTCCACCCGTTTCGGGGGCTTCGACAGATAAAAACATCGGAGATTCAGCCATGGATTCAGCGCCGGCTCTGGCGCGAGAGAGACTCCGGGGCAATGCAGTTTTCGATGTTGTGGCCTACCCGCCGGATGGACTATGTCTACAGATCAATATCAGGCTACTAGACGATAGCCTGGTGTTATCGCCCGCCGATTGCTTAGTCACGCACGGGGGCTCTGCGCCCGACGATGATTCGCAAAACGTGTCCTGGAGTTTGGAGACCGTCGACTCTCGGGAGTTCACTTTACCGGAGCAATACAAGGCACTTAGACGGGATATAACACAGTGGGCTCAACCATTGCGCCTCAGATACGAGGCTCAATACGGACTGGAGCAATTCTACTGGGAGCCTGTGGGGTATATGGTTGTCAGGTTGTCCAGCTTCCGTGCTGCGGTGCGGAAGCTTATGCTGGACCTCGGATTTCTAGAACGCAAGGTCGAGGTAAGTCTTGGGAGCGTCCTCCGTGCCTGTTCTGCCTGACGGTAGTGTACAGGAATACATTGCCTACTGGTCGTCCAGACTGGACGAGTTGAAGCCCGAGTATGTCGAAATCAGGGCTCTCTACCATCCCAGCACCACATACGGTACCTCAATATCCATCGAAAAGGTTGGAGCTGATGATGCTGGATGCGAAGGCAAAACCACCCGCCTCCTCCTTGGCTTCAATCCTGTACATGGAGCTCTCGATCCGCGGGAAGTCTTGAGCATGACCCTACCGGCGATGCGGGAGATCCGAAAGCGTTCCACCCAACAATTTCGTCTCGGGGGTCACGATAGTACTTCCGAAGCCGTGAAGGTTGTCAAGATCTTCGAAGCCGGTGGGATGGTGATTAGAGATAATAGACCGGAACAGCATACGGCGAAGCAAGCTTCTGGAAACGGCCGTCGCCCCGAAAACGATGACACCAAATCCATTGGCTCGGTGTCCGAAGATAGGTACTGGATTTGCTGCAATCCAAGGAACTACGAGTCGCACGGGAAGGTGGGGGTGTCCATGACGTTGGGCACCTGCGTGGAATGTCCGCATTGCAGGTGCCCACAGTGCGTAGTTTCTGGCGGGTTGAAGATGGGAAGTCTCGGTGGACAGGCAGTGCATTCTGTGAATCCTGTCGAAAAGTATGCTGTCACCATCGGCGGGGCCGACGGGACTAGGTTTGATTTATGAGTTGATGAGGTAGTTTTTTTTTAGTTTTTTTTAGTGAATGTCGAAGACTGCCGTGTGCTTGTTTGACTTTGGGCACGAAATTTTTTGCCCTGGAAGAGATGGGGCGGTATTGTTTTCTGGTGTCCATGGTCTGCACTACTGGATGATTGTGGAGTTGCTCCGATCGGAGTAGAAATTTAATAGGTTATTGGATCGATCGATCTTTTGTTCTTTGTCACTTTATGCGGATGGAAACGATGAATCATAAGAAGTCACCTACATTTGGTTCCTGCGATGATGGAACACGGTTCGTCGGAAACCCATATGGGTGGGGGGAGCTACGCACGGTGCAGCATTTACGCAGAAGGGTGTTCCCCGAGCGCCCCTCCACGGAACTACATACCCTGAACGATGAAACCGGATAACTGCGCAAACGCAACGGGTGGCTGTGATACCGACTCCACTCCTCGGAGACGGCTTGCCACCCTGAACGGGAATGCGCAGCGAGCCCCGGGCTGCCGAGTCCACGGATGTCCGGAATTCAAGGGCAATGCCACAGCAGGGTTATCTACGGCCATCGGCCCGATCCGATCCGGACGGACACCGCTCTCAACGGCGGGCAACCGGGCAGGTTTTACGCGCCAATATTAACGGCGGGACGAGTGAGAAGTCGATGGGGGAGGCCCACCGTCGCCCCGCGACGCCCGTCCGTATGTACACGCCTAGAAAATCTACTCGGTCGCCCCGAGCCCGCCGGTTTTGCTGCGTGACATGACATGGCACCATCTTCAGAAGACGAGTGATAAACTATGCCGCCTGCGGTGCTGTTCGATCCCGCATCTACCCCGTATTTCCTTTTCGCGGTCCTCTCTCTCTCTCGTGAAGCCGCTCCCGCAGCCCAGCCGAGGCCAGCGCTCCCGCTGTGCACAGCGGCAGGGAGAGGGAGGTCGGCTTGAATGGATATGGAGGTTCTAGACACCGTTTGGACCACGGGGGGACCATGTGGAGCGGAAACTTCAGTGGATGCACTCATTGAAACGAATATCGCCTTTCGGAAATGGGATGGAACAAACAGTGAGGCGGGGATTGGGGAAACGGAGTATGAAGAGGTTACAGGTGGTGGTACGATGTGGGAGCACCAGTGCGTACCATCCGACCTTGAGTTGAACTTATACGGCACGTTTACCACGTACAGTAGAGATGGTGAGTTCTTGTCCCGTGGCGGAAGGTTCATTTGACGGTGGGTGGTAGAGTGTAGTCTTTTTTTTTATGTTCGCACATACACACGGTCAAGGTATTGGATGACAACCACATCGCAAAACAGCAAGAAAAAGACAGACAGGCACTAAGTAACAACTCCAGCTGAGGGAAATGAAAGCTATCACAAGAGCAGACCAACAAACACACCGGCCAAAGAAACGACAAGACCCAGAGCAAATACGACGGAACTCCGTACCAAGGACCAAACAGGGCACCAAGAACAGACCAATACTAGTGAAATAACCCAAGCAAGATGATGTCTCCCTAGAAGTAAGGGATGGTTATCACGCCGAGAGAAGGTATCGTTCGTGTTCAAGGAGGTATCCCAAAATAACCAATCCAATCCAATCCGGTAATAACACCAAGGAAATTCCTAGTACGCCAGAGCCAGATGTCCATCACCCGGCAGCAGTAACCCTCACCACATACTCGGCGGCTGCTGTTGCTGCTGCTGTTGCTGCTGTTGCTGCTGTTGCTGCTGTTGCTGCTGCTGCTGTTGCCGTCTGATGGCTCCTCCACCACCACCGCCAACAACACCGCTACCTCTCGCTTCTCTTCCTGCTCCGTGAGGTTCCTCAAAATCGCCCGCACCCATATTGGTGCCACTCTTCCTCTTTTTCACGATCTTCTTGGATAACGCATCCAAACTCTTATTCTCCCTCCAGGAGTCAACGACACAGAGTGCGTCCCACTCGGTGCGACCCGAATCCGTCAGCTTCCTGACCTCCTCGATGATCACCTTCCTGCGCGAATAAAATTTGCGTTCCGCCTGGCTGGCACGCCACTTGGGTCCGTACATGGCCTCGAGGGATAGAACCGATGGCTCGGTCGGCGATAAGCCTTTCTGCCATTCTTTCCAGAGTTCCATCACGGTTTTGATAGAACGCGACAGCTTGTACTGTATTGGGTCGCCTCGCGGGGAAGAGGAGTTCGATGTACTGGGGGTGCCGCCGCCCGCACCCACACCCCCGCCCCCACTGCTGCCGGCAGCCGGGGCAGCGGAAGCGGCCGAAGAGCCACTCGTGCCGGAATAGTGGAGCGGTGGTGTTGGGTGAGAGGGGGGAGGTGAAAAGGGGGTCGGAGGGTTGTTAATGTTGCCATTGGGAAGCGCGTTGTAGGTGCTAGAAGACATTCCACCACTGCTTGGTATTGGCTCTGGGGACACGATGGTGTTCGACGCAGGCGTCATAGGCGGCGGTGGGGGTGGGGGCGGAGGCGGAGGCGGAGGTTGCTGTACCGAGCGAGTGGGGATGTGGGAGCCCGCGTGACTGTGCTGGTTTGGAAAAGAGACGACAAATAGCATGCCATCCTTGAGAAAATGCGGTAGCATCGCACGCGCGATCGTGTCTCCTCTGGCGTTCCTCAACTTTGGGTCGCCATTTTTTTGGAAGGTGGCTTGCAGGACGTCAACTAAGCTCTGTGCGTGAAACGATAGCCGCCGTGTCAGCGATGCCGCGAGATAGAGGGACACATCGTTCGAGAAGCCAGACCTACCTCCCAAGTGCTAGCGACACCCAGAGGCACTGCAAATATCTCATTGCCGTTTTCTTCTCGGACCCTAAGGGATGAAATTCCAGGCTCCTCAGCGACCGCCCCGCCACCACCGCCCATGCCAAAGCTTAGAGAGTCGCCCGCATTCGAGGGCGCAGTGGGTGCGATTGCCGGAGTAACGTCTCCGCCTAGACCACCCACGTCACCAGCAGTACTGTGAATATGCGCGTTCGTGGTGGAGGGACTTCGCATGTAACCTTGAAGTGGCTGCTGCTGCTGCTGTTGTTTCGCCGATGTCCCTATCATCCCACTCGCGTTGCCACTCGTGATAGCTGTAGGCGTCTGTCCGTATCCGTTGGTACAGTATTTCTGGTTGTTACTGCCCCCCTCGCCTCCACCTCTAGAACCGGGACCATTTTTCAGCGCAGCAGCACTCTGTTGCTGTGCTTGCTGCTGTTGTGATGCCTGTTGCTGCTGCTGTTGCTGTTGCTGCTGTTGCTGCTGTTGCTGTAGCTGTGCTTGCTGATAAGAACCCCCCCGAAACTCTTGATAGTGCTGAACATTTGTGGCGCCCGCGACCGGCAGGTTCGAGCTTTGTGTGCGTTGTCGCTTCTGCGGGCGGGCACTGCCACTGTCGCCGGAGATGGGGAGGATGAGCGGGGCGGATTGGCCTGGTTGTGGCATGAACGTAGGCATATCTTGGTCGTCTAGCGGTCGGCGTCGGATGTTGGGGTCGTGTTGGGGGGGGAGGGGGAGGGGAGGGGGGGGGGCGAATGCGGTGGATGCGGTGTTGCTACCTTTCGAACGAGCGACACACTAAAGTGAAGGCTAGACTAGAGCCTCTACGACCAGGAGGGAGGAACAGGACGGGACGGGCGGCTGGCGGACGATACGACCAGTTCGGTGCCGGGTTGTCTACCCGCGCGACGAGGAGGAGGAGGTCGATGAGGGGGTCGCGATGGGAAGAGTAGTAGCGGCTGCTGTGTCTTGTCGTGTTCGAGAAAGCTCCGCGCATCGAAAGTTGTCTGTATCGTGCGTGAGTGCAGTGGTGTGGGTGGAATGGGGGTTGGGTTTGGTGAGCGAGGGAGGAACTGGCTGATGCTTGTTGCGGCCGTGTGGCGCAGGAAAGAGCTGTGTCGAATGGCGAATGGCGGTGTTGGCGGTTACGGCGGGTGTGTAAGGTGCAAGAGTTGAGGGAATATGGCGTTCGCGATGCGAAGTGTCTGCTTGTGACTGCCAGGTGCGAAAGAGATTTCATGTAGGAACGCAGCGACAGGTGTTTTTTTCTCTTCGAGATTTTGTTTTCGGCGACAGAGTTCGTCGGTTTGGAGAGCCTCTTCACCCAAGTTGCGATATCTATGGCCGTTAAACAGCTTTGAGTTCTTACTTGAGCTGAGTCTCTGCTCCATCGCCATCCGGCCTCGATTGGCATTCCGGTCAACCCAACCTGTTTGAATTATTTTCGAGTCCTTTGCATGTGTACCTGATGAGTGAATATGCAACGAACCAAGGAGTAAACGATGGATCTGAGCGATGGGAACGGGTAGGAGGGGTATCTGTGGCTAGAGAACCTTCATTTCGCGGGCTTCCGACTAATTCGTCCTCGCAAGCTCTCGATCTTATCTGGAATACCAAACCAACTGGCAGTCGCTTTCCTGGGCTGTAATCCGGCTCGGACCCAGCACGTGGCGCTGGCAGGTCGCAAGCATTTGACGGCACAACCATACCGTACATCACAGAAGACAAAGTAAAGGAATGAACACCTTGCCGATCGACAGTAAGTGTTCGAGGATGTCACGTTGCTCTCGCTCCGTTCGCTGTGTGAAATGAACCTTCGCAACCAAGGGTTTCAGATCCATCAGGAGCTGGCTGCTTCGACCGGATACCTCTGGTCCCATTCCATGCATACAGACATAAAAAAAACCCCCTATATAAACAAGACCATGCTATGCTACCATGAATTGGTGGGCGGGCCATACAGCTATGACAATGATGACAATGATGACAATGATAAAGAACGATGATGAATGCAAGGAGGATCCAAGTAAAGCCCATGGAAATTAGTCAACCGAAACCACAGTCTACAAACCACGAGTACAGAATGAGAAACAAACAAGAAGACCCTGGTACGCCGAAGGGAAACAAAAAGCACAAGACTACCAATTCGTCGCGCTAATCCCCCACCTCAACCAGACCCGGGATGGGACTAAAGCGTCCAGTGAGAGGACTTTTTTCATTGTAACTCATAATGGTCCTCAGGCTTTTTCACCGGTGGTCATTCCAGCTTCTTGCTTGAGCCTTGTGATGATAGCGGCGTTCCATGGATAGAACCCGCGTTCGCCACCAGCACTTCCCGGCTTCGGAACACCGGCCAAGGAAAACCACTGCCAGAATCCGCCACCAAGAGCCAAACAAAAGCTCTCGTATACGGTGTTGCATTTCCATGGATTTTCTCCCGGCTGAGTTCGGGCGATCGCAAAGCACCGTCGCGACTCGCCAGGGGCTGGGTTCGGCGGCAACCACACGCGAGGGCCATTAGGTTTGTATGCATTTATGTGATCTGCTGGCGGTGGATTCGGGTCGTGGATCGCAAGCTGATACACTTTTGTGCGTGCCGAAAGGGAGTCGATGGTACCAAGGTCGCGAATAATCAACTCAGCGGTAGAATAAGTCATACCAGCTGAGAAAATGCCAAAGATGCAAGCCCTGCACCTCACGTTAGCGACCGACAGAGACCAGTTGGTGCGGACAGAGCGGGGAACGGAGCCTACAGAATAAGAACCCCTACCCATTTAGGGTTCATCCCTTCATCTACTTTGCTCCTCTCGCGCAGCAGAACTCCTATGCTGACGATTAGGAAGAGACAGTACAGCAGGCCGTAAACCACGACCTGAAAGAAGTATCGAAAGCTCGTTTCTGCTACACATCCTCCAACCCTTCGATTTCATCAGCAATCGCTTCCTCCTCGGGGGGGGGGGGGGATTGTGCGCAGAATACCAGGGACAGAAATGGTCCATGCGCCAGACACAGCGTCCGATCTCCGAGCAATGGTGCGATCGATCTGGCTTCCAGCAGTTGCACCTGGAGCAGTATCGAGGAAGGCCGTCTCCTTCACACACAAAAATCTCCTTGTCGAGGAAGCATCGCAGATCCGAGGGACTGGTGCCTTCTTGGGGCCTCGGATTGCATGTGAACGCTCTGCCTTGCATCCCGTTGGCGGTGTGGGGTGAGTGTGCTGCATGGTGCGGTGGTGGCGGGTCCAAAAGCGGAGGTGGCGGATTCAGGAGTGTGGTCGAGTTCGGCGTTTGCGGTACTTGATCGGACGGAGCTACTGACAACCTCTCCGACTCTGCAGTCGCACTCGGTGAACCCGGAAGAGGAGGAGAGGAGAACATCTCAGTGGAGCTAGCAAAGGCAGGTGCAGCAGTCATGAGTGTGCCTCCCGATCCCGCTTCCGAATATCCGTCCTCCGCACCGTCGAGTTGCTGCTGGCTGCCATCGGGGCTGACGTTTCTTGGTGGACCCTTTGGCACGAAGCCAGGGTTGATGGCCAGGGTAACGACGGCTCGAAGGTACGATGATGCGAGCAGAAGAAGTAAGATGCTATAGATCACGATGAGTGTTACCGCCGTGGCCTTTCTCTTCTGCCAGACAAGCAGATGACGTGCTGAAGGTACTCGTGTCAGCGAACAGTTTAAGGTTTTTTCCTGGATAGAAAGAGGAGACACTTACTGCAGACCAGCGACAAGAACACCCAGGTTGCGAACCCCACAATAAGGACCATGGCGATAGGCATGATCCGAGCAACCCAGAGGTTGAGCTTCTTGCGTTCCACGCCCATGGCGGCTGGCGGTGTTGTGTTTTGGGGTGTTGGCGAGAGTTCGAGAGCGAATCCAACCCGGGAAGACGAGGGCGGCTTGCAAACCAGGAGGTGAGTGGGAGTCGCTCGCCCGAAATATCCATCCAGCAGCTAAGCGAAAGTTGACGGCTAAGTATGTAAGTACCTAGGCAGCTATCTAACGTAGATAGTACATAGCGCAGGAAGTGAACTATCTATAAGTGAATCGGAGCACACTGATTCACCGGTCTAGCCGCTTCTAGCAGGTCGTCAACATCATCACTGCCACCACAACCACAAAACGCAGTCGGGAGAACAAAACAAACCCGTTGAAGCTTCTATGATTAATTGACTGCTAGTCTAGATATTTGTTCTGGAGAAAAAAGGGAGCGGTAACTAATGCCAGGGGTTATGGCACTGAACATTCGCGGTCGCCCAGCATCCGCGCCACCATGGGTGTATGTGCAGAGCTCTTGGGCTGGTACAAGCTATTGCGACGCCGAGATGAATGCAACGGAACACATATTTCGTATTGCAATAGCATTAAAATACCAAACGGAAATTACATTACAGGTAGATATCAGATGGGAAAGAAATGGGAATGAAAGTCCAGTCGTCCTTGGTTTCCGCCACGACAGCAGTCCACGCACCCATATTTCTCCTCCCTCCTATTATGTGCATAGCCTCTCTCTCTCTCTTCAGCTTATCCTTCTTCAACCGGGGAGGCGGATTCTCATATGTAGCCCTCGATCGTCGAGTCCGGGCCCGATGTAGTCGATTGCGGTGATTGTTTTCCGTTGTCCTGACTGCCGTAGAAGTGCTGGCTTGTGCGGTGAGTTGACGACTGCCCTCACCGACCATTGCACTGATCCAAGAAGAAACTCTTGTCCATGTTGTAGATATTCTTGGGCTTGATCTTGAAATCTGCAATGCCTTCTTCCTGCAGTGTCCGGAAATATTCGCGGATAGTTTTCCCGGGTTGTTGTTTGGCGCACGCCTACTATCCAGAGACCGACTAGAGTTATGCATCGCCGACCTGACAGCTGTAGTAACGTGGGAACTGGCATATCTCGGTTGGCGGGGTGGAGTGCGAAGGCGGTCTGAAGACTGGAGAAGGTGGTGCTGGCCGTGGTGGGGATTGCAACAGACATCCGACATATTATGAAGTATCTACCTATGTATAGGAAACAATTCTCGCGATCTCTCTTGGGCAATGTCGAAGTATGTAGAGTACATACAGTGTGTCGGCAAAGCAACCAGAGAGCTCAGAGGGGGGTCCGTCCATCTGCAAGAGATTAGGCCGGTGAACCAGCGTGCTCTGATTCACTTCTCTTCCCGTGCTAGCTACACACATGCTGCGCTAGATGCATGCTTCGTGTCACAGTTAGCTGCGGTGCCAAGACAACACTGCCCCCGACGATCCTCTTCCAAGCTTCACGGGCGAATTAGTATGTACGTATGTATGTATGCATGTTATGTATGTCGTGCGTGGCGCGGTTCGCTCACCCACGCAAGCACCCAACACAACACCTGGAGCTTGCGGGCGGTAACTGCGGACTTAACTTAGGGGTATCTATCTACATCATATCTATCCATCCATCTATCTATCTGCGCGCACGGTGCACGAGGCCCGTCGAAGTCCGCTCGCTAGATAGCGAGATGTCGAGTCGGCTTCGGCGGCAAGGATCGCATCATTGGACCGCCCAGCACACAATCCGGTCTTGAAAGTGGGGCACGAGCAGCCGTGCAGGCTTCGCATCTGCGGACTCGATTGGCTGGCGGGCGTCGCGAGTCGGGAACGCTCCAAACTCCAAGTTCCGGAACAGATGACGGAGCACCAGCAACGAGAGCACGTGCACCGTCTGCTCCGGATAGATACATACATACATAGCTACTCTGCAACTACGTATGTGTATATGATATCTAGATACTCTAGATGTGTGCAGGTCTGCGGAAGCTACTCTAGCGCCGTGCTATGCTGCATAGGTATGTACTATCGTATCTATCTGTCGTGCGGATGTGTCGGCGGGTGGGGCGCGCTGTTGATTTGCTGGAAGACGTCGCTGACACCGAGCATGGATATCTAGAGTATGTGGAAGCGCTCTGCACCCACGACCCGCCGCCGGCACTGAGCGGCGTCGGCTCCGGGCGCTGTGCCCGCCGTTCGACTGCTGCATGCCACGCCCACGGTGCGCCGTCAGGCGGCTCAGGCTAACAGTGCACTGGGCGGCGCCGCCCAGTGCTAGACCGCTGCTGGCCTCGACGGCGCTATGTGCAACCTGTTGCGGCCACGGCGACCACGGCGACGACGACGGAGGCTGCCGTTGCGCGGATTATGTAACCGCATCGCACAAGACTTCGCGTGCGTGGGTTTCGCATCGGAGACCGGTTGTTGGGAACTGCAAGGTACGGCTTGGTGGTGGTCTGGCCTCGGCCAGTGCGGGGGCGGCGTCCCAACAACCGCCACCTGCCCGAGCGAGATCCCAGAATGCGGGAGCTGTGTCGGCTCGGCCCCCGTGGTCGAACCGCGGAATGCCGCTGCTGCGCGTCCGCCTGCTCGCCAATGTCAGCCGGCCGACCGAGGTCTCGAATTAGGGCGGCAAAGAGTCGCACTGGACCAATCCGGATCTGGTGGAGCGTTCCGACTGACCGCCGTGTTCTCCAGCCTTCCTCGCAGCCTGGTGGGTGACGCCAAGGCCGGCGCCGGTGTGCTGCAGCCGCCGGATCCGGATGCCCGAATTGGCACCGTCGATGCCCGCAGGTCCTGTGCTCGCTCGCTCGACATTGGGTGCAGCATCAGCGGCAGCCGTGCAGCATGGCCGGTGCCTAGAAAGCACCTTGTCGCGATCTCACGGCCGCTAGCAGATTGCGCATCGTATCCGCAAGCCCCAGTTCGGTGCATTGCCTCCCAGAGATGGCTCTATGCCACTGTGCATCCGCCACCGGCTTCGGCCGCTTAGGGGTTACACCTCGCGCCAGGGCGGATGGACGACACAGCCGCGAGTCAGCACGACTGGGGCTTTCCAGAACGCCGCCGGATGTCTGCCGGATCGCATCCAGACGGAATCGCAAGCGTCGGCGTGACGCTTCCCCCAAAAGGTGTGCGGACGGTTCCCGTGCGTCGGGCTGGGGTTGGAACATCCAACGAGGCAGGACTCCCGGCCCCCACTCCTTCTTTCGGGGCTATGATATGTCTGGCGGAGACAGCCTTGCGACTAGTTAGGACTGGCAGTGCACCGATCACGCGCAGAGCATTCCCACGGGTGCGCAATTCGAGCGTCTCTCGCTCCGTGCTGCTGTCCTGCTGGCACGTTCCGCTGTTCTTCCGTCCCAGCAGCCAGCACAGCCGTTCGCTTTTCTCCGCGAACCATTTCCCTGTCAATGCCCCCCTCTCCCCCATGCATGCGGAGCTGATCGATGGACTGGGAATCCACGCTCCCCGGCAGTTGCCGTCGCGCGCTTTGTTCTAGTGCCGTACCTGCCTATTACCAGTGCTACCGCAAGGCTGAATCGAGATTGCGTGGTGCGTTTCCACGATATCGTTTCTGCTGCTCGCTGCTGACGTTTGAAAAGAAAACCCCGGCCTTCTCCACGGCGCAACGGAAGAGATTGCACCCCCCCCCCCCCGCGCGGCCTGCGGTGTGCGGGTGTGCGGTGTCACTACTGACTAGCACGCCCCTCTTCAGCTCCACGGCGATCCGGCTCTCCTGCTACACCCCCGCCGCGCCCCTTGCGCACGTTCTCTCGCAGCGACCTTGCGGTGCGCGGCGGCAGCTGGTACTGGCGCGCCGTGGCTGCCGGTACAAAAACGCCTGGGAGCTACTCCGTTCGCCTGTCCCGCGCTCTGGTGCTTGGCATACCGCAGTCGGTGTCTAGCGTTGGAGATCTGTCGTTGCGGCCGAGCATCATCTCACGCTCGAGCCCGGGTGCTTCCTCTCCGACCCACTCGCCAACAGCCAGCCTGTCGGGAGGGCTGGGCCCTTTAGCGTGGCCCCGGGTGCGCCGTGATGAGGTTCCCTCGAGCTCTGGCGGGTTGGGCCTTGTGCCCGTAAGCTCCTGTGGCGGCGGTGCACTCTGCCATCGTACATGACACACGGCGGGGTCTGGCGGGCCATTGTACACACGACCAGAAAGCACCCCCTGGGGCGCAAAGTATCTGATGCGCCGGAGTGAGATCAGCGGCAGGGCTGGACAGAAGGGTTTCGCCCGTACGTTCGAAGAGCTCTCTCCCGCGGAATGGCACTAGACCTGATCCTTCTGACTCGAGGTTTTGTTTCCTCGGGCCCCAACTAGTCACCTGGGGTGTGCAGTACTGGTGCTCCGGCCTCGCACACCGTTCTCCAGCAAAAAAAAACAACAACCCAAACCAAAACCAAACCAAACTCCGCCGGCTGCGGGCATCGAGCAAGCCTTCTCCTTTGCCGTCGACGGGTTGTACTCCTGTGGCACTGCAGGCCGGGTCTGTGGAGCAGTACCACTTGGGACGCTTAACGAGAGCAACAAGGCCGAAGAAGGAGTTCACAATATAAAGGCCCACATTGGACGCCGCTTCATAACATCCTCAGCATCAAAGCATCTCCGACATCAAAACACCTCGTCATTCCAGCAACATCACATCTGCCATACATTGAGTCCGAAAGAAATCTACCACTAGAAAGCTCTATACCACCGTCTGCCCACTTTCGGGAGCCGTAACATCATCCCTTATCCCTATTTCCGAATACTATTCACTCTCACTTCCACTCACCCATTCTCACTCGCTCACTCGCTCACTCACTCACTCACCCACCCGTACCCTCACCACCAAACCGTGCATATCCTGCCATGTGTCTCGGAAAGGACTCCCCTAACGGCGCCTCCAGCCGCCAGGACTCGGTATGTCCCATCTACCCATATATGACCATGCCTTTACAATGCTAACCACTCTTCTCTCGCAGTCCCATGAACTCAACACCCGCATTGCGCAAGGGCCCGGCAGCAGCCCTTCCCATTTCGCCGACGCACCAAGGCCGGCCCGCAGCCGGCACAGCGGCGGCGATCAAACAAACATCGGGCCCTCCTCTCGGCCTTCCCGAGTCGAGCGCCGCCGGAGCCATAGCGGCGAACAAACGTCAGATGAGGCCACCGAGAACGACGACCCATTGGCCTCCATCAACAAAGATATGTGGATCTGCTGCAGAGCATATGCGAGCCGCGACCACTATGGCGGTCCGTGGTTGCGCGCCACTACCGCATCTTGTCTCAACTGCGAACATCAACGCTGTACCGTGTGCCCCACCTACTCGTCCGACTACCCGCCTCCTGCCAACTAGGGTGGCTCCTGGTGCGCGTATACTCTATCTATGCGCTTCGGTTCGGTGCCTCGACAGAGACGACTCGGATTGTATTATCACAGGGATTGGACTGAGTGAGTTGATTTTGGGTTTCTTGTGCGACGACGATGTCGTGCATCACATACGACAGACTCCCCTCGGATGATTGGTGATTGTTCATGGGGGGGGGGGGGAGGGGGAGACATCCTCATCGGGGAAGTCTCACGCGGTGCTTTTTTTTTGTTTTTTGTTTTTCCTTTCTTTTCTTCGTCTGCTTTTTTTTTTCTCTTCTTCTTTGACCTCTCTCTCCTCTCCTCTCCTCTTCTCTTCGCTTTAGACTTTTGTTTCTGTTTTTGTTTTTGTTTTGCTTCCCCTCTTTGGTTCTCACTGTCTTCTTTTACTTCCAACTCACTCCAACTAGAAAAAATGCTTTGGTTTACGATTTCCTTTTTTTCCTTTCCTTTCCTTCTCTCCCTCCTGCCTTTTCTTGTCTCGTTTTCATCATCTGGGTTTGTTTGGAATTTTGTTTTGCCCCATTTTTCTCTCACAAAAAATGGACCGTTTACCTGGATGGCTTTTCTCTGCACCGGGAGCAGGGAGGCATCTGTATACGCTGGATTGGATCGAATGGTTTCTTTACATGATTTCTTTTTACTTTTTACTTTTCTGGGACACCGACCTAGCATGGCGAGGGCTGTGGTGGAGAGATGTTCCCATTTCCTTCTCGTTTCCTTTTCCGCTTCCCTTCCCGCTTCCTTTTCCTTTTTCGTTTCTCTTTTTTTTGTCCTTTGTTTTTAGAACTAGAACTAGACCGGAAACCCTTAGATTAGAAGTAGAGCAAAATTAACGACGTTTATGACCTGTACTATGATACCTTCTCTGGCATTGAGGCAGTCAACTGTTCGGACGACCTGGTGCCGAGCGTGAAGAATCACGGACCAACCTCGCCGCCACGTGGCATTTGCGGACTCGTAGACGTAACATGGAGAAGTGCGGCAGCCGTCGATGTGTAGCTAGTTTGGGCCCCCGTTTCTGGGTGTTCGAATTGTCGAGTACGAGTCGATGAGTGAGGCGCAAGTTGACGGACCCATCGACGCGGCGGACTGGCTTTCGCAGCAAGTCCGAGCGGGTATGGCTGAGGACGAGCGGTCGCGATTGGCCCTGGGACGACTGTGGGGCGGTGGGTCTGGTTCTCGGTGACTGCTCGGCGGCAACGTGTCAGCTACGGCTGCTGGGCTCGAGTCCACGCCCGCTTGGAGAACCGGGACGGACGATGGACTCAAGGAAGGGAGGACTGACGCCGCTGGTGGCGGATGCGGCGGCGCGCCAACCTGTGCTCCGGACGGAGACGGACGAGCGCCTTCTCCGACTTGGGCCCGATTCGGACCGCGTAAGTGAGAGCGCGAGCCGTGGACACACATACACATCCGTAGGGTCTGGCGGTGGCATCGACACCTGGATACGCTTTCGCCGTAGGTAGTGCGGCCGGATACGATCTCGAGATGTGCTCCGTTCCCGCGGAGGGGGATGGGGAGGGGATGGGGAGAGGGATGTGGAGGGGAGGAGGGTGAGGGGTTGGGGAATAGTGCGCTCGTAGCAGCCCGCCTTCACGGGCGGAAGATACACAGTAAGTTGTCCGTCCGTCCGTCTCGGCCACAAGACGGCAGTGCGGTGCGGATCTATGACGACCGCTCTGTTTTGAGCAGGCCCAAACAGAGACGTAGTGGCCTGTCCTGCCGGGCTAGGAGGGGTTGGGAGAGGTTGGGAGGAGCGCCCCGGGGGAGAGGATACTGAGGCGGAAGGAAGGTGTCAGGCCTGGCATGGCCGGAGACTACGCCGTGGGCACGCTCTCGCACTGCAGGGAGGAAAAGCTTTCGCCGACATGTTTGTTTTATGTGCGCGTTGGGAGATTGTGCCCAGGTCGCCACGATCCACTCGTGGCGACCGACGTCCCCGGAAGGTAGTCCGTCGCGGTACCCAGGCCAGGAGACAGTATTTTTTTTTAATAAAACAAATCGATATCCACTCCGAGCCGTCAAGATCCTCGTCGAGAACATCAGTCATAGATGCCAGCGCCGGAGTCGCCGAGCCGAAAGCGGAGATGGGGTTTCTCCGCGACCTCCGGAAGGCAGTACTGCGAGGTATCGGAGGAGCTCCCAGGTCGTCTCAAGGAGCGAAAGCCCCTCTGGCGCCAGCGAGCGAAGGCCAACGAGGGCAAGCCAGCCGTTGCTGACATAGCCGCAACCTCCTCCGCCACATCCTCCTGCTGTGCGTAGCGAGAGGGAACACGACGTGGGCCCGCTCCGAGTGGAACGGCTCCAGCCGGGAGCATGCCATCTCCCTTCAGGGTTTTTGCCCAGCCTCGAGTGGTGACCTCTATGACATCCCTCCAACGCCCCCGGCCGCGACGGGGATGAGATCAACGGTTGCGCACTGCGCAACCTCAGCTCTGCTGGCTCTCTCCGGTCCCGCTCAACGTGCCCAGCGTCTTTCCGTGTCGCACCACAGGCGATGGCAGCAGAGTCGGCAGGGCACGCCTGCTGGCAGCCTTGTGGCGCTGCAAGTAGCCCTCCGTAGCCAACTCGCTGTTCTTGTACCGTTGTAGGCAGGCACATGTTCTTGAAGCTCGAAGGCGCGAGCCGGCGAACATTCGGTGCGCACTTCGGCCGTGCTATTATCTGCGACGGCGGCGGAGTGAGTACACAGCTGCTGTGCCAATGGGGGCGGCGGACGGCCAACACTCACTGGCGGACAACGAAATCGATAGTTAACTAGCCGTGCACACATACATACATGGCTAGGTACCTTCTTCCTGCAGTATGTAAGGCAGGATGATTACCTGTGAGACGGAACGCTCCGATGCGCTACAGGGGCCGAGCTCGATCCGGCGAAAATAAGTACGGAAGCAAAAGCAGTTTGCGCGGGAAGGCCGCGGTCGAGGCGTGTTGGTTAGGGCTGTAGCCACGCCCGCACTGCCGCAGATGTGCTGTCAACCGGGTCGTTGGCCAATCGGATGCAGTTGTGCGCAACCGCGGCAACCTTCCTGCGCGGCAAATAGAGATGCAAGTGGCGCAGTTCTTGCGACCAAAGACACTGTTCCTACCAAATGTCAGCGACGTTTCATCGTCTGCCCCCCATGCACATCAGTCGCGTATTGTACCGTACGTAGATATCCCGTAGTTACTTCCAAGAGCCAGCTCCTCCGACAGCTGCGAACCAGCGGAGATTGTCGTTGAGAATTCCGGTTCGGGGCCATCGTATTGTTCGAAACCGAACGCTAGTTACCTACCTGGTTGGTCTCTTCCCGCAATGGATTGGACGCTGCGATCGTAGAAACACATCTAGATAGGACAGCAACACGTGGGGGCTTCGATTGCCGGAGAGAGCGACAAGCAGAAATATGGCTCTTCAACTGCTCCCGCGCACTCGTGATCAGTTTCGGTATACATGCAAAGGGAGGGGCGCATGCGGTCGCTTCGGCCCCATGTGATGGGCACCACTCGCACTTCTCCAGCAGGCGATTGCTCTGTGCATTGGGATCCCGAGGTTCCTGTCTAGGACGCGTGTTGCCCGAGCTCTGCCTCCCCTCTCCGAAATGGGGCGTTCGTGTTCGGAAAACGGTTGTGCTTCTATCCATCTAGCGCGAGGACTGACCAGATTCGACGCTCGCTTGCGAATAGTGTGGCGTCTGTCTGCAGACCACTCAACACAACACCCCTCCCTCCACAGCCGGCCGGCTGCACGCACTCCAAAAACGGGCCTGTCTGCTATGTAGAAGCACTATCTTTCCGCCCCCCCCCCCCCGGTGATCGTCCGAGTTGCGCGACTCGACGGGGGGGAGGCTTCTGTCGGCACGAATGCGTGTGCTGATCTCTGTCTATGTATCTGGATGGAGTGCCAGAGTAAAACCTCTGGGCATTGACAGCCCTTTTCCCAGGGCTATTGGCCCCCCATCGCACAAAACCTACAGACACATCACCGAGTGGGCGAGACTACCCGCAACGGAGAATCCAGCCAGACACCGCCGGGCCCGGCCTTCTGGAAACCTCCCCCCCCGGGGCTGCGAAACCTTTCCTTCGCCGGCCGCCCCCTTTGATCATGAGCAAAACACCGATTCACGTCAGGCGCTCGGAAGAGGCCCTGCAGTCGTGGTTGACGCGGGGTCAGAATCCCAGAGCGCTTATTGGCTTATTGGCTTCTGTGCTTCTAGTTCATTGGCGGCTGGGACAGGCGGCGGAGGAGGAGGGTTGCGATGTCGCGCCGAGGGCTGTATCTTTCACAACGTTCGAATGACTGCCATGCATCGCTATGGGGTATGCCGCCCGGGCGCCGTTTTCTGCTTGTCGGCGCTGACTACGTCCCCCCGGCTGTAGGAGGGCGAGAGAGTGAGAGACTCGAGCCGGATGAGGAGACCAGTCGTACCTGTAGTTCTCGTCGCCCGCTACTCGCCGTCTGAGGTGATATCGGGGAAGGGATGGGAGGCTCCATGGCAATTGCCCGCGTGCTCTGGATTGTTCCCACAAATCTATCAAAGCCCATGGATCCAGGCGCACAAGGTCCGCAGCAAGCATGAAATGCAAGATGACTCCGGCGCAATAACATCCCTCGAACCCTACGGAGGGAGTCGATGTGCTTCTGCGACCGATTCACGCTCCATGGTTCGACTGGACCCGGGTGGTGGGATCTCGCGTAGAGAGGGGGGGGCTGCTAGGAGGCATTGTGCTGCTAGGAAGGCACTGGGTGCTCTTGCACCTCAACCCGCGATGTATATTCCGCAGGAGGCGAACGTCGATGTGTATATAAGTTCGGGGAGTCGGATTCTTGATCTGAATTCCACCAAATCACCTCGACGCTCGTCCAAGGCTAACAAGTCCCCGTCGAATACCAAACCCTCGGTAGATTGCCTCTATCGATCTTCTCATCCCTCGCACGGACGAGCGCTCCTCTTCCTCCTGCTCCTCCTCCTGCTCCTCCTCATCCTACTCCTCCACTTCCTCCGCACATCACTACTCTACTCCGACTACGGTACACCCGAGAAGGTGAAGATGGTAAGGACTCCTCCCACCACCGGCAAATGCGAAGCCTGTTTTTGCGAGACCGGTTGAGGGGAGACCTGGACTGACAGTCCAACAGCACGGTGACGAAGAGTCCTTGCACACCGCGCCCGCACCCCATACCGGCCCGGCCCGGCCCGCGGGCCCCGAGCCCGAGCTCAAGCCCGAGCCCGAGCCCGAGCCCGAGCCCAAGCCCAAGCCCAAGACCAAGCCCGAACGTTACTGGTACTGCCACAATCCGGAGGGCAAAAGCAGCCACTACAGCGGTATGTGGCGCTGCACCCTCGTACCTGCTTGCTTGGAGTGCGATCACGTACGGTGCAACGAATGTAGGGTGGAGAAGATTATTCCAAAAGATGATGTAGGGTGTCTAGATGCGGAGTCTGTAGATGTGGAGTCTGTAGATGCGGAGTCTGTAGATGCGAAGTCTGCAGGTGCGAAGTCTGTAGATACGGAGTCTGTAGATGCGTAAGATTCGGAAATCGGTAGACAAGAGGAGAAGGGAGGGGCTGTTTTTCCTTTCGTTTCCTTTCCCGACACATAGATTTCTCTTTTTTGCGGATTGTTTACTGGTTTGGATTGCTTTTCCGGAGCGTGTGCGAGTAATATTTAGGGACGATTTTTTTTCTTTCTTTTATATTTCCTTCTTCTTTTCTTTTCTTTTTGTATTTTCCCTCTCCGTGGTGCCGTAACGGTCAAGATAGATGGTTCCATTGTTCAGTGGAAACACAGTTATTCCCATCACCGAGCGAAACCGCCGCCAAAAAGCATATATGTATACACCTGCCCGCCCACCACTCGCAAGCAGTAGTTAGCGGCCTTGGCGTGTGTCCGGTACATAGCTACGGAGCACGCTCATCGCCATGCGTGCACGACGACTTGGCACGCACAGGGAGGAGGCAGCAATGCTTTCGTCATGGACAACAACGTCTGCACACAGCTCGGCCAATAGCGCGCTCGCTCGTAACTCTGTGACTCTGGAAATACATACATAACTGCGGGGAATGGCGGAGCGGAAGACGTGCATACATACATGTTAGATAACAAGACGTGCAGATAGAGTACATCCGCACTTCCTACGCATGTAACGTACTCTAACTATAGTTAGTACATCCATTCACGCTCGACGCATCGCCAATGATGCAGCCAGACCCGGACCAAAGAAAAGAGAGGGCGGTGTGCTTCTGGCCTCACTGCAGCACCCTCATCTCCAAAAAGGAAAAAAAAAAAAAAAAAAAAAGGAAAGGAAAGGAAAGGAAAGAAAAGAAAGGAAATCTCCGCGCGCGTTTTCCCTGCCACCGCCACTCCAAGGTCTACAGTCGCATCTGTGGTTCGGAACGGTGTGCTTTTCGCGGCCGGACCATTCGCACGACGTGGCTGCGATCACGAACTGGAGCTGCTCCTGCGCTCGGATGGTCGGCACGGACGATACGGACGATACGGACGCGACCTTGGCCTCGATGGCGCGGGTGACGCATACCATGCCTTGCCCTTGGCCTGGGCCTAGGGCTTCCCTGACTCGCGGTGTCGAGTTGGAAGGTGACGATAGTGGCTGTAGAGCTTCTAAGACGCTACAGAGCAGCTACTGGCTCCGAGTGGTCATACGCAGCGCCAGTGTCGGTGGTGACGACCGTCCGTCCCTTTCCCGGATGTGCTTTTCCGAGTTGTCGGGCCCGGAATGAGGAGGAGGAGGAGGAGGAGGAGGAGGACGTTCCGCAGTATAAGGATGCCTACGATGCCGTGATCCGTGATCCGTTCCTCCTGGGGATTCGTCTCTTTCTCTCGAAGCAACAACCCATCGGACGCAGAGACCAGAACTGCTCAATTCCTCCAACCCTCGCAGCGGAGATTTCTCAGCAGACACAGCGGCCACGCACTCGCTCACTCGCTCACCCCCAAACAAAACAACGGAACAACAGACCCCCCCGCAGCAGCAGCAGAATTGTCGAAGCCGGGCGCTCAGCTAGACAAGGTAAGCGCGCAGCACCCTGTCCGCCGAGTCGGAACAGCAGAGCTAACGAGCGGTCAGAAGTTCCTCGCGCCGGATATCATGGAGCTGCAGCGCGACTCGGCCGCCGCCGAGACCCAGGGCGGTGAGCGGCGGGCCGACGGAGGCGAGGAGCGCGGCAAGTGGCTCTGCCACAGCCCGCACGGAATGATCAACCACTGCACCGGGCCGTGGCGTTTCGATCTCCAGCCTTCGTGCCCCGAGTGTACGTACCTGCCTTGCCCTGCCCTGCCGTGAGACGCTCCGATGGACACGGCCGATCCTAACCCCGTCCGTGCGGTTTGCATCTGCATCAGGATCTAGCACTGGCCCACCGCATACACGCACTCTCGCGCCGGATGTTCGTTCACCCCTCCTTCCATCGGTGTGCCCTCGTGGCCGGGACTGACCGCAACCAGACCCAAACACCTAGGATAGATTCCCGGCCTGGCCGTGTCGACGGCCCTCAGCACACGACAGCTTTGATGACTTTTTATGACTTTTTATGACTTTTCACGGCTTTTTTTTTGCTTTTTCCGCATTCAGTCTTAACCTCGACCTCGGCCTGATTTGGTGCTCTTTTTCCTTTATAGCTCCTTTTGCTGTGTGCCTGAGAACCCTTGGATGGGACCATATGCACGGAAAAAGAGGATTGTCTGTTGGTATTTCTCTTTTACTATCAAGTAAACAAAACTATGCCTACCTATCACACCAGCCCCACATAGATACCAGTTTTTCTTTGGCCCTCTGTTTATGCGCTCCGCGAGGACAGAGGTTCGACGTCGGCGTCGATGCCGCGGTTGAGATTGAGGCTGATGTTGAGCGTTGACCAACTAAAGTATCGGTGGTTAGCTTACTAACCCACAAGTGGAAACTTTCAGCCCTGGAGGCTGGTTAGAGCATTATTTGCGCCTCCCCACCCACGTATGTACCATAGCACGTCGTTTGCGGACAAGATTTTCTTTTTCTTTTTTTCCCCTTTCTTTCCTCCCCTTCTCCTGAGGCTCCGAGCCGTGAAGGTTTCCCCTTAACTTGGTTGTATGAAACTAGACAGAGCACTTCCGTTGTGGCGCAGTCGCAAGTCCGCCTGGCCGGCCGGCCGTTCTGCTGGCAAGGTGGAACGCACGCACCTAAGCACTCGGAGTGTGTTGTTTCACGTCTGTGGCGGTACATACAAGTATGTACCCCGTACGTACATGGGTTGTGCGAAACCCTGAGGTGATCCCCTCCCCGCGCCACGTGTGTGCTGGCTGGTATCTATATACATAGACTAATCGCTAGAATTTTTATAGCAATAAAAAAAAATAAGAGAATAATAAACGGGCTTCGCTCTGGAACACGGGAAGAAAGCCTGTGCGTAGTCATACGCACAGTGCAGCACAAGACAGAACCTAAAACCTACCGTGTGCTTGTAGCCTAATATCACCAGGGAGGAAAGACGAACTACAGGCCAGTGCGGCAGTACTCAAACCCGTCGACGGATTCCGCCTACATAACTTTATAATTTTATTTTATTTCGACCGGCTGCCACGTCGAGCGGTGGGAGGAGGTAAATACGCCCTGGGAGGAAACTGATCGGGGGTACGGTGAAGGGAAGAGGGGAGAGAGGGAGAGGTCCGGCTGGACTTTCAGTTGGGTGAGGGCATACTACTACACGACTCCCCCCCCCTCCCCCCCCAGTTGGGAGGGGCAGATCCGAGAGCAGATCTGGCAGCTGGCCGGCCATCAAGCCCGATCCGGCTCATCGTGATCTCGCCCGCCTGGACACAACATGACTGACTCCCGCTTGCTTGGTTGCTTGACAGGGCATCTCCTCCCCTCCCATGACTGCGACTCTCCCCCCAACAAGCGCTTCCGGTTTCCGCCTCTCGCCATGACAAGTCGAGCAGATGCTGGGAGGATGGGAGCGGACACCCCCCTTTAGTACATAGGTCGTCCTAACCCAGTTGCTCGATACTGGCAATTGCAACCGCAACTTCACGCTGTCCTCAACCGTCCAAATATAGCCGCGAGGGCCTCTTCGTGGCTGTACCCCAGCCTTCGATTGAGTTTGGGCTTATGCCAGCTAGCCATGCTGGCTAAGGCGGCTCGCTTCGTCTCCGCCTTTCCGCCACCGAATGGGCACGTTTATGCTACCTACTCACCTTAGCGACTTCCAATGCCAGGTGTTGCTGATGTTATACTCCCTACCAGTCCTCCGCGCGCCGTTTTGGACATTGAACCGAAGGGGTGGATCGAGTGGCGAATCTTAGCAGGCAGCCGGATGGTGGGGTCACGTTGGCCGTGCAGTGTAGTTCGCTCCTTGGGGCGTGTATTTGCTACCATACGCATAGCATGGTCACCGAAAGCTACGTCTGGTGACTGGGAGCATCGCGTACAGAGAGATCTCCCCAATTTCGTGGGCTGCTCCTCGGCGACGCTTCATCCATGGCGTAGGCATCTCGGGCGAGCGACGACATCTCAGCCTAGAGAAATTGTGATATTATGAGCAAAAACGCTGCACGACCGCACCAAAGCAATGTTCTCTCGCTGCCCAACGTGGGCAGGCGGCCCTCCGCAGCAAAGGGGCGTTCAGTGCGGTCCAGCACGTATCCGAGCTTTCTCGAGCCTACCAATGTCCAGTCGTTCAGAAGGCCGGAGGTAAAAGACGACGGAGAGGGAAATAGTTACCCCCGTCCGGCCTCAAGGCTGCTTCAACAAGCGTCATGTTCGCCCGCTAATCGTTGTGCGAATGGCGTTAATGTAGATAGGAGTAGGAGGAGGAGGAGGACTAAACAGCCTATCAATGCCTTCACGTGAACTCTATGTCAGGTCGGTGAGTCGGTTGATACTCCTACTGCTTGAAGGCTAGCACAGCGATTGGCGCATACCCGACTCGATGGTAGCAGCAAAGCTCCGTGCCCGAACTGTGCTATAGTTCCGACGGCTTCGGCCTGCTTCCTCCAACCAATGTCTCTTGCTCGCTAAGTGAGCGCAACGGTGGACGTTGGGGCCGCCGTAACTCGCCGGAAACTTCAACGCTGGAGCACGGCGCATGATCGATGTGACTCCTATGTAGTAATTGCCGCAAGTGTTCTGTTGACGGAGTACAGCAACCAGCGAGCAGCTTTGGAGGTTGCCCCAACAGCACGACCCACCGTTGAGAACGATTGAGCGGGTCACACCACCCCCGACAGAGTTCGCGATCTTGCCTTCTGATAACGTTTTCCCAGCGATAGCGGAGAGGAGGAGCCGGAATATGTGTCAATGTGCTGTACCCAGGTTCACGGCCGCCTTCCATATGGCCGCAACCGGCGGCCGAGCGCTTCCGCCTCCTATCGTAAGCGCAGGTGTTGAGGAGGCAAAGTGGCCGCCCCATAGCAGCCTCCATCCAGACAATAGCATATATAAACCATTCAACCATTCCCTGGGCCCGAAGAACATCCTGCATCCCAAGCAGCGAATACCATCAGAAGCGAGCATCATCGAAGCACCAGCCGTATCAGTCTCCATTCTGATAATAACGTATATAAACCCTCCAAATCCGAAGTTCCAAATCCGAAGTACCAGATCCAGCATCCCAAGCAACGAATATCATCGGAAGCGAACATCATCGAAGCGAAAATTCCCAAACACCTGCATCTCTCCAGTAAGATCTTCAGGCGGTCCCTTGTATGTCGTAGACTAACCCCTCGTGCAGCAACAGTCATCTCCCTCTTTCCCAAAAAAAACACATCGCACACGACATGGCCGCGCCAGACGAGAGACACACTACCACGCCGCCGCCGGGGATCTGGGTGTGTCACGTCTGCGACGGCGAGGGGAATCGAGGAAGTACCATGCTCACCGAAGTGCAAATTCAGTGCGAGCAGTGCGAACACATTCGCTGCGTTTATTGTCCGCACTACCCTGTTGAAGCCGAGGAACCTGCAGCCGGGGAAACCTGAAGCCGAGGACTCTCAACCCTGATGAGGAAACCCTATGGCCTGGGGGATCGGCTGCTGGGATAAAAAGGTTTTTTGTTGGCGCTGTTGTATCTAGATCTCTCTCCTTTTCTTACATATTTCTCGGGTGGTGTGGGGCGGTGTGCGTCTGGACGGGACGAAGCCCAATTCTCTCATTGGTCGGTTTCCTGGTGTCATTTCTATCTTTGTAGTTTTTTTCCTTTCTCAGGAGCAGTTTCTTGTTGGGTGTTGTTCGGCAATATCAGGAACTTCGGCCACAACAGCCGCCTACTCACTTCTCGTCAGCATCGTCTTCAACGCTTTGGGGGGAGGTGATCGCAACAGAACTGAGTAACCTTGGGCACAGAAAATCCGCTCTCCATCGTGCGCTGTCGGGGTGGTTCGATCGGGGCAAGCAAACCCAGACCAATCGCAAGCGGCCATGACAGAGAGCCGAAGGGCGGCGGGTGCAAAGTAAAGCCGGTTTCTGTGGGCCAGACCGTGCAATCTCCAAAGCCCCGGAGTACATCATGGCCGTGAATGCCCGCTTCGAAGGGAGAGAGGGCTTTGAGGACGAAAGGTGTCGGCTCCTGTGGCACGCGTCAGTTGGCGCACTCAGTCGTTTGAGCTGCCAGCTGTGCCGCAGCCACAAGGCTAGTGGCCGGCGAGCACGAGAACAGGTGCCGTACCCAGCTGTCGTTGGAACCGAGATCGAGAGTCGCCCGCCGGAGGAAAGAACCAAGGCAGCGGTAAAACCGTCCCAGAACACCCGTTCCAGCACTGACATCAGAGACGAAGGCGGCAGGCCCTCCATCGAGGGACCTGGATGCACGTACGTGGGGAAGTGTCGCTCCGGTTGAGTGTGCGCAGCTGAGGACGCTAAGTAGTTGGGCGTTCTCTCGAATTCGCTGCGACGGCCGCCCGTATGTGATCTCATCGGACAGCAGGTATGGTCAGGGCAGAAAACAATCCAGCCCGCAACGCTCCAGCAGTGGAGAGTGTTAATAAGGCACCGGGCTCTGGGACGTGGTGGAGTCCGGAGAGGCTTTCGCGAGAAAGAAGGATTCGGGACGATGCAAGGGAGAGCGTCGACTCTACGGGAGCCGCGAGGTTAAAGAACCCCAACGCTTACGCACCACACCGCACTAGCCGAGCACATGCAGTAAGTAGGACAGACAGTGGTCATCGGAGATTTCCACCACGCATCGAACGTGATACATACATGATGCCTCCCGTCTCGCGCGCAGCAGTCGCGCAAGTAGGCAACCGCACCATGCAACCTAATTGCGACAACAGCAACAACAACCAAGGATGAATGGAAGGCCGGCTCTAAACCCTAAAGGCATTCCGGGCTGAGCAGACGTGGGCATCTTTCCAGAAGCATTCCGGGCCGACAGACGTGGACATCCTTCTGGAAGCATTCCGCATACATCAGGCGTCTGCAACAGCGGAGTGCCTGCCGCCCCGTATCGCAGGGAATCGGGGTGTCTGTTAGGCTCGCTAAAGGCCCCGGTGGTGTCCCCGCAGGGGATCCCGAGATTCAGGCATTTCTCCAGCGACATTGCGGTCTAGGCCCCTGTGGATCAGCGGGCGGGGGCCATGTCACTGCGCTCGTCAACAGCTCGATAGATACACGGCGCGTCGCGCGGTGCAAAGGTACGTGTGCATCCTCCTATCTACTACAAGCGTGTGCTTCGCTGTCACCACAGCAGGTGCACAAGCGTTCCAGGGCTCCAGCCAGACATGGCGTCCGGCTACTTTGCTGCCATTCACGCTGCCATTCGTTGGCGGCGGACCAATCATATTGCGCCATGCATACACCATCACTCGAGCGACCGCGACGACGGAGACGAGAGAACTCCGCGCCCCACCACTAAGCAAGACTGGATGCAGTAGTCACTCCCCCTCTCTCCCCTCGCCGCTCGGCACGCAGATCCGCGTGCGTGCGTGGACGACGAAGCAGTCACACCTCGCGCTTCCTTGGCTTCTGCAGGCTGGCGGTGTTGGTGCTGTTCGAGGTTAGCCGGTCACAGGGACTGTAGGTATCGATACGTCGGGGCTTCTCTTCGGTCTGACAGGTTTCCCCGCAGCAGCCCACAGCCCTTCGGTTCGCTTCACGAAGAGCTGGATCCGCACGTCCCCGCGCTCCACGCGATACCGACTGGCCACGCCCCGCCGGAAGCTTTCTCTTGACGCTCCGGTGTGCTGCAATGCGGCGTGGCGTGTCGACTGCAACTTCGGTGGTTGGCCAGCTACATACCCTCCCCGCCATCGAGTAACCTCGGGACGTATGCAACCGAAGCATTCGAGTGGGGAAGAGGCAGCCGCCACCCGACTCCAACCGCCATACCCAACCCGTGTGATCCCCATCGAAAACAGGCTTCGCCGTGCTGGTGGTTTCGCGCCAACTGGCAGTACAGGTTACTCGGGAGTTGGGGCCTGGTTCTGGACGCCCGTCCGGTTGTCCTCGTGGCGGTAGGGACGACGGCCGTGGGGAACGGGATGGCACACATTCGAACGCCGCGTATTGCCCTGCACTACCAAAGCCACCGGCCATTCCTCTTGGAGCGAGTGGCCATGGTGCGCTGCGCGGACTTCCGCGGGAGTCGAGCGAAAGATGGCGCGAGGTGGGGTTGTCGGACGTCACACTTCGCTCGCAACGGAGATGTCCCTCTACATACGTCCCCGCCAGCTCGCTGGACTCCGCTCGTTGTCCACAGCATTCCGACCAAAGGCCCCCTCCGGGAGATGGCCGCCTCCGGGTGCTGGGCAGACCGTTCTGGTTTCGCCGCAGCGGCCGCATTGGTGGCGATCAGCCCCGCACTAGGACAGACCAGCGCGACCAAGGTTCCGGCTGCATCGCGCCGCCGTGCCAGGCCATTCGTTTCGCGTCCTAAGCTCCAGGTGCATCTTCCACCGCTTTCTCTGTCCGTCCGTACCCACCCACCCGAGAAGCCATCTCACTGCACTGTCGCCATTTCGCTGTGGCCCGGCCGCGGACGTGGGCTGACGTCGCCCGAGCGGGGACCGGGAACCGGGAATTGGAACTGGAACTGGGAAAGCTGGATCGCTGCGGCTCCGGAAGATGGAGTGAGTGCGTGTCCACAGATTGCAAAATAAGCATCCGCAGATCCCCCCCCCGTCTTGGTTCTGCGTGTGTTGTGGAGATCCAAGTCTTATCCTGGCTATGTTGTATGTACTGTGACGCCCTTCTGTCTGCAGGTCGTATTGGTCATGAACACCTTGCGGTGTTTGCTTGGCCCACCATGCGCACGGTCAAGCAGGTTTCTGGCCCTGCCACTGCGGAAGCGATTGGTGGCCAGTCGTCGGGAACAACGCAAGCTGCTTGCCCGAACCCCCCAGCGATGGACATCGATCCTGCGGATATTCCTCCTCGCCCAAGAAACAACCGGATGACCATGGAGAAGTCATGCTAACTACTCTATGTACTCTAGTCTCAAGCTCCGCAGTGCCCAACCAAGTGCTACCAACCCCACGGCGAGCGCTCCATTCTACGCTACCCGCAGCGGCTGGTGAGTTGTGTGCCGGCGGCCGGCGCCGTGCTACCTCCAGCGCTCTCTCCGACCGGCGGGCATGTCGCATGTCGTCCCGTACAAAGCTGCATTCCGCTTCCCCCGCCGCCCGCCGCACCCTGTTCACCCAACTTCTTCGCTGGCGAATGGGGGAGCGGGGAGGCCACAGTCATGTGTTCCCGACGGAATAAACGTGTCGTGGATACCAGAAGTGCCTCACTCGCGGCGCCCGGCACATTTGTGGCGAAGAAAGGGAAGCGCAATCATGCTCGTCCCTGTGACCACTCAAGTGACAAACGAATTGCTAACCACCATTGCCCCTCACGAGCGCGAGTGATCCCGCCACCGACAGGACGGACGGCTTCGGAATGATCTTCTGACGCCTGCGTTTCCGCGACGATATCACGGTAAATACCCTCAACCATATACGAAGAGGACATGGTATATGTAAGCAGGAAGAAACGAACTGGTGCATATGACAGCTGATAGGGGAGAGAAGGCCCCCTACCCTGAATGTGGCCGGGATGGATGGCCCGCGATAGTTAGGGGGCGACGTGCCGATTCCGATCACTCGGCTTCACTTTCCTCTTGCACGTTTAGCATCAATCCTTCGTCTCGATGGCGGGATATGCAGTAACATGGAAGAGCAGGGGAAAGTGGGTAGGAGTAAAGACCCACCTCGGCTACAACCAGGAGGCCTTCGATGCGGAATGTGCAGCGCTGGGCACGGGCCTTGGAGCTGGTGGCAAGAAGGGGGACAATCCCAGAAGCGGTCACCATCTTCACGGACTCACAAGCGGCGGTGAGAAGGATAGTGGCAGATGAACCTGGGCCAGGGCAGAAGTACGCTGTGGCGGCTAGGAAGTGGGCAGCGGTCTTGAAAGGGGCCAGACCGGAAATGCGCATAGAGATCAGATGGTGCGCGGCCCATGAGGGAGTGGAGGGCAACGAGAAAGCAGACGAATGGGCGAAGCAGACAGCAGAAGAGCCGGACGCCCGGGGAGTAGAGTGGTTGAGATATGGGGACCGGTATGGGGTGCGGAGAATGGATCCATAGCCAATCTGAAGAGGGAGATCGCGGAGAAGAAGTGGGCCGAAGCGAGGAGCTGGGCTGAGGAGCGAATCAGAGGAAAGAAGTACAGGCTGTCGAGGAGCCAGTGGCTGAATCGAATGGTGGAGCGAGCGCCGAAACGCCTGTCGGGTCGCTTCCACCAACTCCGAACGGGGCACTGGCCGCACAGGGCAGTATATGGAGTGGACGAAGAACGCAGATAGTGCAGAGTGTGGATGGTGCCGATATAAGGCACAGACGAGGGAACACTTGTTCAAGCACTGCGAGGAGTGGAAGCTGCAACAGAAGATTCTATGGGCAGAAGTACGAAAAGAGACAGGAAGAGGGAGAGACCGCTTCACGATCCGGGACCTGTTCGCAGATGAGCGGTGCACCAGCGCGATTCTAGACTTCTTGCGCACCACGAAGGTGGGAAGTAGGATGGGACCGCGCGCAGTACCACCGAAGCCGGGCGAGATCAAGGAAGCGGAGGAGGGAGGAGCGGGGGAAGCAGAGTGAGTGCAGCAGACGTGTGGGTGTGAACTGGGGCTCCGTTAGTTATCACGGTCGTTTCCGCTTTTATCTCTCGTTCGCCGGTCTTTCATATCTCTTATTTCTCTCCCCTTTCATTTCTTTACCTGTTATTTCTCTTCTACGGGACAGGCCAGGCGGGGGCAGGGGGAGTTGCCGCGGGCCGCTGGCGGACTGTTCGAGGTCGCAGCGGACGGTGAACAGGAAAAGGACTGTATATAATATCGTCATGATACAAAAAGGGTCGCACACGATCAATGAATCATCATCATCCTTCGTCTCGATCGCCTCGGGTCCGAACTGCGAATTTGCCCACGAATGCGCAGCCCTCCAACTACTCTACGCACCTATTCGCCTCGGACGACTCCTGTGCTGGCGCAAGGCTTGAGGGAGCTCCTCCAGTCAGTAAGGCTCTCTGCATGTAACGCGAGCACCGCTGCACCAGAATTCAGCAAACCCTCTACAAGTTATAGCAAGACTCCAGACTCGCGAGACAGCAAGAGAAGCGCCTCCCCAGCAAAGAGAAGGAACACATCCAGTCGATCTCCCGACAGTGCCGCGTTTCGGAGCCGATGTGCTGCTGGCGATCAAGGGTTCGTCCAGCACCACCCATAGCAACGTGTGCGTACAAAACTAGGGCTGGGGGTGACGTCACCACCGTCACCACCGTCACCACCACCAGGGAGACTTGGGACCAGGGGTGTCTTCGGTGGTTGGGTTGGTCGCTGCGTTCAATTCGGAGCGGACGGACGGTCACTCCGGCTCACTCGTGGAAAGGGAGACCTCTCCGCGAGCCGGCGGGGGGAGGAAATCCAGTAGATATCCCAGCTCGGAACGGGAACGCAATGGAAATCGTAAAGAAGGCGGGCGACGTTGGAACAAGGTGAGGCAAAGACGCTGCAGTACGGACACACAGACACGAAACGAAAGTGTGATGGCCACGGTTTAACACGGCAGACCGAGAGGAGATCGATTTATCGATCACTATCACCCATCAACCATCGTCGAAAGCAAACGCTGAGGGGCGACCGAATCGACATTCAGCGGTCGGGCGCAGATCGGTCCGTCGACAGACGGAGATCTGGCTGGGCATGTGAAGCAGATGTCGTCCAGGGGGCGTACTGTACATGCTTACGTAACGGGCTCTGTCCATCTAGATACCGACATAACTAAGGGCCCTGTTTGGTTCGACCGTATTTCGCCAACCGTCGGTTCGCGAGAAGTTGAAGGTTCGCAAAGCTATAGATTTTTGCGCCAAGCCCCCCCCAACCACCTGTTTGGCAACCCGTATTTCCTCCGTATTTTCACCCTCACAACATTTACGCGACGCCATAATTGACAGCCTCCTTTGTTGAGAAACTAATACGAACATTACCGAAATGATGAAGACAGTTACGCCACCATTACAAAAGCGAGCGGTACTGCTGCACAGCAGCGATACAGCCATTTACCTATCCACCTATCCAGCGGCATCGCAGTGGCACGGCGAGGGCAATACGGCGACAGCAACACAGAAACACAGCGACGGCTATCCAGCAGTGAAGCTACTCGGAGTTTCGCACAAGGTTTTACGGATAGACCCTTCGGAGCCTCCTTTCACCCAAACATCGCCGCCAGCATCGTCATCGCAAACGGTCAGTTACGCCCCGGAGCACGAGCGACCCGGAGCGAAGACATGGAACTTGCACCTGTGGAGGCTTTGGTTCTAGAGGTTCAGATGGGCAAGCGAGCGGAGAATGGGTTTAAGCGGGAATCATTTGTCCGTATGTAAGCAGTGGTAGGAATATCACGAGTTGCTCCTCAACACTGATATGCCTCGTGGGTTGAAGGTGATCATGTGCAATACACCAATCGCGTAATGTGAAGAAGGTTACGAGTGGCATACGAAGAAAACAGAAGATAAAAGATCGTCAACGTATTGCTTCCCAGTCAACTTCGAGGTATGATATGGTGTTCTATCGTATAGCGTATTCTCGTGTTGAGCGACAAGAGCAGCGACCGCAAGGGGCCTTGCTGGGCTGAGGAATGGTAGTGGAGTCGGACATTGTAGCTGTAGCTGTAATGGAATTGATTCAGGGGTAAAGCATCATGAAGATACTCGCCGATAGATACTAGTGGTGGCGGTGGTTTTTTTTCTTCTTGTGGCTCAGTCAAAATGTTCAAAATATTATGCGGCTCAGAAAAATAGTTCATATTTTCTTGAACCGACAAACTCGCAGAGGCGTGCCAAACTCTCACGTAAACTCCAAACCGATGGTTTCTCGGTTTTGTGTGGTAGCTAGAGCTTCTCAAAATACGGTCGAACCAAACAGGGCCTAAGTATGTACATTCTGACCGGGTGTGAGTCAACGAAAAAAACAAAAAACATTCTGACCGTGCGCCGGACATTTTGCATGATAACCTACTCTGTTCCGCTCTGCCGATTTTGGGATCGTCCATGATGAAAACGGAGAGTTTTTTTTTGTTTTTTTTTGTTTGGGCTCCAGAAGAACATGGGACGTCCAGTGCTGGCTTCCTACATATCCTAACAGAGGGACCCATGCCTGGAACCACATCATTTCACGCCTATGATTAACCACCTCAACATCTCCCCATTGGTAATGCTCTCTCTCTCTCTCTGCATACATAGATATCCCTTTTTTTTTCCTCAGAACTGTGATCTCAGCGTGTGCCCAAGATGACGCGATCACGGACGACCGAGCAACGAGCGAGCGAAACAAATCAGCAGGAGTGGACTGCCGTGCACAGCTGCAGCCAATGGAATCCGTTGTTTCCACCCATACGCACGTACGAGCCTGATGTCATCTGCGATTATTGGACGTTGGAGGCCTAGGGATCCAACCGTATGTATGTACACAGATACGCACATGCAGCATGCACCGTTTCGGCAGAGGGTTAGCTTATCCCACAGAGATCGAACCCATCGAAACCCGAAACCCGAAACCCTGGAGTATCTATGAGGGCAGGCAGAGCACGTCTCTGCTGCAAACGAAAGGTTTCGGCGCACTTGACTTCTGCTCTGCCGCAGCGGAGAGTAGACAGGAGAGTGCAGTGGCGCACCCTACAGCGGTCGGTATCCGGCGAGCAGAAGCGCTGTGCCCCAGCCCAGCCTACCGTGCGCGGCACACCGAGCACCCGTCTCGAGCGGGTGCGGGGGTGCTATTTCGGTCAAGCGGTTGATTACATACGATGAAACCTCGTGCGATGAGCTGGCACTCCTGGCCAGAAAGCGCGCGAATCGTCCGTTCTGCTGGAGGCGTCGGGGCAGGCGCTGCTGCGGGTAGCTGTGGTTTCATCTTGCAATCCCCAAACCCCTTCTCGAGTCCATGCAGAGAACCGCGCCGAACCCCCGATACTCAGCAGCCCGGACGGACTCGAGCTCTCTCGCGGTCTCGGTGGCCCCATTTGCACGTCTCAGCAGGGGGGCATTTCGGGCTGGCGACAGTTGGCGGTTCGATTCGCGGGCAAGTTCGCTCCAGCACGCGGCTGGGCGAAGGACGAAGCGGGGCCCGGGTGGAGACGGGTGCGCCTTGGTTTCTCTCTCTTCGAGGACGGACGTGCGGTCCCCAGAGCTGGCGGGAGGGGCGAGCACGCATTTCGTCATACCACCAACCCTGTCTGTCCTCAGCCCCTACTGCAGTGTTGCATCACGCCGACTCCATCCAGCCTTTCGCCGGCGCAACGGACCCACTCATGGGGTGCTCCCGATGGAACTCGTCAGAAAGCGCTGCCTGGACGGCGGGGCTGGACACCGGCGAAGGCGGAAACAAAATTCGCTCTCGCGCCAAAAGCAAGGAAAAGGAGCAGTTACGTCGTCGATCTCGCCCGCTGAGGACCCGGCCTTGCTTGCTTGACACCCGCTGCGGCTATATAAACTGGAAACTGGACGGCGGTGCTGCGGGAAGAAAGGCATTTCAGATCACCACCACCAACACCACAATCCGCCTCGAACACAGTCCGCCCGCTCCCTCCGGTCCCGCCCCCTCCGATATCGCGCTCTCGTAGAAGTGAGAGTCCCGAAGAGCACGCTTTTGGCCGTCGTTCCCCGCCTCGATTCCCAACAACTAGCTCTTGCTCCGCAGACAGGTCAGTCCGCCCAGTCACAGCGGACAGGGTGCCCCGCCAGTCCTGTCGAGTTGTCCAGCGCACCCCACCGCGCCGCAGACACACGGTACGCATGCAGAATCGAAGGTGGCTAACACTAAATCCCGCAGGACATATATTTCCCCGCCTTAATTCCTCGTCTGCCGCAAGGCTATTCGTGTGTACCGAGTGCCCCGAATCGACCACTGGTACTTAAAGGGCTCCCCCCCACCCCCGCTGCCCACGCAAAACCCCATCTACTCTCTTCACTCAACCCCCGACACGAGATAGTCATGGCAAGGTACTACGACCGCAACGCCCCGCTTGATACCCATGGATTCGGGGACTCACGCGTTGATCCAAACAGCCTCTCCACGATCGCTCCTGGCTACGCCGGCGACTACGGTGCTGGCGCTTCCCGCACGTCTTTGAGTATTATCCGCCCCGGCCACCATCATGGCCACCGCGAGCATGAGCGTCTCCGCGATCCGTCTCCCGTCATCCAGGAGCCCGTCATCGAACATGAGCACCACCACCTGCACCACCACATCGACCACGGTATGTTACAGTCCGATGATCACCCCGACATGTGATCGTCGGAATCCCCCCCCCCCCCCCCCCCCCCCCCGGGGCGCGCCGGGCGGGGGGGGTGTGGCGGGAGGTGTGCGGGGGGGGGGGGACTATTCAGGC
>Ga0307508_10000599_pt1 | contig 43133 bp, 35 predicted proteins | sample 9_EM_MG_FD_203089 | JGI IMG/M metagenome (GOLD analysis project Ga0307508, IMG submission 203089) | Populus trichocarpa ectomycorrhiza microbial communities from riparian zone in the Pacific Northwest, United States - 9_EM | ecosystem: Host-associated > Plants > Roots > Unclassified | place... | reverse complement strand
CAGCCAGATGTAATACGGGATGCCGCGTTCCTTCGCCATGGCGCCGATCTTTCGCATGTCGCCCTGCCAGCCCTTGTGCAGTTCGAATTCGTTGCCGAGTTTGAGGTCGTTGAGATAGGCGGGCGGGTGCTGCACATCGAGGTCATCGGACGAAGCGAGAAATCCCTCGGGCGACCAAAAGAAGCCATGCGAGAAAATGAAAAAATTCACGCCATAGTCCGGCGCGCGGCGAACCGCCTCCTCGAGCTTGGGCATGTTGTAGTCGTGGAACTGCCAACCGTTGAGAGCGAACGGGGCGGCGGACGCACGCGTCAACAGGACGCACGCAGCGGCGAGCAGGAGAAACTTGCGCAGGGTATTCATGGGGTAGGCAAGGACATTGAAGCAACCCGCTGTGCAGGGCGACCCGCCTGGCGGTGATACAGTTAACGGCGGCACTGAAAATCCAGAAGTTGGCGAGGACGTCGGCGGTGGGCAGTGAAGCCGGTCCGATCTGATATTGATCGCTCTACGCCCTTTTTATTTTCAGTGGGCGTAATCCTATATTCCTCAGATCAACAGACCGGTTTAACCACGGATTCACACGGATGTAGAAATAATCCAGAGAGGAATTCTGACTTAAATCCATCCACCTGCGAGGTGAGGTTTCACTGATCTGTATTTGATTGGCCATCCGTGATCATCAGTGAAATCCGTGGTTTATTTTTCGTTTTTTAGGGCAATAGCGTCAGCTGCTGATCTTTAGTTTGCTCTTGGTCGCAGGAGTCGGCGGGGGCGACGCCGGTAGCACGGAACCGTTGATCTTAACCTGATCGAGGCGGAGTCCCTCGAAATGCTTCAGCCAGTAAGTCGCTTTCGCGGCACCAATGTCAGCGTCGCGAATGGTAACATCGCGGATCGGCGCGGCCGGCACGCCCTCGATATACAGGCCATAAGCGTCCGCTCGTTGACAGCTGATGTCCTCAATCACGAAGTCCCTGAATGATGGCGGAAAATCGCCGCCACGGTAACCGTGATATCCGGTCTCGAAGCGCACAAACCCCTCGCGCACCTGTTCCGCTTTGATGCGTCGGGCCCGGACGTGCTCCACGAGTCCGCCGCGATCAAGGTTCGCTTTGAAATAGAACGCGGAGCTCACGGATGTGAGTGTGCAGTCCTCCATGAAAACGTTACGCACGCCACCCGACATCTCGCTGCCAATGCACAATCCGCTGTGGCGCGAACGCATCGTGCAGCGGCGAATGACGATATTTTCGCTGGAGCGGCTGACGCGCCAACCATCCTGATCGCGCCCGGACTTGATCGCCACGGCGTCGTCGCCCGTGTCGAACACGCAGTCCTCGATCAATACGTCGACGCTCGAATCGGGATCCACACCGTCGTTGTTTCCGTTCATGCTTTCAATTTTCAGCCCGCGTGCGGTCACGTTGCGACAGAACACCGGATGCACGATCCAGAAAGTCGAGTCGCGGATCGTGACTCCCTCGATGAGAACCCTGGAGCATTCGACAAATTGGATCATGCTCGGACGCAGCCAGTGATCCTCGCCAAACACCCGTTGCTCCACCGGCATGCCTTCGGCGCCCATCTTGCGCAGGTCTGCCGCGTTGCCCTTGGGCTTATCGCGCATGAGATCGAGTGTGGCGCGTCCGTTGCCGTCAATCACACCCGCGCCGGTGATGGCAACGTTCGTGGCGTTGCGGGCGTAGATCCGCGGCGAGTGTCCCATGAGCATCGTACCCTCGAAACGAGTGAGGACGAGCGGCACATATCGGGCGGGATCGGCGCCGAAGCGGAGAGTCGCACCGGCGACAACGTGCAGATCAACATTGCTCCGAAGATGCACCGGTCCGTCGCAGAAAAATACTCCGGCCTGCAACACTACGCGCCCGCCGCCTGCGACAGAGCAGGCGTCGACGGCCCGCGCGATCGCTTCCCGATCGTCTGTCCGGCCATCGCCTTTGGCGCCGTAATCGGTGACCAGAAAGTCCCGGGCCGGAAACAATGGTGGCACGATACGCGCAACGATGGCGTCCATTTCGCGCCAGTCGTCCGCCGCGTCCGCGACGAGCAAACCTGGAATCAATGTCAGCAAACACCAAAAGATCAGGCGAAGTTTCATCGTGGGTCAGCGAAGGTCAGGAGGATGACGACACGTAAAACTGTCACCGGCAGCGCAGTGAGTTGGGCGTCGGTCTCCGCACCGACGCTGATCGTCGAGGTGGAAATCGACGATCACCTTTCGTTGAATGTTCGAGAAAGAGCGGATTTTCATTTCGTTCAGGACGACAAGCCAAGCTTGAAGACACTTCTACCGGCGCCACGCCGGACCGACCTCGGCTGGCGTAAGAACAGGCGGCGGTGCAGGAGCAGCGCCGGCTGCTGGCGTGACTTCGATGCCCGCAGGCATTGGTGTGAGCGCAACGGTGCCGCCCAGTACGCGGTTGCCGGTGAATTCATTCGGACTGAACGTGAACTGGTCGAGTGGAGCGGCCTTGTCCTGCTTCGCAATGTCCACTGCGACGCCGCCCCGCGATTTGAACACGAGGTTGCCGGTAAATTTATTCAACTCCGGCACGAGCACCCGCTGCGCACGCGGCCAGTTGGACTTGTAGCCGTTACCGAGTAGTAAATCCACGCCGGCCGTGTCGACCAGGACGTTGTCCGCGATGAGATTTTCTCGCGCCTGGTTGTAGGCCGGCACGCGGCCGAGGGGCGTGCCCTCGCGCCTGATCGGCTGGTAACTGCCAGTGAGATCGCGCTCGATGAACTCGCCCGCCATGAGATGCAGACCGTAGCTGCCGCCGCGAATGTAATTACGCGCGATCGTGTGGTGCCGTCCAGTGACGCGCAGGCCATAGGCGCCATCCGCGCCGTCGCAAAGAATGATATTGTCCGTGATGGCATTGAAGTTGCCACTGCGATTCGTGATACCGCCACGCGTGCAGGCGATCGTATTGAAACGAACGATGTTGCGGTTCGATTTCAACGAAATGATTTCCGTGCCCTCGCCATCGGCGCGGTCGAAAAGATTATGCTCGATAGTGAAAAACGCGCCGTCGTCACCGAGCTCCTCGTTGCCGCCGTAACCCCAAACGCGGAAGATTTCGCGACCGTTGCGGTTCGGTACGTAAGGCACATCCTGAAAGAAACACCAATCCACCGTATTGCGGCGCGCGTCCTTGATGTGGTTGCCGACGAGCGGCTCCTGGTGGCTCTTGCCCTTGAAGTAGCAATGGTCGACACGGTTGTCGCTGCCCCGGAAATAAACCCAGTAATACTTCGTGGCGACCTCCGGTGGGTTGTAGTCCACGATGGCGGAGTTCGTGAGCCGGCAATGATCGGCGTCGAACTGCACGACGCTGTTGTGCTTCGTCGTACCCTGAGTGAAGAGCAAGCCATCGACCACGACGTAAGGCGCAGCGAAAATCAGCGACGACTCACCGTTGAAGACCACTTTTCCCGGCGTCTGCGCACGCACCGTAATGAGTGCGGTCGCAGTGCCGGCGACATTGAGCGTGAGATTGGCGTCGCGCCACGTGCCGTCTGCGAGCACAACCGTGTCGCCTGCTTTCGCGCGAGCGAGCGCGACGGCGAATTCCGTTGGGTTAGCAGCGGGCAGCTCCGCCGCGTGTGCATTCGCGATCAGCGCGGCACACCCGATAAAAATGGCGAACCGAAATTTCATTACTTCGCCGGCCAGACGCGAATCAGATGAGCGCCGTGACGGCCGACCTCGATGGCGAAACCTTCGGCGGGTACGGGCACATCCTGCTGACGCCATGGGTCACGCGCACGCGCGGATTTGCTGAAGCCGAGCTGGGCCCAGGTGACCGAAATCGTTTGCGGTGCCTGTGCGAGATTGAAGAAGCCGATGACGCGCGAGCCGTCGGCGAGCTCCTTCACGTAAACTTGTTTGCGACCGTCGACGATGAGCTGTTTCGCCTGTTTTCCGAGTTCGTCCTGGTCGATGGCGAGCACCTCATCATTCGAGAGCAGGCTGAGCGTGAAATCGTCGGCCTTCTCAACCGGACAACCGATAAGCAACGGTGCGGACAATAGGCACCAGAGCGAAATGTGAGTGTATTGTTCGTTGGGCGTGAGTCGTGAAGGACGGATGTTTTGTCCGCTTGCGACGTCGACCGGACCGATAACGAGCATGTCGGGATCGTTCCAGTGACCCGGGCCGGCGAATTCGCGCCATTTCTCCTGCTGAAACCAGATGTTGCGCACGTTGCCCCACGCGTCGCGGATGTCGCCGGTCGTACGCCACGAATTGGCGAGCGCAGAAAGCGCAGCGGCATTCGCGAACGGCGCATTGTTCGAAAGACTATAGATGATGTCGCGACCCGAAGCGCGAAGCGCATCGGTCATTTCCTTCGTCTCAGGCGCCTCGTTCGGACTCCAGTCATATTTCAGATAGTCGATCCCCCACTCCGCCCACTGTTTCGCATCGGCGATGGCGAAAGAATGTTGGCCGAGGTCCCATGGCTTGATTTTGCGGTTCACGGTCTTTGGGCCCTCAGGTTTCGTCCACTTGCCCTCAGGAGTATCCGCGCTGCCGCCGGGATAGACGGCGTAGCTGGTAATCCACGGCGTCGAGTAGATGCCGGCTTTCAAACCCATCGCATGGATCTCGTCACAGAATTTTTTCAGATCGGGAAATTTCGCGTTCGACTGCAACGCGTGTGTCGGACCTGGACGCTCGCCCTGCCAGGTGTCGTCGATGTTGATATAGGACCAGCCATGCTCGACGAGACCCTTCGCAACAATGGCGTGGGCGGAAGCAAGGACCTTCTGCTGATCGACGTTGACGCCCCAACAATTCCAACTGTTCCAGCCCATCGCGGGCGTGAGCGAAATTTTCTCGCCGACCTCGATACGAAACGACTGGGCGTCCGTACCGCGCGCATTAGTGGCGTGGAGCGTAACCTTGTGCGTGCCCAGCGCAGCGATTTTACCCGTGATGCGGCCAGTCACGGAGTCGAGCGTCAGCCCGGCAGGCAGGCCGTCGGCCGAAAATTTCATCGGACGTTCGCCAGTAGCGGGGATCTGATAGAGGAACGGATTGCCTGGCCGCACGCCGAAGACGCGCGCGCCGTTGATGCGCGGCGTCGCCGGAGCCTTGGGCGTGAGGATCGCGTATTCCTCGGCGATAGCGGGCGGGAAAACCGACTTCGGTTTCTCGCCGTCGACAGTGAACTGCGCGTCGGCCCAGTCGACGAGCGTCTGCGTATAATTGTTACCGATGTCACGGCACACGAAAACGACTGTTTTCCTGCCGTGGACATCGAGGTCGATGGCGACGGGTGCATCGCCCTTCTTCATATCCTGCTGCCAGGCGACCTGCCCGTCGATCTGCACCTCGAGATGAACCGGCAGCGCGGACTCGGTGGCATCGTCGATGCCGGCAAGCGCGGTGAAACGCGTCGCGCCATTCAGCAGGACCGCGGTGCGGTTGTCCGCCTGCGTGCCGAGCCCTTTGGCGTAGGTTTTTCCTCCGATGGTCAGCGGCTGATTCTTAGTGCTCTTGTCAAGTATGGGACGTGAGTGCTCGTAGTCGGCATCGCGAATATTGACGACCGCCGAAAGAGGGACGCTTTCAGCGGCAGTCAAACGCGCCAAATTCAACGCCAGGCCGATCAGAATGAGGCCGCAGGAAGTTTTGATCATAAGGGGTAACTTAAAGACGTTCGTAGAGACCGGGAGGGTTACTTGGCAGGAATAAATTCCAGCTGACGCAACCGCATGAGATTGCCACCGGAAATTTCCGCCGCGCGTACAACGAGGGTGTATTCACCGGCGGGCAGCGTCAGCTCTCCGACTGCATCGGTACGAAATTCGCTCACTTTGGCGGTGGGAGTCACACGACCCGAGAGCTTCTGACCTCCCACATCGATCACATAGGCACCGGAATTTTCCGGCGTGGAGGTGCTATAGTTGACGTTGACCTTGAAATGACCGGCGGTGGCAACCCGAACCGGCCACGACACCGTGGCGTCGGTGTCAGTCCATTCGTTGATTACGTCGTTGTTCCGCTTGGCATCGCCGTAATGGACGCCCTTACCGGCGAGCTGACCGTCGAAGACGTGCAGAGTCGTCGGTTCATCCCTGGCAGCGAGCAGGCGCGAACGGTTGGTCGCGATTTCGCCAGGGAAATCGAGTTCAATGACGGTGTCTACGGCATCGGGGGCTACAGTCGGCACGGCGAGTTCGAAGTCCATGGGACTGATGCGACGAATAGGACCGACGGGGGCGGAGCTGCTGAGCAACCGCGTGGTCGCGGGTTCGCGCTGAAGTCCAGTAATCAGCAGCTTGCCGTCGGAGGGCCAGTGGAAGACATGAAGATAGAGTTTGTTTCCCCGGCGTGTGGAGGTACCCCAATTTTGCACGGGCAGCGGAGTGCGATCACAGCCGTAAATACTGGCGGAGTTTTTCTCCATCCATGTGCCGATGCCGTGGAGAATGGCCTGGTCGGGAGCGTCGATCGTGCCGTCCCCTTTCGGTCCGATGTTCATGAGCATGTTACCACCCTTGGAAACGGAGATGGCGAGCAGCTGGATAAAATGCGCGACCGGTTTGTGGGTGTGATCGAACTTGCTGTAGCCGTACGATTCGTTGGTCGTGGGAATACCCTCCCAATGCCCGGGTGTGTCGGGGCAATATGCGGGACGGTCAGCAGTATTCTTGTAATCGCCATAGTTGGCGAGGAGCCGGCCGTTGATCACGACCTCGGGGCCCGCAGCACGCACGGCTTCCAGAATGCGCCGATTCTCCTCCGGTGGGAGTTTGCTGGGCGTATCGAACCACAGAATATCCGGATGATATTTTGCGATGAGTTCCTTGATTTGCGGGATTGATTTCTCATCGACATAGTGCCGCGCACGGGGAAGAAAATCCGGGCGCCGGCCCTGCCACCACTGCGGATCGTCCCGGTTTTTATCACCGGCGGGATTATCGTAGTCCCAGTCGTTACCCGGCGCGTCGGGGTGTTCCCAGTCGAACGCGTGCGAATAATAGAAACCAAATTTGAGTCCCTGTCGTTTGCATGCGGCGGAAAGTTCGGCCATCGGGTCACGTTTGAACGCCGAGACCGAAAGATTGTAGTCGCTGACTATAGACGGATACATCGCGAAACCATCGTGGTGTTTGGCCGTAATGATCAGGTAGCGCATGCCTGCATCGTGCATGAGCTTCACCCAGGCATCGGCGTCGAATTTCTCCGGATTGAAGGGCTTGGCGATTTTCTCGAGGTAAGTCGCGCGCGGGATTTTTAACACGCGCATGATGTGCTCGGCGTACGTCCCACCCTGCCGGCCCTCGAATTCATTTCCGAGGGCGGAATAAACGCCCCAATGCACGAAGCAGCCAAAACGAGCGTCTTTGTGCCAGGCGACGCGCGCGTCACGCACTTGGTCCGGTTCGTCCAACTGACGCAGCCCCGGAGATGCCGGGTCGGCAGCCGCAAGCGCCATAGGCAACGCGAGCGGCATCAACCAACGGCTGAAACGGAAATTTAAAAAAAGACGGGCACGCGGCGTGAACAGTTTGCTCATGGGGTAAAACGGCAGTAGCGAATCGCACCGACCCAAACGGGAAACACACGGCGCGGTAAGCGCGCCGGCGTTTGTATTGTTAAACTCAAATCCCGGAGCTGGAATGGAACAATCAGGCACCGGGCACAGAGAAAATCATTTCTGAAGACTCGTCCTTCGATTTCCCAGTTTCCTCCCTCCTCTCCGTACCTTCGTGTCTCCGTGGTTCAACCGCCTCCTTTTAAACCGTCCGCAGTGTCCGGCCGGGGTTCCAAATGCCCTCAACCATCACGGTGTGCGCCTGCCCGGGCAGTCCGCGTTCGTTTCGTTCGAGCATGCTGATGAGTGTATCCATTCCCGTAGCACCAATGAGCGCACCGTTCTGCCAGATGCCGCTGCAGGCGTGATCCTGTTTCGGACATGCGAGCGACGCGAGGCCGAGTTGCTCGGGAACGCGCAAGCCAATGCGCTTGAAATGCACTTGCAGCACATCAGCGGAAGGCGACACCACCACATCCGGTTTCTCCCGCTCCAGCCAGGAGGCCACGCCGGTGAGGTCGTCCCAGTTATCAAGGAGAAGCGTGTGCACAGGTTTGAGCTTCTCGAGCAAATGCCTTCCGACAAGCAGCCCGCCATCCCAGCGGCCGTGAAAACGCTCGCGATGACCGCGGAGAATTACCAGGCCGGGCCGTCGATAACCGAGCTTGTGACACTCGCGCACCACTTGCAGCGCGGAAAAATAGTGATCATTGCATACGGTCGTGATCGTCAGCGACGGCAGCGGTACTCCGAGCCGCACTGCGGCAAAATGCTCCCAAGTGAGTGGTGGCGTAGGCGCGCCGTAGGCCAGTGGCCCCAGCAGCAGGCCGTGAATGCCCCGCGCATACAACATTCCACTGAAGCGCTCGGCGGACATGCCGTCCTGATGCAGCCAGAATTCCTGCGTGCGATAGCCACGCAAGGTGGCGCGCTCGACTGCACCATCCAGCATCAGACGGACCGTGGGTGGCGCGGTTTTCCGCCAGGCCGTGGGGGTATCGAGTCCATTGACCAGGGCGATCAACGGTCTTTCACGATGCGCGCGACCCTGACGCCGCACTCGCATCAACGCGGACACATAAGGATTAGGGCGGTATCCGAGCCGCTCCGCCAGCGCTTGAACGCGGGCGCGGGTTGCCGCGGGAATACGGGGATTATTCGCAAGGCACATCGAGACGGTGGCTTGGGTCACGTCCGCGTGCGCCGCGATGGTTTTCATCGTCACAAGGCTGCTCATTTTAGGGGTGGTTATTTAAGGATATAAGTATCTGTGCGCTTCTGTCCGCATCGGGCCAAGCAAATAATCCAACAACCCCCCGAGCTGCGGAAAATACCTTCCGCCATCCCAACCATCGTACTACCATGACTGCAACGAGCCGCCGGCTTGCCGGCTTATCCGCGTGGTGTCTGGCGCTTAGCGCCTACACTGCGCTTGCCCAGACCACTCCCAACAAAGCGGACGACGTCGTCCAGCTTTCTCCCTTCGAGGTCAAAACCACGGAAAATCGTGGTTACGTCGCCGCCGAAACCATGACCGGCACACGCGTCGCCACGCAGATCAAGGATCTGCCGTACACTGTGAATGTACTCACCAGCGAGTTCTTCAAGGACTTCGGTATGTTCCAGCTCGACGATACTCTCACGCAGATCGGTGGCCTCACCGGCCTCGATATCGGCGGCGGCTTCAATCTCCGCGGTTTCAGTTCCAGCTCGCAGTTGCGCGATGGATTTTACCGGCTGGGCCGCTACGGCCAGACAAACATCGACCGCCTCGAAATCATCAAGGGACCGAACGCCGGCATATACGGCCGTACGTCGCCTGGCGGTATGGTGAACATGGTCTCCAAGTCGCCGAACTCAAAAGACTCTCAAAAATTCACCTACACTTTCGGCAGCTATGGCACCAGTCAGGGCACATTCGAGGGCACGGGCACAATCGTTGACCCACACACCTCCTACATCGCCATCGCCAGCCAGTTCAACCGCACCGCCAACAGCCCGATGGACTTTTTTCACATCCGGGAAAATCAGGGCTTTCTTGCGGTGAGGCATGACTTCGACAACGGCGGTCACTTGTTGATCTCGGCGGAGTATTTCATGCAACACCGCAATGCGCCGATGTCCGCTGCCCCGACCATCACCGATCAGAAAGGCACGGCGGCCACCACGGACGATCAGGTCATCGGCTACGCAAAAAATCTGGCGAAGTACAACGCGTTCGGCCCGAACAGCGAGCTCTCGCGTTCCTCCGACACGTTCTACGCGGCGTACGACAAGAAGCTCACCGACATTTTCAGCACCCGCATCGGCGTGCAATATTTCCAAGCCAATCGCTGGGACTACAACCAGAACAACAGCTGGGGCGGCATCATCATCAACCCGGCCACACCGACCGCTCTTACCTCGACGCGCGGGGCAGTACCAAACCGCGGCATCATCTTTGAGGATGGCGGCGGCTTCCAAGGCGATCTCGTGGCGAACTACAAATTATTCAACGGTCAGGTGTCCAACAAGACGCTCGTGACTTTGGATTTTAATGACTATTACCGCTATGATCCCACGCGCAACTCGGCCGCTGCCGCCGCACTGGCTGCCTGGAACGCGGCCGGATCCGGCCGCATCGTGGCTCTCGGCGCCGACTATACGCCGCTGAACGCCATCGCGTATTTTCCCGTAAGTCTGGCTAACGGCGGCCAAGGCGCACCGACCCGTCTCACCCGCCGCCGCGCCACCGTGGAAGGCGGACAGATCCGCCACGAATCACACTGGTTCAACGACAGCCTGCTGACTTACGTCGGCATTCGCTACGACCATGTGCAATTCAGAGAGCGCGATTACATCACGACGATCAATGGCGTCGTTCCCACCTTGACGACTCCGAACATCGTCGAGCGCACGGTCACGCAATCCAAGCCCAACATCGGCATGCTCTATAAGGTGAAGGAAAACTTCCGTGTCTACGGCAATTACAGCGAGAGTTACTTCGTCAACCAAACCGACAACCCGGTCGACATCGCAAGCGTCGAGTACAAGCCTGAAACGGCCAAGGGTTTTGATTACGGCATCAAAGGTTCCTTCTTCAACGACCGGTTGAACTACACACTCGGCGGCTACTCCATCCGCCGCTTTAATGTGTCAGTGACCGACTCGGTCGAACTCGTGCCGGGCTCCGGCGTCTATACCGACGTTACCCGTCGCGATGGCGACCAGAAAGACACGGGCTGGGAAGCGGACGTCAACTGGGCGATCAACCGCAATTTCTTCGCGGGTCTCAGCTTCGGCCACGTCAAAGCGATCTATACGGACTTCGGTTCAAAATTTCCGGAGGCGGTCGGCCGCAAGGTGCAAAACATCTCTCCTGAGAACGGAAGCATCTACTTAAAATTCAGCGGCACCGAGGGCTGGTTGAAGGGGTTTTCGGCCAACGTCATGTCCACCTACGTCGCGGAGACTCCAACCGAGTCTCCCATTCAGGGTGACGTGCTCGCGCGCGTCAACGGCGTGCAGGTTGTCACTTCTTCCAACAACCAGTGGAAGCTCACTGTTCCCTCCTTCACCCTCTGGAGCTTGGGCGTGAGCTACAAATGGAATCAGGGAAGCCACATCGAGCACTCCTTGCAGCTCAACGTGAACAACGTCTTCGACAAGGATTACCTGAAAGTGAACAAAAACATCGGCGACCCGCGCGGGATTTTCCTGAGCTACACCCTCGGATTCTCCGGTCTGCTGAAGCACTAAGCAGATTTCATCGCTCCAATCGCGAAGCCGGGTGATGTTTCCGGCTTCGCTTTCCTCCCTACGCCCTGATGCCGACAATTCCGAACTGCAAAAATGCGCTGCATGCGACGCACTCATTTGCCACGTTGCCCGGGTCAGGTTCAGAATTTTGTTTACCTCTTTCACTCCAAACCGAACGCGCACAATGAGGGTGATGAACGCTGCTCCCTCCCGTGATTTTTGCGGGAACTGAGATATAAGCCTGTTCACCAATTCACGCTTCGACATCAAGTATCAGGGCCGCACTTATCCTTACGACTTCAAGCAATAGCCGGACATGCCGCGCCCTACTTCCATTCTCGCCGCCATCACCGCCCAGGAGCTCGCCCATTTCCTGCCGGAACCACTTTTGTCGGAGGTGCGCGGACTTACCGATCGCTTTGATCATTTGAACCCGGGAAATCTGAGCCCGGCTGAATTTCACCGGAAGCTGGCGGAGATTAATCCGGAAATCCTGATTACGTGTTGGAAAACTCCGTCATTACCCGAGCAGCTTCCGCCCAATCTGCGCTATCTTTGTCATTTGTCCGGATCGCTCAGAAAGATTATCCAACGGTCGCATCTGGATCGCGGACTGCTCGCGTCCAATTGGGGCGGTTCCATCAGCCGGATTGTGGCAGAGTGGGCGCTATTTCATATTCTTTCCTGCCTGCGCCGCGCCACACTTTGGAATCTCGCGATGCACCGCGAAGGCGGATGGAAAAACGGAGACACCGAAACCGCCTCCCTTTTTGGCCGTCGCGTCGGACTGCACGGCTTCGGCCGGGTCGCGCGTGAACTCACCGGATTGTTACGACCATTCGACTGCACCGTCACCGCCTTTGCCCCTGACATCGATGCAGCGGCCGAGGAACGTTACCGCGTGAAAAGCGCCCCTTCGCTTGAAGCTCTCTTTTCCGAAAACGAAATCATCATCGAACTCGCGCCACTTATTCCAGCGACCACCGGTCTTATCACCGAGGAATTGCTCCGTCGAATCCGGCCAGGCGGAGTTTTTGTCAACGTCGGTCGGGGCGCGGTCGTGGACGAAGCTGCTCTTCTCCGGGTCGCTCAGGAAGGAAAAATCGCCGTCGGCCTTGACGTGTTTACGGTCGAGCCGCTGCCAAAAGACTCCGGATTTCGCGGTCTGCCAAATGTCACGCTTACGCCTCACCTCGCAGGTCCCACGACCGACCGCAGGCGCGACGCCGGCGCGTTCGCCCTCGAGAATCTGCGTGCCTACGCAAAAGATCAGCCGCTCAAAGCGGTGATTACACCCGGAACCTACGACACATCGACCTGATCGCTCCCGATGCGACGGCCATTTTTTTTGAAAAACGCAGGTGAACAGTTCGCACCAGGATTTTTCGCTGAACCATTTCTGTATCCGTGCGCATCCGTGTTTCCGAGCGCGAGCGACATCGGGCAATTCGCGGTTAAACCGGGCTGGCCAGCAGAATTTAGGTCTGTTTTTTCGAAGGGCATGAAGCTCGTGTTTGGCTTCCTGTCGTTGTTCGTAATTTGCGCGCAGCAGGCATCAGCGGCCCCAAGAGTGTTTTTGTTTTCAGCAAAAAATCTCGAAATCGCCCACGACGGTCTCAAGCAAGGTGACGAGGCGCTGCAACCCGCACTGAAGCAATTGATCAGGGAAGCCGATGAGGCTCTAAAAACCAAACCGGCCTCGGTCATGGATAAACCCAAGGCCGCCGCGAGCGGCGACAAACACGACTACTTCAGCTACGGACCTTATTGGTGGCCCGATCCGGCCAAGCCTGATGGTCTGCCTTACATCCGCCGTGATGGTGAGACCAATCCCGACAGCAAGAAAAACACCGACAGCCCGGAATTCCGCCGAACCTGCGCGGCAATTGAGACGTTAAGCCTCGCCTATTATTTCACCGTTCGCGAGGCCTACGCCAGCCATGCCGCCACGCTGGCCCGCGTCTGGTTTCTTGATCCAGCGACACGGATGAATCCCAACCTGAACCACGCACAGGCGATACCTGGCATCAATAATGGGCGCGGTATCGGCATCATTGAAGCCCGTGCCTTGGCTTCCGTCATCGACAGCCTGGAGTTGATCAGCGCCTCTCCCTCATGGACGAAAGTCGATCGAGCCGCCTTCAAAACGTGGATTGGCGACTACTATCACTGGCTGGTAACCAGCACTAATGGCACTGACGAACAAGGTGAGCTCAACAATCACGGTACTTGGTACGATGTTCAGGCCGCTTATCTGGCGCTCAGTCTCGACCGGATGGATGAGGCCAAAAAAATCCTGACGACTGGCCTCGCCCGCCGTCTCGCCGCGCAGATCGAACCCGATGGTTCGCAGCCGCGCGAACTCGCGCGGACAAAGTCGTTTGAATACTCGCTGTTCAATCTCGAAGCCCTGTTCACCTGCGCGAGGCTCGCCGACCACGCTGGGGTTGATTGGTGGACCTTTACGACCGCGGACGGGCGGAGTCTGCAAGCGGCACTGGCGTATCTGGCTCTGTACATCGACACGACCAAAGCGTGGCCGAAGAAGGATCTCGTCAACCCAAACCGCAACCGGCTGCTACCCCTGTTCGCCTGCTATCTCGCCCACCGGAAAGACCCGCTTTTCCAATCTCTTTTTGTACAGTATGCCCCCGCGGAGCCAACCGCCCGCTGGCACCTTCTCTGGCCCGAACTCAGAGCAGAAAAAATTCATCCCGAAGAGAACCGCTAGTTCTTCGAACTCGCGGTTACTTGTTGGGTCCGGTCGCAGAGCGCATAGAGGAAATCACGCGTGAGAGAGTGCCACACCAAACGCGTGTGATCAAAGGTAGGGCCCGTTGCCCCCAACGGGCCGTCAGGACGTCCGAACGGATTCATATCAACAAAAATCCTGAGCGGCGGATCAGGACGATACACCCTCCCGACAGCCTGTACCCAAGCGACAACCGTCGCAACAGGTAGGGCGGGACCGCTGGGCCCGCCGTCAGACCGCCGAACCATTTCAGGTTAAACGATGCACTCCAAATTCTCGGATATTTCAGCTCTTCGTGCTCCGTGTCTCAGTGGTTCAATTACGTCTTTAAAGTTCATCATACCAGCCAATCGAAAAATATTCCGATTATCTCACGAGTCCCGTAGCGGTTTCTCCGGTCTCGATTGTCGTCTTTCCCGTGAGGGGAATTTCCACAGTTTTGAGGCGCTTCTTCACTGTTCTCCAAATCGCCGCCTTACTTTTGTTGCTCTCTGGCTGCGTCAACCAACCGCTGCCCTCTACTGAGTATTCGGCCGTGATCGAAAATATCGAAGACGTGCCTGGGCAGCATTATTCGCCGGCGGGAGATCAGGAGCCGCTGTATGCTTTCGATTTGCGCATTATAAATCCCCGAAAACACGAGTCGCGTTTACGACTGCTGGTCCTGGGCCTAAGTCGCGCTGAACGGTTGGGAATCACGGGCGATAAAGTATCGTTTCGCATCACCGGCCCCTTCCCTGTGAACGAAGAGCTTTGGCTGGATCAGCTCACTGAATATCGTGTTCTGAATGGGACTGAAAAATAAAGATCCCCGGAGCCATTCGGCGGAGCTCACGGTCTGCAACAAGATCCAGGGCATTCGATCAACCCACCCATGCCACCCGAACCCGATCTTCTGTCTTCGCGTAGCAGCCGTCGTCAGACGGCTGGCCAGCTGTGTTACCACCGCTGCTACATCCAAGTCGGAGCCGTTCGACGAGCTCACGGTCTGCGACAAGCTCCGGGGTATTAGACCTAACGAAAATAAAAAACCCGCCTTCGTTTAAGAAGCGGGTTTTAAAACTGGCGGGATGGACGAGACTCGAACTCGCGACCTTCTGCGTGACAGGCAGACGCTCTAACCAACTGAGCTACCACCCCGTGGACTGGGAAAGAGCGCGAAAAGTAGATTCCGACCTAGTCAAGTCAAGCGTAGTTTGGACACAAACTGGCATTACTTGGACAGAATTTCACGGGCGCTTTCCGCATCCAAAAGTATTTGGTGTTTCAACTCGTCCAAGCTTCCAAACTTGCTCTCGGGACGGATGTAATGGAGCCAATTGACCCGGATTTTATCGCCATAAGTAAGGGTCGCCTGCTCTAAAAGGTGTATTTCCAACAGCGGGTTTCCAGCATTTTCAACCGTCGGTCGAACCCCGAAATTGGCCACGCCTTTAAAGGACTTACCCGCGGCATCCAAAACTTGCACGGCATACACACCAAATCGCGGTTTCAACTCGGGCACCCACGAAAGATTGAGCGTGGGAAACCCGATCGTCCGACCCAATTGGCGCCCGCGCTCCACCACCCCCTCGGCAAAATAGGAATATCCCAGCAGCGCGTTGGCCTCGACGATGTTCCCCGCCGACAAGAGTTCACGAATCCGCGAACTGCTGATGGGCGCACCGTTGTGGCTAAGCCGCTCCGCGCTGTAGATTGCCACCCCAAGGGTTTTCGCTTCTTCAACCAAGGTCGAAACATCACCAGTCCTTCCACGGCCAAAACGAAAATTTTCCCCGACGTAAATGGCGCTGAGCTGCGGCAGGCGTTGCCTCAAATATCCCACGAAACTGCTGGCTTCGATTGCGGCAAATTCACGGGAAAAATTCTGTTCGATCAGAAAATCAATCCCCAGTTCGGCCAGCACCCGTCGCTTCATTTCCATCGGCATCAACAAGGGGGTCGGATTCTGCGGACGAAATAACGCGCTGGGATGCGGCCAGAAGGTCAGCACGCCAGCAAGCCCGCCGCTCCGCCGGGCCGAATGCACCGCGGAATCGATCACCGACTGATGCCCCAGATGAACTCCGTCAAACATCCCGATCGCCAGATGCAGCGGCCGATTTGGCGGTTTTGCGCTGTCGAGACTGTTGAAATGGAGCACTTCTGTCACCGGGCTACCGGGGGCGCCGCTTCGTGAACCGGAATGAGGCGCTTTTCAATTTCCGGCAAAGAAAGAGCTTCGATTTGATCGAGCGGCAGGCACTGATCGATGGTGAACTTCCCGCTCCCCGTACGACGCAAAGCGGATAAGTGCGCGCCACAACCAAGCTTGTTGCCGAGATCATGCGCGATTGTGCGCACATAAGTTCCCTTCGTGCAGTGCACGGTGAACGTCAGCTTCGGCAGCGTGAGTGAATTAAGATCGAACGATGCGATCCGGATAAAGCGCGGTTCGCGTTCCACTTCCTCCCCTTTCCGCGCCATTTTATACAGTGGAACTCCGTCTTTCTTGATCGCGGAATGCATCGGCGGCATCTGGTACTGGTCGCCAAGAAAACCCTTCATTGTCTCGCGGACCTGCGACTCCGTGAGCTCGGGTACGGGGTTCGTCATCATCACTTCACCCTCTGCATCCTGGGAATCGGTGACGACTCCGAGCGTCGCTTCTCCCTCATAGATCTTATCGACGCTGATCAGGTACTGGGAAATCCGCGTAGCTTTGCCGATGAGCATCACGAGCACCCCAGTCGCCATGGGATCGAGCGTGCCGGCGTGGCCGATTTTTTTCATCTGCAGCTTGCGACGCAGATGATAGACGACGTCATGGGAAGTCAGACCAGGCGGCTTGTCGACCAACAGCACGCCTTCCATTTCTTTTGGCTGCATTAAACTCATTGCTTGAATCCATCCACCTCACTCAGCCGGCGATTTAGTGCGGCCAATAATTTCGGGTAAAACTCAGCGATGGAGGATTTGTAATTCAAGCCGGCGGCGTTGGCGTGCCCGCCTCCGTTGAATTCCGCGGCGACGCTGTCCATGCGGTATGAGGCATGTTTCGCGCGGAGACTCGCCTTGATCACGTCGGCCCGCTCCTCGATCAGCACGCCGATTTCAACGCCCTCGATGGAACGCGCGTAATCCACCAGCCCCTCCGTGTCTTCCACGGTGGCTCCGACTTGTTCGAAAATTCCATTGGGCAACATGCCGATGCAAATGCGGCCACCTGCCTCGAGTTTCAGCGAGCTGATGTAATACTGCAGCAGCTTCAACTTGCCGAACGACTCCCGTTCATAAAGTTCCTGGCCGGCGATCGACGGATCCGCTCCGTGGCCCATCAATTCAGCGCTCAGGCGGAATACGCGGCTGGAGGTGGAGGGAAAACGAAACTGGCCGGTATCAGTCATGATGCCCGTGTAGAGCGCCTGAGCCGTCGTGCGATCGACTGGCAATTCTGCATCCAGTAAAATCCCCGCGAGCACTTCCGCCGTCGCCGCCGAAGCGGTGTCGACAAAATTATAGTTGGCGAATCCTCCGTTCGAGAGGTGATGATCAAAACAGGCCCACGGGGTCGGATATAACTGGCGCATCTTTTCGCCAGCACGTCCGTGATCTGCACAATCCGTGTAAAGCGGGAGGCGATCCGTGTGTTTCACTTCATCGCGCTGATAAAACGGCGTATCGCCTACGAGAAACTTAATCCGGCGCGGCACCGGATCGGGGTTGATGCAGATCGCGTCGATCCCCTGCGAAATAAGCACGCGGCAGAGCGCCACTTGGGAGCCGATACAGTCACCGTCGGGCCGCTGATGGCCGATCACAACGACAGCCTTGTCCCTGAGTTCCTCTAAAAGAACGGCGAAGCGACCGGCGAAGTTCGGGTAGTAACTCACGGCTTCTTTTCTTTCTGATCTATTTCGCCGAGCAACTGCTCGATGCGCAACGTTCGCGGTGCGTGGTTGTCGTGGACAAAAGAGAGCAGTGGCACATGCCGGATCACGACGTTTTTCGCGACGGTCTCGCGAATCTCGCTCCGCCGGCCGAGCAACCATTTTCCCGCCTTCAAGGCATCGGCATCCTTGCCGAGCACCGAATAGTAGACCTTGGCTTCGCGCAGGTCGCCGGTGATCTGAACGCCCGTGATGGTGATGGCCACGGATTCGGAGCTGTAACGGGAATGCAGAAACGCGCTGATTTCGCGCTGAAGCAGCTCGTTAACGCGAATAAGTCGGTTGCTCATGGCAGAGACGACGGAAAAACCGTGGTCGGATCAGGCGTCGAAGATCAGAGCGAAGCTCTGACCTTCTGGATTTCGAAGCATTCGATACGATCGCCAGGCTGATAGCCGTCGAAGCCATCGAGGCGGATACCGCACTCGAGACCGGCGCGCACTTCGTTCGCATCGTCCTTGAAGCGACGCAATGTGCCGACCTTGCCTTCGAACAACGATTCCTTGCCACGACGCACCCGCGCGGTCGTGCCACGATTGACTTTGCCTTCGGTGACCAAACAGCCGGCCACAAAGCCTTTCGCGACGGGAAACACCTGACGGACTTCCGCGACGCCCAGCTTGTTTTCCTTGAGATCGGGTTCGAGAAGATCGGCCATCATCTCCTTCACCTTGTCGCCTAACTCATAGATGATGCCAAAGCTCTGAATTGTGACGCCGTGATGCTTCGCGAGCGCGACCACACCATTTTCCTGCTTGGTGTTGAAACCGATGATCACCGCTTTCGATGCGCTCGCCATGAGCACGTCGTTTTTGCTGATGATGCCAACGTCGGAAGCCACCACATCGAGTGAAACTTTCGCGCTCTTGATTCCTTCGAGCACGTTTTTTACCGCTTCGAGAGAACCGTAAACGTCCGACTTCAGCACGACGCGCAAGGTCTTGGCTTGAGCGGCCGCGATGTTGGCAAAAAGCGCATCGAGAGACGTGTCCTTCGGAACCGCAGCGTCGGTGACGTTGGATTTCTTGAGGAGATCTGACGCTTCTTCGGCGAGTTTCTCCGCTTCGCGAGCATTTTTTGCCGAGGTAAACTTCGCGCCGGAATCCGGAGCACCCGACCAGCCAATGACGCGAACTGGCATCGCCGGGGGAGCTTCCTTCACGTTGTTACCCTGATCGTCGAACATCGCGCGCACCTTCGCATAATGCGGACCGCACACGATGGCGTCGCCCACGCGCAAGGTACCACGCTCGACAATCACAGTCGCAAGCGGACCGCGACCTGGATCGACCTGGGATTCGATAATCACGCCGCTCGGCTCGGTTTTCGGATTGGCTTTCAGCTCAAGCACGTCGGCTTGAAGCAAAATCATTTCCAACAATTCGGTAATGCCCTGGCCCTTGATGGCCGCGACGGGAACCGTGACGGTTTCCCCACCCCAGTCTTCCGGCGCGATCTGGCGCTCTTGCATCTGCTGTTTCACGCGATCGAGGTTGGCACCCTTCACGTCCATCTTGTTGACGGCGACCATCAGCGCGACTTTGGCGTCCTGGGCGTGCTTCAACGCTTCATCCGTCTGCGGCATGAATCCGTCGTCAGCGGCGACGACCAACACCGCGATATCCGTAACGGATGCGCCGCGAGCGCGCATCTTCGTGAACGCCGCGTGACCGGGCGTGTCGAGGAAAGTGATTTTCCGACCGTTGTGTTCGATCTGGTAGGCACCGATGTGCTGCGTGATACCGCCCTCCTCGCCTGCCGCCACGTTCGCTTTGCGAATGGCATCGAGCAGCGAGGTCTTTCCGTGGTCGACGTGACCAAGGATACACACAATGGGAGCACGCGGAGCGAGGTTCTTGATATCTTCCTCGCGCGCTTTTTCTTCCTTCGTAATTTTGGCTTTCTCCGGCGTGATCACCGGTGCCTGCGTTTCACCGCGATGCTTGATATCAAGCATGAAGCCGTGCTTCTCCGCCACCTTGGTTGCCACGGCTTCGTCGATCGACTGGTTCATCGACGCAAAAATACTCATCTCCATCAGCTCGGAGATCAGCTTGAACGGCTTGAGACCGAGAGCGCCGGCAAATTCGCGAACGATGATCGGCGGCTTCAGATGAATGATCTTAACGTCGCCTTCCTGAGTAACGACGATCGCAGATACGGGAGCCGGTGTTGGCGGAAGCGAGGGGGCCGCCTTGCCTGTGGAAGGCGAGGCGGGAAAGGGTGCGCGCGTCGCGGGCACAGGCGGCGGCAATGTCGGCGACTTCACCTGCGGCGGAGGCGGCAACGGAGCGGTCTTCGCCACAGAAACGGGCGGCGCTGACACGAGGGACGGAGCCGCCGTGACCGGTCGCAAAATCGGCGGCGGAGCGGACGGTGAGCGAGGAGCAAGCGCCGGCGGCGGCGGTGGTGCCTTGAATGAAGGAGCCGAAGGGAATTTTGGCGCGACGGTAACCGGAGCCGCGGGTGGATTGAGCGCAGCGCGCGCGGCGGCCGCAGCTTTAACAATCTCTTCTTTTTCACGAACGACGTCGTCCGCGGATTTCACAAACACTCCGGCCGGCAATTTAAGTTTTGCGGCCTCGGGTTCAGATGCCGGCGGTGGTGGCGGGGGGGCGACTTCCACTGCGGGAGCGGAAGTTTTCCTGCCGTAATGTTTCTCAATTTCGTCGTAGTAAATCTTACTGACGGTGCTCGACACCGATTTTGTCTCTGCCGAGACATAGCCCTGCTCCTTGAGCCAACTCAGCATATCTTTGGGCTCAACGTTGTATTGCTTGGCTATCTCGTGGATGCGGGAACTCATTCAGTATTCAGGGATGATTTCGGACGATAATTCAGATTTAAGAACCGGAAACTTTGGCAATGATGCCCTGGGCTTCTTCGGCCGTGAAGCCGGAGTCCGCCAAGTCAGCGGCCTCGACGCCTTCGAATGCAGCAGGAGAATTGATGCCTTGCGCGACGAGGCGTTCAGCAATCTTGGGCTCGAAGCCAAAGGTGGTGATCAACAGGCCGATTGCCTGCGCGCGTGGATCCGCCGCCACGGTGCGGAACTCCTCGATATCAAGGCGCCAGCCCACCAGTCGTGACGTAAGACGGGCATTCTGACCCTTGCGTCCGATCGCGACCGCAAGATCGTCATTCACCACGCGAACGAGGACGCGCTTGCTCTTCTCATCGAGAATAATTTCGCGCGGCACGGCGGGCTTGAGCGCTTCGATTAACATCTCCTTCGTGTCGGCGTGATAAGGAATGATGTCGATTTTTTCGCCGCCGAGTTCGCGCACAATGCTCTTCACCCGGGCACCACGAGCGCCCACGCAGGCGCCGACCGGATCGACTTTGGGATCGGTGCTCGTCACCGCGATCTTGGTCCGATAACCGGGCTCGCGCGCGAACGCTTCGATTTTCACCGTACCATCTGCGATCTCGGTGACTTCGAGTTCGAACAGGCGACGGACAAATTTAGGGCTGGCCCGGCTGAGAATGATCTCAGGACCGCGGCTGCTATTTTCGATTTCCAGCAAAATGCAACGAATGCGTTCGCCGGGAGCGTATTCCTCTCCGGGAACCTGTTCCTTGCCAGGCATGACCGCCTCGGCCTTGCCCAAATCGATGAAGAGATCGTTGCGTTCGCGACGACGAACCGTGCCGCTGACGATGTCGCCGACGGAATCCTTGAAGTCGTCGTAGATACGTTCCTTCTCGAATTGGCGCAGCTTTTGCATGATCGCCTGACGTGCGGTTTGCGCCGCAATTCGTCCCAAATACGAAGGATCGATCTCCTTTTCCAGCATGTCACCCACGATCGCGCCCGGTTTGAAAACCTGCGCTTTTTCGACGTGAATCTGGGTCTTTGGATCAGCGACTGAATCCACTACTTTGAGAACCGACCATGCTTTCATCTGTCCATTCTTCGGACTGATTTCGATTTTCAGATCCTGACCCGAATTGACGCCTTTCAACGCGGCGGTTTTGATCGCGTTTACGATGGCGGAGATCATATCGGCACGTGGGATGCCTTTCTCCTTCTCCATGTACTCGAGAACGGACAGGATTTCGCTACTCATGGTGTGTTTGGATTAATGGAAAAAAAAAGCGGACCCGAGGGCCCACTTTTAGAAAGTGAACTAGTTATTGGAGGGTGAAGATATTGAACGGCGAGAACGCTTGTCAAGCTCCCCCAAATTTTAACCGAATCAGCCACTTGCACGAGCTTCACATTCCAAAAACCAACCGAGCAATCCGCGGGCATAACCATGGCAAAGAGGTTGCATCTGGCCGTCTGAAATTCCCAATTTGGGCATCATCCGGCGGATTTGATCAGGAACATCCCCCATGAACCAATGAAACCACGCGAAAAACAGATCGTTTTTCGTGTTCACGCTAACGAGCGGAAGCAATCCATCACAGATCAAATTGTCAAATCGCGTGCCCGAAATCGTGTCGGCCGCGATTTCAAGCGACCATCGTTGACGCGTTTCCCGCAACCGAAATTGCTGACGGGCTTGTCTGGTGGGCATGATGGAAGACAGCGCCTCGTTTGGGCAGCCGGCAAACAACCCGGTCATTTTTTGCGGCCAATCCGGCCGGGCCTTTACCCAACGTTGGTACTGCAAAAGTCGGAACAACGGATGATTGGCGGGGCGAATCCCGTGTAATTTCCAGAGCGGTCTGTTTCCTGCGAAAATTTCTCCTGCATCAACGCCGACACGCCATTCGTCGAGTGGATGGCGGCTCGCGATGGACAGCATCGCGGCACGATTTCGTGCATAACCCAAAACTTCCAACGCGGTGTGATGGAGCGCCCCCTCCCACCCCAATTTTTGAATTTTAACCCCGGCAAAATATACTTTTTGCAGCCAGCGTTGCTGTGCTTTTTCGCGGAGAAGCGATTGCACCTCCTCTGTTGGCCGGGCAGCGAGCTCGGCAAAGAAACGCCATTCATCCCGCTCGGTAATTACTTCAAGGGCGTCGTCCGATACATACTCCTCCAGATCGCGATGAAGCAGAGGTAACAAAATCAATGTCGGTATAATCCCACCCTTTGCACCTACTGTCGGTTTTTCGCCCGCCTCCAGCGGGAACAACACTACATGCAGGACCACTTTGTCGTAGGCTCGATCCAATGCGTGCCCGTGCGCGCGCCAGTCCGCCGCATGAAAGTGCACCTCGACGTCACCCGTGATTTCAATTCCGCCCAGCACCAGTTTCGCTCCACAAAAATCGGGCCCGCCGAGGAGATTCCAACGTCCGGTCGTCCTGATTTGCAAACGGCGCCCATCAGTAAGCGTCGCTCCCTGGCCGTCAAAATCGCGCTGCAGCCAGATTTTTTGCACCACGCGCTCGGCCATGGTGAACGGGCCGTAGAGCCCTTGCATTTCCGCAACGTGAGTATTCTTGATGGCCATGGTGGTGCGAACGCACCGCATGGCCCTGCGGTAAATGTCGCATCACAGTGGGTGAAAGCATCGAGCCGGCGAGTCGAAAAATTCCGGATGACGCACAAACCCGCCTTGTTCATCGTCCACCAATTGATACCAATCGCCCTTTATTATTTCCATACGACGGTAGGGCGGGACTGTTTGCCTCGTACGCAGGTGAGAGGACAAATACCGGGCTGCGAGCACGCAGCAACGGCGCTGGGCCCGCCGCGAACGTATTTATCACGCTGAAAGAGTAAATGCATCGGGCGATTTGCATAACCGTCCGGTTTAACCACGGATTTCACCGATGGGCCTTGATGCAGAAACAAGCAGGAAAGAATTCCGACTTAATAGTTCATCTGCGAGATGCTGTGCTATCGGTCTTTATTTAGTCGGCAATCCATGAGCATCCGTGGAATCCGTTGCTACAACTGCATTTTTTCAGCCTGGCGCCGGACATGGTCATTCATCGCAATTGACCTGACGAAACTTTGCCTAATTGTCGGTTCGTCACTCGCGGAGGAGTGGCTGAGTGGTTTAAGGCACCTGACTTGAAATCAGACGTAGGCGCAAGCTTACCGGGGGTTCGAATCCCTCCTCCTCCGCCAATTCAAAAAAAATCCAACGAAGGCATGGACGCGAGGTCCAGCCCTGCAATCGATGCGCGATTGCTTAGCGCACGAAAATCGTCCGGACCGCGGCGCACAGTTTCATCGCTACGGCTTGCGCGTTTTGTGGACGGCGAAGAGGAGCTTGATTCTGATTCGGAAGGCGGTCGACAAACGAACTCCGGATCGTGCGGCGATTAGGAAGTGTGATCATCTTTGGCATGCTGTTTCCGCTAACTTAGCGAAAACCATGCCAGCTTAAAAATAACCGCGCTAGCTTCTATTTATCAACGTGATGAAAAGTTATTAACTTTTCCACGATGCGCCCTTTTACGAGCGGCAAATTTTACCTAAACGTCTGCAGCCCGCTTGCGACTCAAGCGGCGTTAGCCCACTGGATGCCCGCAATCTTCGCAAACTTCGTTTGCGCTTCGGAAATTGCATCGGCCTCTTTCTTCTCGTCCAAGCCAGCAAGCGCCAGCAAGGCAGAATCGTGCTTCCAGACGCTCTGTTCGCCGGGCAAACCGAGACCCCAACTGTCACTCACCGCGGCGGCCAGATGCAGCGTAGCGGCCACCATTGGCGATTCAGCCGAACTCGCGGGATCATAGTGTCCGCGCACGGCTGCCACGGTATCGGGCGAAAATCTCCAGTGCTCTAAAAGCATCGCGCCGACATCGGCCGCACTCACCTGGTAGGTATCCATCTCCCAAACGTGTAAGACCTTCGCGACTGCTGGCCCGGGATAACGGACAGCTCCTGCGTAGTTGTTGATCACGATGCGGCCTAGATTTCGCAACAGGCCGGTCGAGTAGGCGTTCCGCTCATCCGTGCCGTTGCGTGCGGCGAACGCGGCCATGAGCTGACTGGTCGCGACGGAGTTTTCCCAAAAACGTCGCGCCGATACTTGGTAAGAGAGCAGGTCATGCTGACACGCGTGACGCGCCGCAACCAAACCAACCAGACTGTGAATGTCTCTAAAGCCGATCCGACCAACCGCTTCTTCGAGGGAATCACAGCGGTTTTTCAGGCCATAAAAGGCGCTGTTTCCGAGACGGATAATTTGAAAAGTAAGCGCTGAGTCCACTTTCACCAGATCGACGATTTGATCCAAATCGGTATCCGGCTTCTTCAACAAGGCTTCGAGCCGGCCAAAGATTCCAATGGCCGGCGGCAACGCCGAGCCCAACGTGACAATGGTTTCGCGATCCAAGCCCATGGGGAATTATCGACGCAAACCGGGCCTGCTTGAGGTGGAACGCAGTGAGCCGGGACGGTGTCCTCGCGAATTCAAGTTTGAGACGAATTTCCTTTCTGTTGCAGGGCTGCACCTTGTGTCCATGCCTCTTCGTTTGGTCCTCGCGTCGCACTTTCCCGACGGCATGGCCACAAGGGCCAGCCCTACATTAGACAGATCGCGGCTTCACCACCACGCGAAGTCCTACAGGGAGCGAACCGGAATTATCGGGTGGCGTGTCGACGAGCAGCGGCCCGACAAGTTCGACTGGACGGTCACGTTAGGCCTGAATAATTCCTCGACGAATCGAGAAGCGGACCAAATCGGTCTGCGATTGCAGGGCGAGTTTGCGCATCAAGTTGGTGCGATGTGTTTCGGCGGTGCGCGGACTGATGAAAAGTTTTTCCGCTATCTCGGGATTGCCGTAGCCTTCCGCGGCATACTGCAACACTTCGCGTTCGCGAGGCGAGAGCGAGGCGAGCGGATCCGCGTTGTCGGCGACTTTCGTCGTCAGCGCATTGATCGCCCATTCCGAAAGCGGCGCGCTCAGGTAACGCCGCCCCGCCAGCACTTCCTTCAAAGCCTGCGCGATTTCCTGCGACTCGGAACCTTTGAGCAAATACGCCGCCGCACCCGCCCGCAGCGCCTCGATGACGTACGGTTCGTCGTTATGCATCGAGAGCACAATCACGCGCGTGTTGGGACTGTTCGCACGTACGTGTTTCAGCACCTCGAGCCCGTGCATCCGCGGCATGTTTAAATCCAAAACCAACAACGCAGGTTTCATTTTCTCGACGAGCTGCAGGGCGGTCAGTCCGTCGGCTGCGTCCGCCACCACGCGACACGAGCCGTCCGCTTCCAGCAGACTGCGCAAACCACGGCGCACGATTTCGTGATCGTCGGCGATAATAACTGTGGTCATGAGGAAGAGGTTTCGGACACCTGCACCGGGAACTCCGCGTGAATCCGCGTACCCTGACCTGCTTTTGAGAAAATTTCAATTCGTCCGCCCGCCAGCTGCACGCGTTCCACGAGTCCGGACAAACCGAGCGAGTCTCGTTTGGACAGGGCTCGCTCCACATCGAAGCCCGGGCCACGGTCGCTGATCTCGACGATCAAATGACCATCTTCGGCGAGAATGACCGCGACATTGGTTTCGGCACCGCGCGCGTGCCGCGCCACATTGGTCAACGCCTCCTGCACGACCCGAAACACGGTGGTCTCGAGCAAACCTGGCAGTCGCTCTGCCGGGAGTGCAATTTCACAGCCCACTATCATCGTGGTCTGGCGACGGAATAAATCGAGATGCCAGTCGAGCGCCGACTTCAGGCCAAAATCATCGAGGATGCGCGGACGCAGTTGCTGCGTGAGGTTGCGCACATAGCGCAAAATTTCGTCGGTCGACTGCAGGGCCTCACTTAAATTTACGCCACTTTTTTGTCCGGCTTCGAGCTGGAAACGAAGTCCCGTCAGCATTTGCCCGATCTGGTCGTGCAACTCCTGGGCGATCACCCGGCGCTCGCTTTCCTGAATGGCGAGCAAACGGGCGGACAATGCGCGCAGCTCCTTCGTGCGATCCGCGACCTGGCCTTCAAGTGAGCGATTCAATTCCGCGAGCTCTTTCGTGAGACGAATATTCAACTGTGCCGTCGCCGCGCTTTTCAATGCGTTGTTGAGGGAGAAAACCAGCTCGAGCTGATAACCCTCTTTCTTCACCAGAAAATCCTGCGCTCCGAGTTTGAACGTCGCGACCGCAGTTTCGCTGCGCGGCGTGGCGGACACCACGACGATTGGCAAATCGCTCGAGCGGGTGCGCACTTTGCGCAGCAATTCGAGCGCAAGTTCCGCGGTGAGTCCTGGTCCGAGGACCAGCGCATCGCACAGCAGCGTGAATTTCAGACTCTCCTCAAATTCTTCCGGAGTCACCGCCGACACATGCAGCGACTGGGCGTTGCGCTTGAAGAAATGAACGATGGAAAGTGAGTCTTTTTCCAACGGCTCGATCAACAGCACGCGGGCTTCCGCGAAAGGAGGATTCGTGGCTTGCGCCGCGAGACGGTTTTGGTGGCGCGAGTGAACGCGACGCACGATCTCGACGATGCTGCGAAACTCCGCTGAATTCTTATCGATGCAATCCACTGCGCCCGCACGGAGCGCCTGCACGGCGAGATCGTTTTGACCGTGTCCACTGACCATGATGACCGGGGTGGCGTCGCGTCGCGCGGAAAGCTGCCCCAACACCTCCAATCCGTCGAATTCGGGCATCATCAAATCCACCATCACCACATCAAAACGCTCCTGGGACATGCGTTCGAGGCACTTCCGGCCTGAATTTACAATTTCCAGCCGGTAGTCAGGTGCGCCACTTGTAAAGTAGAGCTGCACCATTTGGGATATCTGGGAATCGTCTTCGGCGTAGAGAACGCGAACCATGGAAGCCCGGATATCGGCACGTTTGGTCAAAAAGCTAAGCCCCGGATTTGAAGGATTTTGGGGAGCCGGGGGAACTCCCTAGGGCCATTCCCCGACGCCCCATTCCGTACGTGGCCGTATATGGGCAAAAGGGCTTTTCCAGTACCTTTTCGCCATGCAAACGGCGCGCGTCTCATCCTCGGTCTCACACAACGGGAAATTATTCCCGTTCGTGCGAGTTGTCGCCGCGGTGGTCGTAGGTTTTTTCGGGATCTGTAGTCGCGCTGAAGCCGGCATCAAATCCCAACGTCAGCTCGCCGCCATCGTCGCACAGACGCCCGCTCCACATCTCGTCGCCGAGGGCGAACAATTGAAGAGCGCCGAAAAAATGGCCGCGCAGATCAAGGACGCGATCGCTCTCTGGGGAGTTGGCCAGTCCATGGAACCGCTTTACGCTCCGAACACCGCCGTCGTCGTCGCGCCGATCAAATACGACAACGTCAAAAAAGGCATGACCGTCGTATACGTAAAACGTAACGGTCGCCGGGTGGCTCACTCTGTCATCGGCGAAACGCGCGGCGGATATCTCGTCCAAGGGATCAACAACGACGAGGCTGACGCCGAGGTGGTCAATGAGCGCAATCTGATTGGCGTCGTCGTCCAAGCGTACGCGAGTGCGGATACGAGCTTCCGGAACGGACTGAGCCAGCAGGTTGCCGCGAAGGACCGCAGCTCTTCCGACAAGAGCAACACCTGATTTTTCAGCCAGGGAGCCGCGCCCGTCTGAAACGTTTGTCGTCGTCATCTTGGGGTGCCGCACAAACCGGACGGGCGCCTGTTTTTCGAATAAATTTCACGTGAGTTGCGCCGATTTATACAGGTGTTATGCCCCTCTCTACCCTAAAAAAACTCGTCTCACCCCTGGCCCCTCAAACCTTCACCAGCAGCCTGACCCGTGACATTACTTGGGACCGGCCGGTTTTCCGCCCACCCGTATTGAACCCGCGGATCATGTTTGACCCACTTCCCTTCACGGCGCAGCGCATGGTGCCGGTTCGCCGTCAGAACGCGGGGTCCTGAGGATCAGTCCGCAGGGCGCGCCGGCCGAATGGCTGCGACCCTACGTTTTTACTTTTCTCGCAATGGCGCGCTGCACCGCCAAGGCGAGTTCGTCCGAGGTAAATGGCTTGTTGAGCAGCTCCACGTTACTCAAACGATCGAGGGTCTGGGCTGACACTTTGGTGAAGTAGCCAGACATCAGGATCGCCTGCAGATTGGGGTTAATCTTGTGCACCGCTTCGAGGAGATTCGCACCGGTCAAGCCGGGCATCGTCTGGTCTGTCACCAGCACATCGCACGCTTGGGGATCGTTCTTGATGGCCTCCAGACACGGCAACGCGGAGTCGAAAGTGAGCACTTGGTAACCAATGCGCTCGAGCGCAATCGCCGCGAATTTCGCAACCACCTCCTCGTCGTCGACGAGGAAAATCTTGTCGCCGTGGCCGTGCGGAACAGAGGAACGTTGCTGGCTGTGATCCTCGGTTTCCGTATCCGCTTCCGGAAGATAAATGCGGAACGTCGTGCCGGCACCCACCTTGCTGTCGACTTCGATACCTCCTTGGTGACTGCGCACAATCCCGTGCACCACGGACAAACCCAACCCCGTTCCCTGCCCTGGCTTTTTGGTGGTGAAGAATGGATCGAAAATGCGTTTGAGCGTCGTCTCGTCGATGCCGTGGCCCACGTCGCTGACACTCAGGCAAACATAGCGTCCGGGAATCAATCCACCGAGCGCACTGGCGTGGGTGACGTCGAGCATTACCGGGGCCAGAGTGAACTTGAGCACGCCACCATGCTCGCCCATCGCCTGCGCTCCGTTTGAACCAAGATTGAGCAACACCTGGTGAAGTTGAGTACTGTCTGCCATCACCCGCGGGCACTCGGCGACAACTTCGGATTGAATCTGGATCGTCGACGGAAGGGTTGCGCGCAAGAACCGGCGCGCCTCGGCCACCAGCAGTGTGATGTCCACCGGCATGCGTTCAGGCGTTTCCTGCTGCCGGCTGAAGGTCAGAATTTGTTCAACCAGTTCCCTTGCGCGCATGCTGGCCTGTCGCGCCTCCTGGAGATAGCCTTTCACCTGGTGATCGTCCGGGAGCACATCAGACGCAAGGTCGTGATAACCCATGATGCCCGTGAGGAGATTGTTGAAATCGTGGGCAATGCCGCCCGCGAGCGTGCCGAGCGTTTCCATCTTCTGCGCTTGGAAAAGCTGGGTCTCAAGCTGCCGGCGTCCCTCTTCCGCTTCGTGGCGCGAGGTAATATCCTGAAATGCGCCATACAACCGCACGCGCCGGCCTCCATGATCTTCCGCGCGACCAAGCGTACGCACCCAAATCCGGCGTCCCGTGAAAGTAATCAGCGGAAGCTCCAAATCGTAGGGTTCGCCCTCGGTCAGGCAGCGATGAAATGACATTTGCAACACCGGTCGCATTTCCGGTGCGAAAAACTGCATGCTGGATTCCGCCTCCGGCACGTAGTTATCCGGCACTTCATGAATGCGTCGTGCACTGTCGGACCAATAAAGCGTCTTGTCGCGCAAATCATATTCCCAGCCTCCGATCATCGCCAACCGACCGACGTGATCCGCAAGCTCCTGATTGCGGCGCATCGTTTGCTCAAGCTGTTTTCGTTCGGTGATGTCGCTGAACGTGCCGACCATGCGGAGTGGTAAATCCGCCGCGTCCCAAGCCACGACTTTGCCGCGACCCAACACCCATTTCCATTCGCCGGACTTGGTGCGCATGCGGTGTTCCGCAGAATAAAGCTGAGTTTGTCCCGCCAGATGAATTTCGCGCGACGCCATCGCCGCGGCGCGGTCGTCCGGATGAACCAACACCATCCAGCCGCGATCGTCCTGCGGCAATTCCCCGAGCGGATATCCTAGAATTTCCGCGTAACGCACATCGAAAAATATGCTGCCCGTCGCGATGTTCCAATCCCACACGCCGTCGTTGGTACCCGTGAGCGCCAATTGCCAGCGCTCCTCCGCGAGCCGCAACGCTTCCTGCATTTCCTTTTCGGCGGTAATATCGCGGTCCATGCCCACGGCGCGCACCAGCCGGCCGGCCGCGTCACGGCGGAGATAACCGTGATCCTCGACGTAACGGACCACACCGTCGGGGCGGACGATCCGAAACTCATTATTAAATTCATCGCCCGACTCGCCGGCCGCCTGGATATTGGCCTCGGCTTTCTCGCGGTCTTCAGGATGAATCAACGCCACCCAGTCGGCATAAGTTCCTGCAAACTGATCGGGTTTGACTCCGTAAATTTCACACTGGCGGGCATCCCAATAAATTTTGCCACTGACGGGATCCATGTCCCACACGCCATAACCCGACGCGCGTAATGCAAGCTGCAAGCGTTCGGTGTAGGCGTGCAATTGTTCCCGTTGCTCATGCTCAAGCGTGATGTCGCGATTGAGTCCCACCACGCGCAGCGGCCGGCCACTTTCGTCCCGTTGCAAATATCCCTGCGCTTCGAGGTAGCGCTGCGAGTTATCCGATGCCCGCGTGATGCGAAATTCGATATGGTAACTCGCCGCTTCGCGCGAAATCAGCTCGGTGTATTTTTGCTCGGAGCGAGGCAGGTCATCCGGATGAACCCACTTGCGCCAGCTGTCCCGCGTGCCGTCGAACTGGTCGCGGTTGAGTCCGTAGATTTCGAACATGCGCGCGTCCCACGTCATGTGGCCGGATTGCACATCTACTTCCCACACGCCAAAACCGGAGAAATGCAGGGCCAGCTGTAATCGCTCGGTCAGACCCTGGAGCTGTTGCTGCGATTCGCGGTACTGCGTGATATCCGTCTGAACGGAAATAAAATTGACGATCGCGCCCGCTTCATTTCGCACGGGCTCGATGTCGAGGATTTGCCAGTAGGGCCGCCCGTCTTTCGCGTAATTAAGAATCTCTTCGTAACAGGATTGTCCCTGTCGAATGGACTCCGAGAAACGGCGCGCGGTCGCCGCATTGGTTTCGGGGCCACGCAAAAACTGTCCGGGGCGGCGTCCCAAAACTTCCTCGAGCTTGTAGCCGGACATGTGTTCCCATGCCTTGTTGACCCACTCGATTTTGCCTTGCGCGTCAGCGATGATGACGCCGCTGGTGGTGTGGCTGGCCACGAGGGAAAGTTGCGCGTTGATGCGCACGGCCGCGTGCAAACTGAGGTTAACTTCCTCCAATTCCTTCGTGCGCGTGGCCACCTGGTGCTGCAAGCCGGCGGCCTGTTCATGGAGTCGCGCGAGCAAGCGTCGTTGTTCGTCTTCCGCTTGTTCACGCCCCTCTTCGAGCCGGCCTGCGATCCTCGCCGCCCACAGCGTGATCAGCGTACCGGCTAGCATATAGATAACCGTGAACACCGCGAGACCCTCGCGCTCGCCCAGCTCGATGTACTGAAGATAATAAAGCCGTAACAACCCGAGCACCGGCGGCAGCAGCAGCACGACCACAATCATCCGCCGCGCAAAGAGTCCGACGACGTTGTCGGCGGTGAACACGCGCATGAAATCGTCCTGCGGACGTAGCGAAAGCACGCCGATACCGAGCAACAGATGCGCAATCGCCGGTTGCAACCCCATCCGGATCTGCTCGTCGAGACTGAGCAACAGTTGCGAACCGAATAGAAAAGCCAGCAATGAAATCAGCGCCATCACGAGCTGGCCGATTCCAAGCCACGCCGACCAGGCGGCGCGCCGCCGACGGGCGGATTCACTCGACGTGATCAACGACAACGTACCTAGGATAAAGGCGAAGGCAGTCCCGATCGCCATGGGCCGGGGTAGAGACGGCCAGCGCTCAGCGAGCTGCGTCTCAGTTGCTGGCGCCCAAATATGCAATAAACTGTGCGCCCCACTCAGAATCGCGATGACCAGAACGGCGATCGCCAGAACCCGACCAGGTGGACGGAGCGCGCGAATTTTGCGGCCATAAAGAAGCAATCCGGCACCCAAAAGAATAAAGCACACCGAGCCCACCGTGCTGCCACCCATGACTCCGCCAGCGAAGCCGACAAAATAGCCGGCGCCGATCGCCATCGTGGTCCCACCGCAAATAACGGCAAAATTCCGAAGGATGAACGCGACCACGTGTCTATTCATGAGAGCGGCTCAACTTGACTGCGCGGGGGGCGACTACCGGGCTGGACATCATCGATGAACGAATTCGAACAACGGATTAGCCAGAGGTCGATTCGTTTTCGAGTTTTCCTGACAAAAAGCCGGGGGCTGCAGCGTTGCGACGTGTCGCCAGCAGTTCAGGTTGTGGCGCTAAAACTTGCCTTCACCCCTCAAGTTGTAGGGCTGGCCCTTGTGGCCATGCCGTCAGAGCTCAACGAAGAAGCATGGCCGCGAGGGTCAGCCCTACAGCCGAGCTGCCATAATGGAGGGCCGCTATTGAAAGTGGGATTATTCAGCCTCCGTCAGGAGGCCGCCGAAATTAGTGATCGAGCAGTTTCAGCACGCTTGAAGGCGCCTGGTTGGCTTGCGCCAGCATCGCCGTGCCGGACTGCACGAGAATGTTATATTTAGCCAATTGCGTCGATTCCTGGGCGACATCCACGTCGCGGATGCGCGAGATGGTCGACGAGAGATTCTCGCCTTCGACCTGCAGCGTCGCCGCCGTCAGACCGAGTCGGGATTGCACGCCACCGAAGGTCGCGCGTTGCGTTGCCAGCTGCTGGACGGTGTCGGAGATCGAAGCGAGCGCAGTCGGATCATTAAAGCTGAGCGCATAGTTTCCAGCCGCATCCTGTTGAATGAGACTGAGCATCGCACCCGTGCGAAGGTTGCCATTGGGGATGGTGATGGTCTGTCCGACGGACTGGCCGATCGCGATCGTCACTCCACCGGAGGAACCGAAAAGCTGCGTGCCGTTAAATTCGCCCGTCGGAGTGGTCACACCAGCCGTACCGCCGATCTCAGCCGTGGTGCCGCCAATCGTGGTGCGGAGCTGATCCTGCAGTGAGGAAAATTCCTTTTGGTAAACCGCCACGTCAGAGGGACTCTTCGTGATGTCGCGGGCGAGAGTGCTCAACTCGCTCATGCGGGACAGCACCTTGTTCATGCCGCCCATGAAATCGTCGCTGGTCTGCAGATAGGAGACGGCGTTCTGCACGTTGGTGAGGGCTGCCTGCACCCGCAGACTCTGCGCGTCGAGTTTGCTCGAAACCGCAAGACCGGCCGAATCATCGGCGGGATTGACGATTTTCGACCCGGAGGAGAGTCGGTTGAGCGAACGGCCGAGAAGTTGCTGGCTTTGATCGAGGTCGCGGGCGGCGAGCATCGCTTGAAGATTCGTATTGATGGCACTCATGAGAGGAGAATTTTGATGGGTGGGGTGTTGGCGGAAGCTTGGCTGAAATCAGGTCCGGGCAGTCGGTTTCAAACCGTCTTCTGGTGGCGGGGGAACCGAACCCGCGTTTTTGTTGCGGGAAAGTTTCGGAAGGTTGATGGCGGGAAGTGCGCTGGGTTTCATCGCGGCGGCCTGATTGGACGCACCGATATCACTCAACACTTCCTTGCGGAAAATTGGAATCTCGCGGGGAGCATCGATACCGATCTTGACGATGTCTCCTTCGATCCGGGTGATCCGGATTTCGATATTTCCACCGATGACGATGGATTCATTAACTCTGCGGGAAAGGACTAACATGGGCGACCTCCTTGTCTGATGTGTTTAACGGGAATTCACACGGGTAGCGCCTTGCGAGTTCTCTACGAGAGAATGGTGAGCGCTATAGCGTGAATAGTTCGAAATAACCAACTGACGGCCCACGCGGGTCCGGCGGTTGATGACGATGGGACCCACTAAATTCACCGTAGCTTCAAGCGGGTTTTGCCGTTTCAGCGTCACGATATTAAGAATCATCGCTTCCGAGGCATTATTCAAGTCCAACGTCATCGCATGGTCTTCAAAAAGTTCGGGTTCGTAGCCGGCAATCAAGCCGCCTGGCTCGATGACGACGAAGTGAAGAAAATCGCTCGGTCCGATCAGCTTAAGCCACAGAAACGGCAGGTGATCCGATTGGTAAAGAATTTCGGCGGTCTTGTATTGTTCGAAGCCGATGAGACCGCTGGGCAAAGTGAACGAGTTGGACGAAGGGGCTTCCAAATCGGTGGGATAGAGTTCAGGCGTGACTTTCATGGATGAATTGGCGGAAAAGGTTAGCGGATGTAGTCGAGAAGGGAGAGTTTCATGATGTTTGAAGCGGACTGCAGCGCCGCTTGGTAGGCGGTCTGGGTCTGGTTCAACTTAACAATGGTGGCGGGCAAATCGGCGCTGGTCTCAGCGGAAATCAACTGGTCAAGGCTCGTCGTGCGGTCGGCCTGCTGGGCCTGACTCGCTTCAATGCGGGTTTGCACACCGCCATTGTCGGCGAGAGCGGAAACCAACAAATCTTCACTGGTGTTTAATCCCACTTGGGCGGTACTCACGGCGGCGGTGTTTCCGGTGTTCAAGGCGTCGCGCAAAGCGACGAGGTTGTTGATGAACGCCACGAGGCCGGCGTTGGTGGTGCCATTGGTCGATGGCGTGATGCTCGCAGCTTCAGAAAGCGGAATGGCGGCTTGCGCGGTGTCGCCAGCATAGGTGGCGGAAGTGATCTTGCCGTTGATATCACGAACGACTGTCACAGCGGGTGCGCTGACCGAAGTGCCAGCATAAATGTAATTGCCGTTGAAACGGGTATTCGCCGCTTGGAATGCCTGCTCAATCAGCTGGTCCGTTTCGGTCGCGTACGCTTTCATCGCATCAGGTCCAAGCACGCCGGCACCGAGGGTACCGAGTTCGCCTGCGCGATCGGAAATTTTCTTAATGCCTTGCAACCCGGAGAATGACGCCTGCGCGATTTCCAGCGCTTTCGACGTGTTGGATGCATATTGTGTCACGTGACGGCGTTCCGTCTCGAGATTCAACACGCGGCCGACAGCCGCCGGGTCATCTTCGGGCTGGCTGATCCGTTGTCCCGTGGCGACCTGGTTCTGCAATTTGCCCTGCTGGTTGCTCAAAAGCTGAATCTGGCGGACGATGTTATCGGAAATTGTACTGCTGGCGACACGCATGGGAGGAATGGATTAGGTTCAGGCGCCGAGGTGATTTACGACATTATCGAGCAGATCATCGATGGTGTTGAACACCCGCGACGAGGCTTGGAAAGCACGCTGGAATTTCAAAAGATTGGCCGTTTCCTCATCGAGCGAAACGCCGCTCACGCCATCGCGCTGGGAACGGACGAGATTCTCGATGCTGGTTTGATCAGTCGCGCGCGCCGTTGCACCGGCAACTGACTGGCCGAGATTACTTACCGCGGTGGAGAAGAAACCACCGAAAGTGCCATCGATCGCCGCGCCACCGGAAATTGCAAATTTTTTGGTCGCCAGTTGAGCGATCGCAAGGGCAACCGTGTTGTCCCCCGCTGTGCCGCCATCGCTGGCTTTCAGCGTCGCGGTCGTCACCCCGCTCGCGAGAGAAATCGTCGCGGCCGTGGTGCCGGCAGGATTGAAAAAGTTTCCGGTCGCGTTGGTGGGATTGTACGCCTGATTGACCGACGTGACGAGTTGCAGCGCGAGTTGGTTAAGATTGTCGCGAATCGTTTTCACGCCGCCATCGCGTGCGGAAAGCGTGCCCTGCATCGAGCCCGAAGAGAGGGCGAGCGGAGTGTTCGACGCGCCACCGGTGATCTGCGTGCCGTTGAAAGCGATACTCCCCTGCACTGCCGAACCGTCCACCAGCAGCACGTCCGTATTCGCAGCGTCCTTTGAATAAAGCTGAACCTTCCCCGTCGAGGTGACCCGCACTTCGACGGGCATTTTCTGCGAAAGTTCTTCGAGATCTGCCTGGCGTTGATCGCGAAGATCGACCGCCGAACCAGGATTGTTGATTTCAAGACGCGCAATCTGACCGTTCAGGTCGGCGATGGTCTGCATCAGGCGGTTCGTGCTGACGACATCGGTGTCGACCTGGGAATCCAAATCGGCGCTCACTTGCGCGAGGCGCTGATCGGCCAGCTGCATGCGATCGATCAAGATGCTTGTTTTCTGGATCAACGTCTGACGTTGGCCGGGATCCGTCGGATCGGCGGCAAAGCTTTGGAAGGAATTGAAAAAGTCGTCGATCGCGGCGGACACACCGTTGTCGGTCGTACTGCTCGCACCACCGGAATTTTGCGTGCCGTCGATGTTCTGGCCTAGACCCGCTTCCGCGCGCTGGTAGGCTTGCTGCTGCGCGTTGTAGGAAGCGGTCAGCGAGAGTTCGCGCATCACCTGCTTGTCGAGCAGGCCGTCGCGCAGCTGTTGAACAGCCAGCGCGGTGATGCCCATACTCTCGGGTCCCTGCGCCGTGATGATCGTGCCAAGCGAACCAATCAGCACGCGTTGACGCGCGTAGTTCGGATTGTTGACGTTCGCCAGATTCTTGCCCGCGATCTCAACCGCGCGGCTCTGCGCGCTGAGCGCATTTACTGCGGAATTAAGACTGCTGAATAGGCCGGACATGGCGGATAGATATTAAAAAGGTTCAACCCGCGATGCGGATCGTTGAGGAAGGATCACCCGCGACGATGGAAACGCGTCCGGCGGGTGAATAAGTCTTGGTGAACGCCTGCGGGCGAAGCTGCTGGAGCGTGTCCTGATGAACTTCGACAGCGCGGGCGAGCAAGGTGTGATTGTGGCGGCTCGTGCGGCGCACGCGGTGAAGCAAATGGTTGATCTCGCCGATGAGGGCTTCGATCAGAGGACGGGCCACATTGTCGATTACCGGCAGCAGCGAACGCAGCGTGGCGCTCGGCGGCTGCGCATTGGCGACAGCGAAATCGGAGACGAGGTTTTCGCGCGAGCGGCGGCACTGTTCGAGGGTGCGCACTTGCAGCTCGATTGAGGAGGACAAGCGCAACACTTCGTTTGCGTCGCGTTCGAAAAGAGATTTTTGCTGTTCGGCGAACAGCGCGAGAAGCGCGCCGTATTCCGCCAGCTCGTTGCGCAGGCAATCGGCAATTATCTGCCACGTCGGTTTAATCGAATCGGTTGGGCTCATGGTACTTTAGCCTCTGGGTTGGCGGGGCTCGTGACGGCGCCGCGGGGAGTAAGTTGTTTTGCGATCATGGGAGCGATCCCCATGCCGCGACCTTGGGTAAGTTTATCTGCGAGAGTATCGGTCAGCATGTAACTGTACACACCGCCACCACCGGCTTTGTCACCGCCCATCATCGAACCGATGCTCTCCTGCAGGAACTGGCGCATCAGGATCGCTTCGAACTGGCCGGCGACCGCGGTGCGTTGTTCCTCAGGACTCAGATTGCCGCGCTTGAGCGCAGCCAGATCATGAACCTGGTTTGAATGAGCAGCGGAACTGACAGGCGGGATTTGCATATCAGTTGATGATCAGCTCGGCCTGGATGGCGCCGGAGCGTTTGAGCGTTTGGAAAATGGCCATCATCTCGCGAGTTGAAACTCCGAGTGCATTCAGCGCGGCGGCGAGGCGCTCGATCGTTGGTGGTTCATTGATAATCGTGAAACCACCCTTCTGTTCGTTCACGCTGGTCTGCGTGCTGGGAACCGCGACCGTCTGACCGCTGTTGTTAAAGGAATTGGGCTGCGAGACGCCGACGTTCGACGTAACAGTGATCGTGAGCGAACCGCTCGCGATCGCCACGTGGGAAAGTCGCACCGTGGACGTGGCGACGATCGTGCCGGTGCGTTCGTTGATGACGATGCGCGCCAGCGAGTCGGGAGATACTTCGATCGTGCCGAGTTCGGAAATAAACGGAACTTCGCGACCGGCGAATTCTGCGGGAAGACGAACGCTCACCGTCGCGGCGTCTTTCGCCGTGGCCGCTTGTGGATAAATTGCGTTGATCGCATCGACCATGCGTGAAGCCGAGGTGAAATCGGGATTATGCAGCAGCAGGCGCAGCGTGTTGTCGGTGACGAATTGAGCGGGAATCTCCCGCTCCACAATCGCACCATTGCTCATCGTGCCCACTGTCGGATGATTTTTTTGGACAGTCGCGCCACCCGCGCCGCCTGCGCCACCGAGAAAGCCGCCGACCGCGATCGGCCCTTGAGCCACGGCGTAAGCGCGTCCATCGGCACCGAGCAAAGGAGTTTGGAGAAGGACGCCACCCTGGAGACTTTTTGCGTCACCCATGGAAGCGACCACCACGTCGATGCGGGAACCGGGTTTCAAAAATGCGCTGATATCCGCGGTGAGCATGACTGCCGCAACGTTCTTTGCCTTGATGTCCTGCGGATTGATCGTGAGACCATAGCGCTGGAGCACGTTGGCCACGCTGCGAAGCGTGGTCGCCGCGTTGCTGTCGCCGTCACCGGACAAACCCACCACGATACCGTAGCCAACCAGTTGATTGTCGCGTCCGCCCTCGACGAGCGTGATGTCTTTAATACGGCTGGCCTGCACGAAGCTCGCGCAGCCGAGGCAGAGAATGAGAAGTGAGAAAATCCGGGACATGGCGGTCAGATAAAAATTAGAACGGACGAAGCTTTTCGTAGAGTTTCATGAGCCAGCCGCGCTTCTGTGCGTCGGTCAGGGCGCCTTCAGTGATGAACTCGACGCGCGCCTCGGCAATATTGCTCGACTGCACGGTGTTTGCGCTGGAAATATCATCGGGACGAACCAAGCCGTGCAATACGACGTATTGCGTTTCACCGGAGAAAGTGACGACGCGCACGCCTTCGATCACGAGATTGCCGTTCGGCAAAACGTCAGTGACAAGAGCCGCGGCGCGACTGACAAGACTCTGGTTGTTGCTGATGTCGCCGCCGCCATTGTAAGCTGCTTTGCCACCAAGCTGGATACTCGGCAATGCGCCTTTGTGCAGGCCGGTCGAGGGATAAAGAAAACTTTGCACTGCATCGGCGATCGATGAATCGCGATTCGATTTTGTGCTTTGGCTGCTCTGGGCCGCGACGGATTCGCTCACCGCGATCGTGATGATGTCGCCCGTGCGCGCGGCTTTGCGATCGGCAAACATACTCCGATCGCTGGCACCGTCACTCCACAAGGAACCGGCGCGGGCGGCGGGCAACGCGGCGAGCGTCAACACTGAGGCAAAAAGATAAAGAGAGGGACGCATGGGAAAATCAGAAGCGGATTTGCACGCGATTTTCCGCGACGACCTGTGCGGCAAAATCCTTACGGGATTCGGGATTGCGAATGGTGACCGTGTCGCCTTGCGCACCATTTTCCATCGCGAGGCCCTTCATCGTAACCTGAAGCATGCCCTCAATGGCGGCCACTTCGACGAAGTCGCCCTTGCGGACGAGCGGACGACGGGCGACGTCGCGCCAGGTGAGCAGACGATTCGATTGGATGGCACGGGCAAAAACAAAAGTACGATCACCCACCGTCGCCGGGAGTGCATCACGCTCGCGGAGGAAATCCACGCGGCGTACTTCGAGATGAGCGGGATCGAAAGTCGAGTTAGCGGTAACCGGCTCACGCGCCGACCACGCATCGCGCCAGAGCGAGGCGTGCAGCGTGATCGTGTACTCGGCGGCCACTTGACCGTCAGCGAAAACCCGGCAGCGGGCGAGCATCGCGGGTGCGACCAGCGCGGGATATTCCGAGACATCGACTGACCAGTTGCTGGCAACCCGGGCTGGCGCCGACCACGCGCGCAACAACTCGAGCTGCAAGTCGCCCTCGATATTAAAGTGGGAAACGAAACTGCCGGAAACGCCCTTGATGAAATCTTCGCGAGTAAGGGGGCCGGCGACTGACCCGGTGTTTTCCGCCCGAATGGCGGACGCGGCAATACCAGCGGCGAGTAGAAAGAGGATTTTGATGAAGCGTGCCATGGTGATCAGCGTTTCATGTTGGCGACGTTCTGGAGCATCTCGTCGGAAGTCTGGATGGACTTGGAATTGATCTCGTAGGCACGCTGCGCGGTGATAAGGTTTACCATTTCTTCGACGATGTTGACGTTCGATGACTCGGTGTAGCCCTGCATGATCGAGCCGTAGCCGGCTTCACCGGGAGCACCGTTCTCGGGCGGGCCGCTCGCGGCGGTTTCTTCGTAAATGTTACCACCCATACTGCGCAGTCCGGAAGGATTCGCGAAGCGGGTCATCGTGAGACGGAAAGACTGCGTGCCATTCGCGGACTGAACCGTCACCTGGCCGTTTTGCGCGATGTTAACTGCGCTCGCGCCGGGAGGAATTGGCTGGAAGCCGCTCAGCAACGGCAAACCGTCGGAGGTGACGACCTGACCTTGAGCATTGAGTTTGAAAGAACCATCGCGCGTGTAGCCGACGGTGCCATCGGGACGCTGCACCTCAAAGAAGCCATCGCCCTGGATTGCGAGATCGAGCTTTTCGCCTGATTGGGTGAGCTGGCCTTGCGTGAAAACTTTCGAGGTCGCCGCGACGCGGGAACCGTTGCCGATTTCGATGCCGGTGGGAATGATATTGCCACCGCCGGAATCCGTGCCCGAAGAGCGCGGCTTTTGGTAGAGGAGATCCTGAAACTCGATCTTGCTGCGCTTAAAGCCCGGCGTGTTCACGTTCGCGAGATTGTTCGCGATCGTGTTGAGGTTGAGCTGCTGGGCCTCCATGCCTGTGGCGGCGGAATAGAGTGAGAGGTTCATAGGCGGGTTGGGAAAGAAAGGGCCGGCACACCTCCAAAGTGTGCACGGCCATGCAGTCGTGATTTTGTCTGACTATCTACTGCAAATTTCATCGTGGATTTCATCCGAGGGCATCGAGCGTCTTCTCCATCGTCTGGTCGAAGCTGCTGATAATTTTTTGGTTGGCCTCGTACGCACGGGAAATGAACACCATGTCGACCATCTCGCGCAGCGGCGCGACGTTGCTGCCTTCGAGATAACCCTGCATGAGCTCGGGTTTTTCGACCTGGGCCGCCTCGACTCCCGCGCCGGCAAGGAAATAGCCGCCGGCAACAGGGGTGAGTTTTGATGGATCCTTGAAAGATTGGACGGAAATTTTTCCGAGCTGGGTGTCGCCCTGGAAAATCGTGCCGTCACGATTGATGGTCATCGGCAGGCCCGTGGGCAAAAGAACGATCGGCGCGCCGCCATCGCTCAACACTTCCTGGCCGGCGCCTGTAACGAGTGTGCGGTCAGCCCGCAGATTAAATTCACCGCTGCGCGTATAAGCACGAGCGCCGTCCGGCATTTGCACTTCGAAAAATCCGTCGCCTTGGATCGCAACATCGAACTCGCGCTTCGTCGGCTGAGTTTCGCCAGTCGTGAAATTTACGCCCGTGCTAACTTTCGGGAAAACCGTGGACATCGCCGCCACGTCGCGACCTTTAGGATCGGTCTGAAGTTCGCCAGCGAGCTGGGAACTGAAACTCACCGTCCGCTTGCGATAGCCAGTCGTCTGGCTGGAGGTCACATTCTGTGCAACGACGTCCTGCCAGCGCTCGAGAGCGCTGAGAGCTGAGGCACTTTGATAGAGACCAATATTCATCTAGTCCCTTCTAATGCAAGGGCCATGCCAAGAACACTAATCGCTATTAAACAACAACTTAAAAACAACCTCAAGTATTTGGAAATTTTTGCCTGAGGTATATCCGGCAGAATATGCCGTGAGGTCCGGCGCCTTCGAACCTTGAATTCAATCGTCGAGCAACCAGCCCGCCAGTTAGCAGGGCCCGGACTTCGCGTTCATGCTGTCTCTTCGTAGGGCTGGCCCTTGTGGCTATGCCGCGTCGTCGCAAGGCGTAGCCCGCGCCGGGATGCGCGGGACCCTGCGCTCCCGCGCAGGGCTACTTCACGGAATCAGCCGCAGACGCGCATAAATAGGCGCACCATCTGCGGGCTGACAGGCACGCCAAAAATCAGATTCAAAGAGCTTCGAGGGGAACCTATCTCCGCCCTGATCACTGCCCCGGCGGATACAAACACTCGATCTCCGTGCGTTCACCGCACGTGCAGGTCACGACAATGCGTACGATCTTGTCGCCTTGCTTCACCAAATCGATATGCGGCGACAGACCAGCGATCACCGGCTCGGCAGCGGGCTTCACGTCGCCGGCAGAGGGCAAGCCGCCTGTTTGCGGCGCGCGCAACGCGGAAATATCGAGGGAACGTTTACCTTGGAGAAATGATTTCATGAGTCTGTCTTTTTCGCCGGAAACAGCACCGGCTGTGGCCATGTTTCCGGAGTTTTCGCCGGACTGTGGGTCTTGCCCGCCGGAACTGGTTTGGGCGTCTTGGAAGTGAGGGTCAGGCTGAGCGTGATGCGGTCATTCGCTTCCGCGTCGGGTGCTTCTCCATCGATCGGTTTGGTACCCGCGTAACCGGTGACCCGCTCGATCGATTTGGGTTCGACCGCGTAATGCACGAGACTCCGTCGCGCCGCGTTGGCGCGATCGGCAGAAAGCTCCCAGTCGGTATAATTCCCCGTTTTCTCCTCCGC
>Ga0307508_10000598_pt1 | contig 43144 bp, 65 predicted proteins | sample 9_EM_MG_FD_203089 | JGI IMG/M metagenome (GOLD analysis project Ga0307508, IMG submission 203089) | Populus trichocarpa ectomycorrhiza microbial communities from riparian zone in the Pacific Northwest, United States - 9_EM | ecosystem: Host-associated > Plants > Roots > Unclassified | place... | reverse complement strand
GGTGTTTCGCACGCATCTCTGACTTGGACTGGGGGCAGAGGAAAGGTCTTTGTGTTTAGGTATGTACGTTGTGAATTTCCGCGCAATCGTTGATATCATCCTTATACCCCCCACCAGCGGGATCCTTCCCATATGCGGTGACGACGACGGCCTAGCGGCTGTGATGGTAGCTCCCTCCCCCCGCTTTCCTCTTCTTTTCCTCTCACCACATCTAACCCTTTCAGTCTCACGAGATAGCCCACGCAGTAGCGCACCACGCAGCCGAGAGAATGAGCAAATCCTTCATTGCCCTGGCCGCGCTGGTGCTGGCGGGTTTAGCAATCGGCGACCCAACCACGGTCAACCATATGGGAAGGATCCTGATCGATCTGGTGTACCTGAGACCGGGATCCAGGAAACAGGAAGCTGAGGTATGTCCCTGTGGCCGAGCGGCGGGCGGGAATGCAAGGACTGAGACAGAGGTGGGGGATAGGCGGATTACATTGGCCTTATGATGATGGCGCAGGCTTGCGTACGTTGCTCTCCTCCCGGTATGTATGTGAACCACGCAGCTGAAATACCACCGACGAACAGTACCGGCCCGAGAAAGCGGTGGCGCTATGGGAGCGCATGGTGTGTACACAAGCCCTCGCTACAAGCATGCGCACGACGGAGATCTAACTACGCTCTCTCTTCACCATAGGAATCCGGTGAACCAGGTTCCATGCCTCAGTTCCTGAGCACCCACCCATCTGTATGCACCCCTTCCACTCTCCATACCCGCCCTCCATATCACCAGAGCCGAAACTGATATGTGCGTGCGTACTTGCAGCATGCCAAACGGGTCCAAAACATCCTGCAGTGGTACGTTAGCCAAAAAGGGGGGGGGGGGTATATAATGGATGGCTGGGATTGGCTGACTGATGAACCACAGGCTCCCGGAGGCGAAGCTCAAGAGCGAAATGAGTGATTGTGCAGGCAATCCCCCCCATGTTATCGAAGAGTTTGTCAAGGCGTTTGGCAATCCCGGGTGGTGATCCGTACTGGGCAGTGTGCAGATACATAGAAGAGGCGCCTCTTTTTGTTCCCATCTCACGCAAAGTTCAGAGTGAAGTGCTTTTGGCTATCTATAGACCTCGAGACCCGTCATGATACACTCCGTCCTCGCCATCAGCGTCTCCTCCCCGACAGTACGTTCGGGTGATGCCAGCGCCATCAGGTGTGATCCCACCTTCCGCAACTGCCCCACCTCTTTTTGCAGGAACCGACCCGACGGGCCTAGCGTGGCGAGAATGCACTCACCCGCCAGGCAGAACAGCGCCACACCCAGTGCCAACTTCTCTGTGCCCCACGTAGCAGTAGTACCCGCTACAAACGCGACCAGCTCTCTTGCCCAGGTCCCGTTGCTGAGCGCCTCCTCCTTGACGAACGACTCGAGTAGCTCGGCTTCCTCCAGCGCTAGCTGGTATTCCATCTCGTCGTCGCAGTTAGCCTTCAGATCTTCCCAAATTGTTTCCCACGCCTTGAGCTGCACAAACACCTCCCTTCCATGCTTCTCCTCCAACACGCCTTCGAATGCCGCCACAATCCAGGGTCGATAATCCACCCCCGCCTCCAAGCCCCTCGTCCATAGGCCCAGAAACACATCCACCAACCCCCCGGCTTCCTCCCGTAGGCCCTCATCCTCCCTTAGCCAGAACGCAAGGGCGCGTACGGCGCCGATGATGAGCACATCGCGCTCCGGACCACCGCGGAGGGTGCTGTCCCATGTCAGTTGTTTTGGCTGAGAGGCAGGCTCGAACCCTGGCTCAAAGTACGCCGCGCCCGTGTATGCGGCGTCCCAGCGGTCACGCAGGAATTCGAGCGTAAGACCGAAGGTCTCGGAAATATCGGCGCGGAGCTTGAGGAGGCGGACGGGAGAAATGCCGATGGCGGAAAAGTCCGAGGCTGAGGCTAGGAATGTTAGGAAGGCGGAGAGGATATCGAAATCGCAGGCGAGCCGCTGGGAGGTGGACGCGTACGAGGGTAAGGCGAGCTGGGGGAGGAGAGAGGGGAAGGAGGCGCGGATGTCGATCGTGACGATTTGGATGAGGAGGTAGATGAAGGGGGGTGTGTCGCTGGTGGGGACACAATCAGCGGGTGTCGAGAAGCGTTGGAAGAATTGGATGGATGGATAGGAATGCAGGAGACTGGCGATGGTTATAGTGCAGTGACGGCGTTCTTCGGATGATGGTCCAGAACTGAAGATGACTCTGAAGGAATCGTAGAAAGGTTCTGTCCATTTTGAGTCCATGGGAATGAACTGGAGATGTCAGTAAGATTTACCTGTCAAACTGTCTGGCGGAAGGGGTAGACTACCCACCTGAAAGGGTGCCCTCGTCAACAGTTCGCCAAGAAGTGAAAGGATCGTGAGTCTGGTCTTACGCTCGCAATTCCCTACTTTACTGCCTAGCGTCGACAGCAACCGTTCCAGACCCGGTCTGACAAGCTCCGCGTCGCCCAGATCACTCGTGAAAGCATGCTGTAACACCAGATCCGCATTGTCGTTCGTCACCAGCGCATTCACGATAGGCTCAAAGTCTTCAATCTGAACAATCCTCCGCACACCGAGTGATCCCGACGTAAAGACGATCAGAATTTGTAGGACTGTAGCCACCGTCATCGCCGAGCTGAGAATCTGTCAGTCAAAAACTGCCATCGCATTCCCGAAAAGGGAGGCGCACCTTTCAGGAATGACAGCGACCAACGCCGGCGTTCGATCCACCAGAAACGGATTGTTCCCAGCATCCGGTAGGGTCGTGGCAAAGGCGTTGACGATGTTGATCGCGAGCTCGACCATCTGCGTCGCCTCCTCGGGAGACTTCTGTTTCGTGTTGCCTGTCATTCCCCAGAATTAGCATCGAACTGTTTGCCCATCACGTGTGGCCTTGTGCACTTACCGGCTCTCAACAGTCGATCGAGGAAAGATGGTTTCAGTGTCGCAGCACAGCGCTGGAACACACTGGTGGGGTCGGAGACGTGAGTGCTGATCGACAGCACCATAGCCAGGCCAACGAAACGCGAGGTGTCGTCGTTCTGCGAGAGGAGAGAAAGACATTGCAATATCAACTCTTCTCCTTGTTCTCCTTCTCGCAATAGTTGCGCTTCGTCGACACCCGGGGGGGAGATTTCGGCCATGACGCGTAGAGGTTGTTTAGAGTGGCTACATAGCTAGGAGATTTTCGTGGTGCATGTGTATGACGCAGGGAATCGGGTTGGATGTTTGGCGACATCGGAGATTCGGAGGCACAGTCAAATTTAGATTTACGACATGAATGACCGGCCTGCCATAGCTTCGAAGCTCTTCGAGTCTTGGGGTCGGCATGCTACTCGGCCCCTCCTCCCGATACATACGTAGAGTACGTACCCGCACAGTCTCAAGGATAGCAATCGCGGTTGCCATTCCACTTGGATATATAGATAATGCTCCGTTACTACTCCTCTGGCAAGAGACACGGCGGCGCTGCAGTCTTGAACGCCTCGGAGCGTCTCTCGGGGATGCGGCAAACCTCTAGTGGCAGTTCAAGGGGAACGTCCATTCACGAACTACGTTTTGCGTGTCATTGGACTCGGTGGTTGTCCTTGGATCCGGTCTCAGGACCATTGACCAAGAGCGTTTGCGTCGAGATAGTCGTTAGAGACCCTTGGATGGTCGTCAACAATCAAGGATTTGGGCCGTGCCAAGTGTTAGTTTACGAGGCTCAACGCCATTGATGTGTGATTTCCCCCTCGTTGGCATCAGTCGTCACAATCTCGGCAGTTACGACGAATTCAATCACGCGAACCCCCCAACTCCGCACCGGCTCTTTTTGATACTGCTAGAGTACATAGGTAGATATCAGATTCTCGGCCGTAGCTGCAGGCATCCCTGGGACCCTTGCGGACGAGCCACGCCGCGATCAATGTGGGGCAGGGGCCCGCCAAACCCCTCATCATGTGACTCCATTCTAAGTTCGTAACTACGAGTACATATAGAGTAACTACGTGCGCACATAAGTTACCTCGAAGGGCCCCACCACAGCCTACAGGTCGTACTGATTCTCTGTCGTGCACCCTTCGCTCCTCCCATCCGTTCGCTCTTCGCCGTCCCAAACAACTGGGCGGATCAGTGTCACCGTGCTATCCCATACTCGAGAAGCTTCTGGGAATCCGATTCAAGCCTTCCTCGCATACCCGTCGTTTGCGAATGGATATCGAAGCTGCGGGGTCCCACCTCGTCCACAGTCGGGCTCCTTCCAGCGCAGGACCCGACGAAAGTGACTACTACAACCTCAACGACAGCAGTCAGTTGTCGTCCTCCCCCGAGGCAGGTCATGCGGATGACATGGGCGCCGGCACCGACGGCAAGAGGAAGTCTGCATTCTACGACTACAAACAGGAGAAGGCACTGCGGCAAACCGACGCAAAACTGTTCTTCCAGCAGCATCACAGTCAAGGGGGGGGTCAGAGCGGATGGAATTCTCCTATCCTGCGTTCTTCTACCTGGGGTGGCCCCACCACCGGGGGCCTCAGTAAACCCGGAAGCGTCAGATCCTTCACTTCTTCACACCACCATAATCCTCTTCAGACCCCAGCATTGCAACAGCCTTCTTTCAACGCTCCGGTAGGATCTAGAAGCCAGACGCCAGGAATCACGGCGGTTGGGCTCGCCTCTTTGGATAAGCCCCGTGAAGACAGCCAAACTCAAGGGCCCGGAATGGGTCAATTTGATCCCCATGGCATTACGGAATCCGCTTCTGGCGGCGTCGAGCTTCCGCAGTTGACCGCGTCGTCTGCTAATCCCCTGCCGTTTGACCCTCGCGGTGGATATGCTAGCAGCAAGTTCCCAGATGTAAAAATCGATCCGTAGCTTGTAGCTGTGCTTACTGGCGCCCATAGGTGACCCCTCTTTGTCCGCGGAATTGTCTGTCATCTACACGAACGTCCAGAAAGTCCTCGACCTTCGGCACAAATACCTGCGAGTCTCCTTGCAAGGTGGCAGCGGCAACCCCAACGATGACCCCAGCTGGAAGATTTATCCGCCTCCCCCACCACCCGTCTGGGTGGAAGATCCCGCTAAGACCGTTGGTTTTCAGACTCCTAATGAGGTCGCCGATCCCACTGCCACCGAGAAGTCATTCTGGGCGGGAAGTGAGAAGGGAAAGGAACGGACGTACAGGAAACCAGGCGAAGACATTGGCGAAGATTTCATCTACGATGAAGTCGAGATTCCCGGGGAGGATGAAATGGTTTTTCGGTTGGATGACAAGGGTGTTTACCAGGTGTATGAGAATAAGAAAGGCATGCATTGTCCTCTTGGTCTTGACCCCGGAAGTGCCTAACTCCTCTTTCCTGTGCAGCATTGGACACCGACATGCCGATCGTCACTATTCCCGCCATACGGGAGTACTATATGGACCTGGACAACGTGCTGGATATCTCGAGTGATGGCCCGAGCAAGAGCTTCGCTTTCAGGCGCTTGCAGTACCTGGAAGGCCGGTGGAATCTGTACTCGCTGCTCAATGAGCACCAAGAGATGGCGGACTCGAAGGTATGCGAATAGGTGGTCAGTGGTCAGAGATCTGGCGCTGACGGTTACCAGAGAGTGCCGCATAGAGATTTCTACAATGTGCGAAAGGTGGATACTCACGTCCACCACTCTGCTTGCATGAATCAGAAGCATCTGCTGCGTTTCATCAAGAGCAAGATGAAGAAGTTTCCAGACGAAGTGGTGCTGTATAGGGACGGCAAGCACTTAACCCTCGCAGAAGTTTTCGCCAGTATCAATCTAACGGCGTACGATCTGAGTATCGATACGCTCGATATGCATGTCAGTCTATCATCGGGCCTCTCATTCAACCCTATGGTTCTAACGATTTCTCTTCCAGGCTCATACGGACTCCTTCCACCGCTTCGATAAGTTCAACTTGAAGTACAACCCCGTGGGAGAGTCCCGGCTGCGAACTATCTTCCTTAAGACGGATAATTATATCAAAGGCCGATATCTCGCGGATATTACCAAGGGTATGACCAAGTGTCCACTAATGAAAGCATAAGTAGCTGACGATGTCTGACACCAGAGGTCTTCGCCGATCTTGAGGCAAGCAAGTACCAAATGGCTGAGTATCGTATCTCCATCTACGGGCGTTCCGAGGACGAATGGGACAATCTCGCCTCGTGGGTGGTCGACAACAAGCTATTCACCCACAATGTCCGGTGGCTGATCCAGATCCCTCGGCTCTATGATGTCTACAAGTCGACGGAACTTATTTCATCGTTCGAACAACTCATCAAGAATATCTTCAATCCACTGTTTGAGGTTACCAAGAACCCAGCTAGCCATCCCAAACTTCACATATTCCTCCAACGTGTCATCGGATTTGACAGTGTGGACGACGAGAGCAAGCCCGAGCGCAGGACTTTCAAGAAATTCCCGACACCAGCGGACTGGAACTTCAAGTCCAACCCTCCCTACAGCTACTGGGTCTACTATCTGTTTGCGAACATGGCCTCATTAAACGTGTGGCGTAAACAGCGTGGATTCAACACATTTGTCCTCCGGCCGCACTGTGGAGAGGCCGGTGACACTGACCATCTTGCCGCCGCGGTGCTTTGTTGCCATTCCATCAGTCACGGTATCTTGCTGCGCAAGGTTCCCTTGCTGCAGTACATCTTCTATCTCGACCAGATTGGAATCGCAATGTCGCCATTGTCCAACAACGCACTCTTCCTGACCTACGACAAGAACCCGTTCCAGACTTATTTCAAGCGGGGACTTAATGTCTCCCTGTCAACCGATGACCCGCTTCAATTCGCCTTCACCAAGGAGCCGCTCATCGAAGAGTACTCAGTTGCCGCACAGATCTACAAGCTAAGCGCCGTCGACATGTGCGAGCTCGCCATGAACAGCGTCCGGCAGTCGGGCTTCGAAGGTGCCATAAAAGCGAGATGGCTTGGAAACGATTACCATCTCCCGGGAGTTGCTGGTAACAACATGGACAAGACCAATGTGCCGAATATCAGGATTGCTTTCCGACATGAAACATTGCTGGAGGAGCTTAGAATGTAGGGCCATAAGCACCCCCAAGTCACGGCGTATCAACCTTGTAATGCTAACCTTGATATGAATAGGATTGAGAAATATGCAACCGGCACGGCCGAGGTCACCTCCTCTTTGTCACCATCTGGGTTTCCGCTCTCAGCGCCGTCCCTACCACTGGACCGTCCGCACTCCCCAGCAACAAGTATGCTGACCACTGCAGCCACCTACGCCGGCACGATAGTAGACCAACAGGTCGACACGCCGGTGAAGGCAACCAGCGGCCGACTTCGTGCCGTTGATAGTGGCCACGAGCACGGCACTGTTTCTCCCGGTGGGATACTGAGCCACAACACTGACAGCAGCGCGGCAGCAGCTTCACCTCAGGACGGCACTGCACCTTATCGAGATGTCCATATTACGGGTTCCGAACCCAGGGTGTGGCCGGGGGTTATTAGTAGCAGTATGAAGCGCCAGTCGAGCCTGCATGAGATGGACCGTGCAGCAGAGTGGCAGCAGCAGCACTAGGTGGTGCGCAATGGACTTTGCAGGTCCGAATATGTAGATGGGTCTGCGGTATTTGAAGGAGAGTTGCGGTGGTGTGCTGGGTGTTATATGTTCCGCGAATTGATGAGCAACGGTGGTGGGTGATCATAGCTGCTTGAGTTGGATATGATAAACAAGCAAGCAATAAACGCAGTTGGAAGAGCGGAACAATGCACATAAAATGATGAAATAAAAAGCGTGTAGATAACTCCACCGAATGCTAATGGAACCCCCGAACGAACCCGGCAGTCATTCGGCAGGGGGGTGAATGAAGAACTCCAACGCCGACACAGCCCGCCCATAGATATACAACAAACCAGGACAAATCGCACCGCATCAGTCCTCGTCATCCATCATGCTAAGCACCGACAGCTCGGTATTGATAATCCCCGCAAACTCCTCCTGTCCGATGCCAGTCTGTTTCGCCAGTCTGTACAAGCTCTTCAAACTGGTCGATATGTGCTGTTTCACGGCGACCTCGGCCTGGATACTGGTCTGTTGCAGAGCCTGCTCCTCTAGTCTCGCCGTCGGCTTCCCATCCGACCTAGCCGACAACGGCCTCGGTGCGTGAGGGGGCGACAATGTCGGCGACGTCGCTATGGCGTGCGCTTCGCTATCCGCGGAGCCGCTGTAGATGCTCGAGTCCAGCGCGGGCTCGACCTCATCGTACTGGCTGAAGTACGCCTCCTCCGTCGGCGGGTTTGGCAGTTCCCTAGCGGCGGGGGTGGCAGCGGAGGAGCGGTCGTACATGGCCCAGTAATCGTCATCCTCGTCACCCTCGCCCTGCGCTGGCTCCCGGGGGAGCGGCGGCGGCGGCACGGCAGCGGAGAGCTTCCTTCCGCCGCCCGAGCGCGAGGCGGAGAACGCCTCCTCCGCAGCCGCAACCGTGGACCGCCACAATGCCGGATCCTCCGCGCACGAGGAAGAAGAAGCATGCACGTCCAGCACCCGCCAGGCGTCATCCTCGCCCTCGGGGTCGTTGGTTGACCAGGTGTACACCACCGCCAAGCCCCAGTCGACCAGCTCCAGCGAGGCGTTTAGCGTCTCCTCGTCCAGCCGCTTGATGCCGTTGAGACGGGTGCGGCCCAGCTCCAGTTCTCCGCTGGATGGGTGCGGTGTCGGGTCCAGCGTCGACAGGTGGGAGACGAGTGCCGGCCCGTACGCTGCGTTCCAGGTCAACAGCGACGCCCAGTTGTTGGGGCTGCTGAGCAGCTTGACACGGCTGCGCAGGAGCGGTGCCAGCAGCGGGTAGAGACTCTCCGGCGGCGTGGGCGAGGTGATAGCGCTGGGGATGTGTGCCAGCAGCTGTGGGAGGAGGGCTGAAGGGACCGGCGGCGGGATTGAATCGGACATCTTTTTTGTGTCGTGTTGTTTTGTGTGATGGTGGTTGTGGACTATATCGTGAATTCGGGGCTCTGCATGTGCATTTTGGTTTGCCTGTGGAAGGGTGTATCTGGGCGTGAATGCGACGGGGTGCAAGGCCGAATATGGGTTTTGGTTCGGAGTGGAGAACTTTTGGATATCTACCGCATTATCTCGATGGACAGGCCAGGCTATTTAAATAAATGCGCCACTCGAAGGGAGCGTGGAGGAGTGCCCACAGGGAAGTTGTCTGTAACTATAACGAACATGTATCTATATGTAGGTAAACGCTAGTTACTGATAGCTACTTAAGTACTACTTTTATATTTCACACCCTGCTTTGCACTGGACCTATGTACTCTTGTCCACGATCTACTCTCTCGACGGAGTATTTGTATCTACGTAGCAGTGACGGTAGTGGCTACCTGTGAACTCCAAGGACAGGTTGGGGATGAGGACTGGGAGGGATGATCATCAGGGGAATGGGGATATTGCGGGGGATGGGCGCGTGGACGGGAAGTGCTGTTGCTATGATTTCTTTGCTTGTTTTCGCCGCGACTGGCCCGTGGCCACGTGCGATAGACATCGCCTCGATTTCTGTCATGTGCGACACACAAGCAAAGCTAGAAGAGCAAAAGACCGTTGGTGGGATAACGAATCGGTTACATACATACGGTGGTGGTGGTGCTCATGTGCAGTTTGCATTACCCAGAAGAAGGAAGGTGGGGGTGGTCACTAATTGATGTGTGCCTGGACGATTCGAAAGTGTCATTCCCGTGCCGTGCGAGATGGCTAAATATGTAGGTACATTCTCAAGTACATAAGCATTCAAGAGCACGGTAACTAGATACGTCTGGCCAACCGACCGGCCACGTCTCGACCGGCGAAACACCAACGACTGCGATACAAGTGCGACGCGCAACGGCCGCGGTAGGTAAATATCTCGAGCGGCCTTCTCTTCCGCCGTGCCCCCCCTCCGCGATCGGACAGGAATAGACACCGTCTACTGGACATTCACCTCGGATACCGACTCGTCTCGGCCGGTGGGCCTGGGCTGTGCAGGCACCCGTTGGGTTCGTGGCGAGGAGAGTGCACATCCACAGCATCGCAGCCGTCAGGGTGATTTACGAGCTCTTGATGTGGAAACTCTCCCTCCCCATGGTGCCAAAAGAGCCAAAGCTGAACTGCATGGAAAGGGGAAAGCTGGGTGGCCATAACTACCGCCGCTGGATCCAGCGGAGAGGAACCCGCCACGGACGCGGACACTAAAATTGACTCGAGGAACAGATCCGGCCGAGCCAGGGAAAGATCCGCGCATGGAGCTGCTATATAGATGGCTCTTTTATTTTCCGAGCCGGCAACGGGAGAGGAAGCCCTATGAAGATGGACTCTGGAGCTCGTGTGCTCGCAAGGGCGGTCACTGACCATCACTCAGCAGGAGACTTTTGTTGGGGGGTGCACGCGCAAATACCATACATACATATCGGGAGCCCATACATAGTATCGGGAGCCCACACATACATACCGGGAGCATGCGCCTGCGGTGGTGGCGCAGTAACCGTCTGGAGGCAAATCAGATTTTGCGGAGTGACCACGAGTATGTACGGCAACGGCCTGGCCAACCAGTTGGCAGTGGAGCAGAATTCTCGGGAACACACATACTGGTGGATACATTCGATGCCTTTGAAATGCCATGTTCCGCGGAAACTGGGGTAGAATGGACAAGACGAAGTGAGCTGAATGCGAATGTTGACCCTCTCGTCATTCAGTCCACCTCGTAGCCCAGTGCCATGGTTGGCCATGATCAAACTAGCCCCCATGCAAGCAAGTGCTGCTTGCTTGCTTGCGCTAGCCATGAAGGCATCCTCGTCCAGTCAAAGTCAAGTCAAAGTCCATCTTATCCGCCCTTCTCTCTTGTTCTCCCCCCTCGATTCATATTACAACAAGAAAGACGACTTGTCGGCTTGGGTCCCCCCACCCCGTGCATAGTTCGATCCGCATCCATCAACTCGCAACCCACCAACATCGGCGTCCACAGCTGCTTCCACTCGACTCCGCCACCACCCCCTCTTGCTCTCTCGCCCTCTTTCCCCCCGAAAGTGAACCATGCCATCCATTTTCTTGGGTGTTTACACGGCAGTCTACGGCTACACCGCCCAGAACGATAAAGAGATTTCGTTCAATGAAGGAGACATCATATGCGTTCTCGAGAAGCCTGCGGACGATGACTGGTGGAAGGCAAAGAAGAAGGGCAACGTAGTGGATGACGAGGAGCCGGTTGGACTCGTCCCAAACAACTACATCGAGGAGGTAGGCGCACACCCAGCCCGCACAATGCCCAGGCCTTGTTGGGGGTGGTAGTTGGAGACGGCTTCTGACGCGGAACGCGGTGCTTCCGAGCCGTCTAGGCTGAACCCATCGCGAAATACAAAGCTCTTTACGACTATACTCCGCAGACGGACGAAGAGCTCGCATTCAATGAGGATGACGTCCTGGATGTGTACGACGCGTCCGATCCGGACTGGGTGCTCGGTGGTCTCAAGAGCCAGTATGGGTATGTGCCCGCGAACTACGTCGAGAAAGGAGACGAAGCTCCAAGCCCTGCTGGTGGAAGTGCTGTCGCAGCAGCCGCGACCGCCACGGCGGCTGCTGTAGCTGTGGCGGCTGCTCCCAAGAAACACGTTGCCTTCACGGAAGAGCGAGAGGATCCTGTTTCGGAAAGCCCGTCGTCCGGCCAGCCCGTTCAGCGACATGTACTGCCTCCTCCTCGCGATGAACCCCCTTCGCCAGCTCTCCCGGACCGCGAGCCTGCTCGGTCTCCCCGTCACCACGAACCACCCCGGGCCGCCTCCCCTCCCCGCCATCAACAACGCGAGCGCGAGCGTGATCACCGCTCGGAACCTAGCTACAATAGGGATGAGGGTCGATCGGCCGCACGGCCAACCGCGAATCGCGGCGGCAAATCGCCGAAGTCACCCCAATTCGTTGACTCGGACGATTCGGATGGCCCCGGCTTGCCGCTGAGGAGGCCCGGTCAGGCTCCATACCGTCATGGTGAACAGGACAGCTCCCCGCATCCTATCCCACCCGGGTTTCGGACCTACCCTGTTATGGAGGTGGATTCAAAGAAGAAGCGCGCCGCGACTCTGGGCCTGGGTCCGAACCGCATCATCCTGCTGCCCGATAAGAGCTCCCGTCCCAGGGAAGAGTGGACTATCGACAACATGACTGGGTATAATTACGAAGGGAAACACGTTTTTCTCGACCTTAAGAACCCCTTGAAGTCCCTCGATCTCCATGCTGGATCCACTCAAGTCGCCGAGGAGATTATATCTGCACTCGGAGAGCTGCGAGGCATCTGCAAAGCGGCAGGATTGGATGAGGTTATCGCGGCTGTTAACGGAGCCAAAGCGCAGGATATCGGAACTGTACTCTACGATTTCCCGGCGCAAGGCGAGGATGAAGTGTCGGTGACAGCGGGAGACGAGGTTGTGATACTGGACGACACCAATGATGAGTGGTGGCTCGTCAGACGCCAAGTCAATGGGGAGGAAGGTGTCCTTCCTAGCAGTTACGTCGAAAAGGGCAGGAAGAACATACCGCAAACCACCGGCATTAAGGAATCACCCGGTGTTCGAACTGACCCACGCAAATCTCCTCACATCCCACAGGGCAGCAGCAACCCAAGTGGCGATGTTAAGGCTTCGGGGGTTCCGGTGAGGAGGAGCAGCTTAGCGGCACCTTCGCAGAGTCGAAAAACCGCGGCGCCGGGGAAATCGAGTATGCCTCATCAGCCTCTTCCACGCTTGCGTTATCGTAAAGAAAGGCCCCATAACGAGGTTTTACTGACGAAAGTTACTACAGAGCCCGATACCTCCCAAATTCGTACGTGGACGGATCGAACCGGCTCTTTCAAGGTCGACGCGCAGTTCCTTGGGTGCAGAGATGGCAAGATTCACTTGCACAAAGTTAATGGTGTTAAAATTGCTGTCCCCGTGTCAAAAATGTCTATGACGGATCTCCGATACGTCGAAGACAGAACGGGAATGTCTCTTGATGAGGACAAGCCGCTATCGGAGATCATGAAAGAGCAAAGAAGGAACAACGCGCAGAACGCGCAGGCCGGTATTGCCGTCGTGGATCGTAGTGCGGTCAGTCGGCCTACGCTCAAGTCCAGCAACAAGATTGATTATGATTGGTTCGAGTTCTTCCTGGGATGCGGCGTGGATGTCAACAACTGCCAGCGATACGCATTGAGCTTCATCAAGGATGAGCTAGACGAGTCGTCGCTGGAGGATCTCACATCCGACGTCATGCGAAGCTTGGGTGTGAAGGAAGGCGATATCTTGAGGATCAGGAAGAAGCTGGACGAGAAATATGGTCGCAAGAAGGACAGTGGTAACGGTGAGGGGCCTGGGGCCGGTGGTCTGTTTGCGGATGGCAACGGCAACCTGAAGACATCGCGAACGAGGCCTCCGCCAGCTGTACAAACTGGAGCCGTGGATCCCAAGGCTCTGCAAGCCCAGAAGGAAAAGGTAGAAACTCAAGTAAAAGCGCCAGGCGCTGCATCAGACTCGCCTCCGGCAGCGGCATCAGGACCCGGTTTTGAGGATGAAGCTTGGGCTGTGAAACCGACCAAGACATCGGTCGCACCTGCTGCTCCCACACCGTCTCCTCAGCCAACGCCGCCAACGGTCCCGGCAGTGACGCAGCCTCCGGTAGCACAACCTCCTCCACTGACTGGTGCTCTGGGTGAATTGGCATCATTGTCACTTGACACCCCACCGCTTAAGCCAACTGTCATAGCTCCGCCTCCTGTTGCGCAAGCTTCCCAGCCTTACCAACAATCCGGAATCACAGCACCTATACCGGTTTCGGATACGATGCCACCCATGTTTACTGGACAGCAAAACGTCAACCAAAGTTCCAATTTCACAGCTGGACGGGCTCGGCCAGCTGCACCTCCGATGTCTGGAAACAGTCTAGGAATCGCGCCGCCCCCGGCTAGACCACTCTCTGCTCCGCAGTCCTTCATGCCAGCCCCCGCACAGGCACTGACCCCAACGTTCACCGGTGCGCCGAACCAGTTCTCATACATGAATCCCCAAGGCCAGTCAGGAGGAATGCCGCAGATGCCGTTCCAGAACACGGGAATGACACCGCAGTACGGCCAGATGGGCTTCCCAATGCAGCAACAGACGCCGATGCCGATGCAGGTACAGATGACCGGAATGCCGATGCAACCAATCCCACAAACACAGATGCCGCAGAGGACGGGCATGCCGATGCAGCAGATGGTGGGCATGCCGATGCAGCAGATGGCGGGCATGCCGATGCAGCAGATGACCGGACAGCAGCCACCCCCACCGACATTCTCGATGTACGGCGGCATAGCGCCGAACGGCGCTCTCGGCGTCAACAGGACTTTGCCCCCGCCATTGGTACCCCAGCAGACCGCCGCGCCATTACGTCCTCAGCCCACCGGACCGCCGCCGCCGGTCAGGTTTGGAGTGCAACCGAAGAAGATGACGCCACAGCCAACCGGAAGGGCTAACCTAACCAAAGCTAGTACGTGTTTCCCCCGAGCACAGATCAAAGTCCTTGGACGAAGTCGAAATGCTCTGGATAGGTGTTTGTGCTGACTGACATCGGTGTAGCGCCCGAGAATCCCTTTGGCTTCTAGTTCTCATCACTTTTTCCCTGGTTCTGGGTTTCATGGCTGGGATTATCTCATTCGGTTTGCTCTACATCTCTACCTAATCAACAACATATATATCACCGATATCCTCGTAGCCTAATCTCTGGCGCTTCTTTTTTTTCTTTTTTCCTGGCTACAGTATTTTCCAACAGATATGATTTTGGGTACGATAGTGGGTTTTTTCCGATTTCAAGTGACAGACTTGGTCTGGCCTGATCCTACGCTCTGAGATGTGTTACTTCGTTTGTCGTGTCTGTCTTCGTGTTCACGCTCTTTCCGTCATTATATTTTCGCGTTTTTTATCCGTTTCTTTTATTTGGCTCGTCTTTTTTTCTTCCCCCGCTGCCGCCCCCCCTTTTCCATTCACTCTATATGTTCCTAAGGAGTAGTATAAAGGGGGCTCCGTGGTAGTGATTATGGTTCCGTAGTTAGTGCGTCGTCGTGGGCGATGATGTGGAAGGATGTCGATGTGTGTAAGAGGTATAATAAGGACCGTTTAGAGTACGTACGAGAATTCCAGTACATAGTTAAGGTGTTTTCCATCTCTCGACCTTGTTGGAATTACATCATATTACAAACGACTCATTGCTTACGTATCCGGGCCGAGACATCCCAGGGTGATCCCTCACCACCACGAATAAGTGAGACAGGCCGACGTGGGACATGAGCATCGCCGAAGAGTCTGTTGCCTGCCTGGCTGGCCGGCTCTCCGCCCATGTGTATGTGCGCGGCAATCTAGGCAAGGCGAGATCGATGGGCCGGGCGGGGACGTGGGGGGAGGTTTGGGTTGGGATGCCACTACTGTACGTACAATCAAGGGCGGCGGGCACTCTGAAGCGTCGCTTCTGGACGATCTTCCGCGGGTACAGCTTGACTGGAAAAAGGCAACGTTCACGGCTCGGACTAACTATGTAGTTAATTGAAGAACCGCATTCGCTCTGCGGGGAAGTGAATATCGCCTCGAACCAAGACATCCTTTCCCCCTCCAGACACCAGATACAGTGTTCGGGAATACGCACATATGCTTGCTCGGTTGACATCTCACCGGTCTCGCCATCTGGCCACGGCGGAGGCCGGGCATTATTCCGAACTCTCGTACATACATACGCATGCAAACGTTCCTCGCCGATATCCGTTGCGGTGTGGTGTGTGGCGTGGGAGGTTTTTTTTCTTTCTTTTCTTCTTCCGAGGTGTTTGGTCGGCGTGCTTCGGGTCTCAATCGTTTCGTCGACGCCGAATACTCTTCATAGCCCACAGAGTCGAGTACGTAAGTACATATGTATATGTATGACATACACGGAAAGGTGTGGCGAGCTGCCCCACCTTCAGAGGCGCCAGCACGAAAACTGATGCGCTAGCGGAAACCACTGGCACGCCCGCACCGAAGATATACTCGAACTTGGCCCTGCCCCTCTCCTTCTCCTGCCCATCTCTTCCTCGCCATTCCCCTCTGCTTTCGTCATTTGCCTCCCGGGTTCGTATTTCGCTTAAAACCGCAACTCTCTCTCCCTCCTCCTCCTCTTCGTCTTCTCTTCCACCTACCAACCACTACTTCCATCCAACTGCCACAGACACATACATACAACAACACAGACACATTCTACCACAGGTAAGCTGCTTCCGCCCTTTCTCTATCTACTCCGTCAGTATTGCGCGAAGTGGTTTAATGAGATTGATGCTGCTTGCTTTGACCCCGCTGCGGGGCAAGCATGCTTGTCTTTCCGCTCAACCGACGACATCATGCTGCGAGGAAGCACAGAACTGACCTTGGGGTTGCGGTATCTAGACAGAACGCAAATCAGTCGTCATGGGTGCTACCGATGTTTTGTCGCGCAAAAAGGGGGTTATCGCTGGTAATGACGTCCTCAAGGTACAGTTACGCCGCCTCAACCACCCGCTCGTTCCTTGGTGACCGATGGAATTGTTTGGTAGCTGTTCAAGTACGCCCGCGAGCACAAGTTTGCTATCCCTGCTATCGTGAGTTTGCTTTTCCGCTAGCGTTTTGTGTGGGCGAAGCTGATAGGAGCAGAATGTCACTTCTTCTTCGACTGTTGTTGCCGCTCTCGAGGCTGCTCGCGATTCCAAGTCCCCAGTCATCTTGCAGGTTTCTCAGGGAGGTGCCGCTTACTTCGCTGGAAAGGTAGCTCTTCCCTCCCCTCTCTTTCTCATCTGCTCACTGAAAGCGCACCATAGGGTGTCTCCAACTCCGATCAATTTGCGTCCATCAACGGTGCCATTGCCGCTGCCAACTACATCCGTAGCATTGCGCCTGCATACGGAATTCCAGTGGTACTCCACACGGACCACTGTGCCAAGAAGTTGTTGCCCTGGTTGGACGGCATGATGGATGAGGACGAGAAATACTTTGAGGCTCACGGAGAACCGCTGTTCTCGTCCCATATGATCGACCTCTCGGAAGAGGAAAAGGACGAGAACATTGCGATTACCAAGAAGTACCTGGAGCGTGCTGCCCCCATGAAGCAGTGGCTCGAAATGGTGGGTTCTCCGTGCGTGTGAAAGGTGAAGACGAGGCTAACAGGGTGAAGGAAATCGGCATTACCGGAGGCGAGGAGGACGGTGTTGACAATACTGGTGTCGACAACTCCGCGCTGTACACCCAGCCGGAGGACATCTACGATGTGTACACTGCACTCGTATCCGTTAGCCCCTATTTCAGCATTGCTGCCGGATTTGGCAACGTCCACGGCGTCTACAAGCCTGGAAATGTACATCTCCATCCGGAGCTCCTCGGCAAACATCAAGCCTACACCAAGGAGAAGATTGGCGCATCTGAGGACAAGCCGCTCTTCCTTGTCTTCCACGGCGGTTCTGGATCCACGAAGGACGAATTTGACACTGCTATCGGGCATGGAGTTGTCAAAGTCAATCTCGACACGGATCTTCAGTAAGCACTGCCATCCTTCCACGTTTTTCTACTCCTAACTGGGTCTCCCCAACACAGATACGCCTACCTCGCTGGTATCCGTGACTACATGTTGAACAAGAAGGATTACGTCATGAAGCAGGTCGGAAATCCTGATGGCGAGGACAAACCCAACAAGAAATACTTCGACCCCAGAGTCTGGGTTCGTGAGGGAGAAAAGACGATGTCTGCGCGCGTGAAGGAGGCCTTGTCCGACTTCAACACCGCGAATCAGTTGTAGACTTCTCCCTATAGGGCTGAAATGGAATAACTTAGGTACTGGATTAGCTTGGGCGCTGGGTAGAGGTCAACATGGGACCGTTGAATTCAAATCAACTGTGAACTTGATGCAAAGAGCTGTGATGCGAGCTATAGCCCACCCTTGCTCTAGTCTCCTTCCAAACCGTCGGTAACGAAGCGAGAGAAATCGCCAATTCGTTCCGACGCGGGAGGGAGCGGGAGCTGCATGACCCGCCAGATGGTTCCAATCATGCATCGGACAAGCGTGATTGTTAGGTATGTATGTAGCTTTGGTGTTTATCTACCGTTGAAACTGTGTATGTGACAGGTAAAAACACTGAACAAACACCCTTTCCCACCACATCTGCGGTATACGGGCTCACAATTCGGGACCTCCATGCGAGTGGGGGGTGCGGCCGGGCGGTACTAGACTTCCTCTCCACCACGGATGTGGGAAGGCTAGTTCCGGCTAAGGAGGACGCAGGGAGTGAGGCTCCAGAGTGGGAGGCCTCGGAAGCGGAGAGAGAGGGAAGAGGAGCGGCGGCGGGGTGCGGAGGAGCTGGGCTTTGGCGATGAGGATTCACTATTCCTTCCCACGCCCTCGATCGTGGCTTCTGCGGGAGAGGTGTAGAGGGTTTTACGGGTGGGGGTCACCTTTCCTTTGTCTTTTTTTTCTTTTAGCTACATAGTATCTCCTCTCTTTTCCTTGGTGCGCTTTATTATTCGGGGACAGGCCTGGGCGGAGGACAAAGGGGAGCTTGCAACGTGCCGCTTTTGCGCGGACAGCGGACGGGAGCTGGGGAAAAAAAATGTACGCAGCCATAGTCTACATAGGCTGAATACGAGTATGATTAAACAAAAAAAAAAGTAATTGGGTACATAAAATCGCCTGCATGTGGGCGATATGGCCGAGTGGTTAGCAACTCACTGCCGTTTTCTGCCGTGTAGGCGGATGTTTCACAACCACTGTGACGATAACTGTGATATCGTCCACCTTACCGCCACGATAGTTCTCGCTGGGAAACTCCCTTTGCACGTCCTTCGCGAACGGTCCATCACGCTTCGTGTTTGTGCTCGCCGACTTCGCCATCCTCATCACCGTCCTCGCCAGTGCGGTGTGCAGCGGCGGGTGCCCAGAAAGGGTATACTGCTGTGTCGCCGCGGCCAGATGCTTCGATGAAGCCGTGATCCCGCCGTCGCCGTCACCCCTCCCCTTCCGGATCTTCCAGGAGCGAGTGTCGAGCATCACCGAGGACACGCCGCGCAGAATCTCCTGTGCCGAAACGTTGTCCCAGACTCCGTCCGTGGCGAAGAGCACGACATCGCCTTCCTGCAGCTGGTGCGATGACGTATTGCACATCTCGGGGGTGTCGCCGCCTGCGTTTTCTTTGCGGTAATGGGAAACATAGGTGAGCTGGAGAGGACAATTGAAGCACTGGGGACATTGCATTGTAAGTAGACGTTGGAGTAGAAGGAGGGGGGGGGCTGAAGCGTACATGTGTCTGCGGCTGCGAAGCATAGTGCACCTTCCCCTGCCGAAGTATCGCGTATCTCGAGTCTCCCAAACTACATATATCCCCAATTCGTCAGCGCTCTCCCCCCCCCCTCCCTTCCTCCACTTCTATGGACTCCCAGCGGGAAACACACTTAGCAGTGCTTAATACTCCATCCCTTCTGTAAACGCCCAGACACGCGGTGGCCGCTCCACCCTTGATGTTCTTGTCCTGCAGTGTCTGCACGTACCCACTCGCCAGAAGGTTCTCCGGGTTCACGTCGGCGGAAGCTGCAGCCCGCGCCACAGAGGCTATACCGATGCACAGTCCCTGCGAGAAGAACGCCGAGTCGATACCAATTTTATCGTAGCCGCCAACGCCTGTGTGCACAACCGAATACTTCAGCAATTGCCTTCTCTCTCCAACCAACACCCCACCCACCCAACTGGGCAAGTAAGCTCTCACCATCAGCCTACCTCAACGTCAGCCATCCCCGAACCGAACAACCGTATAGATATACATCTCAATGCCAAAAAAAAAAAGGAAAGCATAAATACCACTCCGACAGCAACCGCCTCATTGCCATCCTCCCCGGCTCCCGCCATTCCCGTGATGAAGTAGGCATCCTGTCCCGCGCGACTCCGACGTTCCCCCGGGTTTGGCACGAAGTCCGGGGTGCCACTGACGTGGCTGTAGAATTCATTCTCGGGCTCGTACTTCTTCCCTTTTGGCGAGAACGAGGCCGAGGTATAGAAAGTGAAGGACTGCGCGGGTGCTAAGGAGGAGAAGGAGGCCCTGTGGATCGTAAATGCGTGCCACTGCACGAGCGAGGGTTGACGATACAGCCCATCGGACGCCGTTGGTGGGGGAATGGTGAGTGGTAGTGACGTTAGGACGCGGGCGGTAGTCGAGGTCGTCCGCGCCGTTGCCGAGGTGGTGGTGTAGTGTCGGAGAAGGTCACGCCTGCAGTCCCGAGAGACTAGACGCAGATTGAAAGGGACATGTATTCGTATCATGATGGAGACTTGTCCGGCTAACGTCAGTCGACAACTCTGCGGCGATTCTAAAGGGCGATGGCGGACATCCGGTGGTCGTCGTGGTGGGGGTTGTTATGCTCTAGTACACAAAGCTAAAGGTAGCGAGTAGCCACTTCCCCTACAAGTAAATGACGATATCATTTTTTTGACTTTGGATCGACCGTACATAGATGCTTGGCAGCATTTAGAAGAGGTTAAGATGGGGCATCTCTCTACAAATTGGATTGAGCGTTGATTTTTGTGTCGCCTGCAAGAACTACAAGAATTTGGTTCCGAGGTCATCTCCACCTCCGTTTTTTCCGTGCCATTCCAAAGTCATCACTCGATGGTATACAACTGAAAAATGAGAAACCGAGTCACTTTGTGTCCGAGAAAGCAGGCTTGAACGAGCCTATCAAAACCAACTTGGCGTCATATTGCCCAGGTCCACATCTACTTCCCCCTGCTTCACAGACCGTCCGGATAGACAAAATCAATGTCCTCCGATTTCTTTTGCAATTTCTCCTTCTTGGGGTCTTGGTCGGAAGCCTTGTAGGCGTCCTCCAGCATTTTGAGGGAGTTGGCATGTTCTTGCTTCGCCTTGCGCTTAGCAAAGTCCTCCTGCTGCTCGAGACTCAACACTTCACGGCAGGTAATGCCGTTGGCTTTGTTGTCTCGTGGAGGAAGGAACGTGACATCGTTGCATAGGCGCGGCGTGTAGATCACCATCAGGTAGCAGCAGATGGAGACTTCCTTGATCCAGTCGATGCGGTCGGTTCCGTGGGAATTACAGTGGAACTGGGTAAACGACGTGAGCAAACGATACGAACAATTGCAACAAAGAGTATATATATACCTGAATCTCAATCTTCCGTTCCTTTCCAGTCAGGTCGCAGATCGTTCCCCCACCAAATTTCTGCACCAGATACCTCAACTCCCCAGTCGCCTGAAGCTCCGTCCCCTCCCCAGAATTCCTGGTTCCATCCTGCGCTGCCTGACCAAGCACATACGACTGCGTCTCCGGATCTTCGGTGGGCGGCCACTGGTTATTCTGCTGCGGTGGCAACTGGTGAAACTGCCTGACCTCCCGGTTGTGACAGAACGAGTAACTCCACCATCCAGACACAAAGTACAAGCACTTTCCTTCCAGGTCCGAGAGCAATTCCCACCCACGCGTGGTAGCCCGCGCGAGCTCTTTCTCCTCCTCAACTTTGGAAAGCTCCTTTTCCGTCGCGTTCATAGGCGGTGGCGATCGCACGATGGGTATTGCGCAGAGGAAGGACCGGTCGGACATTCGCATTAGCTCGTAGGACTCGGCGAAGTCATCGGCAGGGTCGTCGGCAGGGACGCCTCCCAGTGGTTGCTGTTGGCGATTACTGCTAGCGGGACGTGCCCGCGATTCGGACAGCATCGCTTCGACTTCCGAGGGCGTAACGAATGACTCCGGGAACAGCACCTCATACTGTGCACCGAAGCTATCAGAAACATGGCACTGCATCTCTCGAGTGCCCATGCTTACCTGGGGAAATGCGAGGAGGTCATCGTGCACGCTGAAAAGACCCGCACCGGTCTGCGCAAGCAGGCCAATGGCGAGGAGGAATGCTGAGGGTATTATCATCATCTTCGTCATGTGTCGAGGTTTGGAGGTTTCATGACATCGGAAGTGTGTCAACGGTTAGACTACCGAGTGGTGGTAGCTGTTCTATTAACAAGGGTTAAGGCCAACTTTCCAAAGCGAGAACTTATGGTTGCGTATGACATGGCACAGACGCCACAGTTATGTACTAAGATAACTATTCTCCCAGAGATTTCACAATTAGTGAAATGGAGCGCGGTTACAAATTTTACTAGAGACCTAGATACTGGGAGATCTCTTAAACACGGAAAAGCATGATACTTGTGGTCGTACTTCTACTAAAAACACAAGGAAAGAAGAAACAAAACAGAAATCCCCAAAATTGAATCTCAAACACCAACTCCAAGGAAGATTCTATCATTACGTACCCAAGAAAACATGCAGCTTCAGCTAAGTCAGGGGTATGGATGTTGGTTTGCTTTTGGATGTTGGTCGCTATGTATCTCCACTACCAACCCCGCGATCTAGTCCCCAAGCCGCCTAACACCACATCTCAAACTTCTGCCAGGTGGGTCACCAGCGCCGTAAGCTTTTCGATCCTATCATCCTTGCGGTTCCATCCCGACACGGCTCGCTCGTATTTGACTGAAGGTTTTAGCAAACCCGCCGCAGAATCGTATTCCCATCCCTCCGCAACCAGTCCTTGGATCATGCCGTCGTCCGAAGCCGAAAGTCCGAGATAGTACGCAGCCGATTCCGGGGTTATCGAGGTATATGCCCTCGAGAGTAGCTGGAACGTAATCTTGCGGAAGCCTTCCTGGAAAAGGTTGCGGAGCGGCGTGACAAGGCCCGACCATTCCGGACTTGCCAAGGAAGCGTACACAGCGGGGTAGTTGCGGGTGTACAGTGCCCTCAGGAGAGCGGTAGCATTGGATAGCTGGGCGTCGGCTAGGATCGCGGTCGGAATACGCCGGGCGAGGAATCTCGCTTCGTTCCTGTGATGGCGGGGTTAGCTGCCAGTTTAACGCAGCGAGCGAGCTTCATTAGAGGCTCCAGATTGCTCACAGGTCATGATCGTGCAGCAAGCTCAGCAAGTAGATGGTGTAGAAGGCCGATAGAAGCTCCAAGGTCTCGGGGCTCAAGTTCTTGTCGAGCTGGGCATTGCTCTCGAGCTCGGACAAGATGTCGACGAGAATCGCGGGGTGCATATCCGACTGGCACAGATCGCCGAGAAAGGACAAACTGAGGCTCGGGGTTGTAAGCGCCATGATATGGGTGCGGAGAGATGGCGACGTTCGGGTTGCGAGGAAGATGTCGTGAGCAGGAAGGAGGTTTGTGCGTGATGGTGGGGAGGGGTTGAGGCGTGTTGACTAAGTACCTAGCAGAGGGCTGCAATTGCATGACATATAAGCTAATGTATCCAGCTACTTAGTTATCAGCCGCAACAAGCTCCAATCTTTTGGCGCGTGTGGTTTCGGCAGCTGTTCAACCACCCTACAGGGGTCTGCCGAAAAGGACACCTTCAATCATCATATGGGTCCTGTTTACATACACCATTTCCGTTGCGCGGCCTTGTGCCGAACTCTTGACAACTGAACCTCAATCACAAAACAAAAACCCACTCTCCCAATTCTTCGACTCCTCCCGCCGTTTGTCCATTCGACATTCCAGGATGTCGATGGACGCGTTCTTCAAGGACGAGTCCGCCAGGAATCTGCGCTCGTTGCTTAAAGTCGTCATCCTTATCACCATTGCCGGCGCAGCTGTCTCAAGTCGATTGTTTTCGGTGATCCGTACGTAGTCCCAGTCTTGACTCCGTTAGGTTATAGGCTTACAGGCAACCGCACTCATAACTAACTCATTGATACAGGATTCGAGAGTATAATCCACGAATGTACGGACTTCCCCAATCTCGGTCCTTAGTCCTGCTGTGCGCCTGGAAACTTATCTGCTGGCCCGAACAGTTGATCCGTGGTTTAACTTCCGAGCTACCAAATACCTCGTTAAGAACGGGTTCTACAACTTTTGGGATTGGTTCGATGACCGTGAGCGCCGCTGCACTCCGACGGTTACTACTGGGCAGAGACTGAAGTGCTGTTGCAGGAACATGGCATCCGCTGGGGCGAGTCACTGGTGGTACTCTGTACCCGGGCTTGATGGTTACGTCCGGCGTCATATACCACATCCTCCGATTCCTGACATTCCCGGTCGACATCCGGAACATTTGTGTCTTGCTTGCTCCGGCATTCTCGGGATTGACTGCTCTGGCTACCTACTTGTTCACCAAGGAGATGAAGGATGAGTCAGCCGGTCTGCTTGCTGCCGCTTTTATCGGTATTGCGCCCGGTTACATCTCACGTTCAGTGGCCGGTTCCTATGACAACGAGGCGATCGCCATTTTTCTGCTCATGTTCACTTTCTACCTCTGGATCAAGGCGCTCAAGCTGGGAAGTGCATACTGGGGAGCCCTTTGCGCTCTGTTCTACTTTTACATGGTTGCTGCATGGGGTGGATACGTCTTCATCACCAACATGATCCCCCTCCACGCATTCGTACTGGTTGTGATGGGCCGATACTCGCCGCGTCTGTACGTCTCGTACACCAGCTGGTATGCTCTGGGAACATTGGGTAGCATGCAGATTCCTTTCGTTGGATTCTTGCCTATCCGCTCGTCAGAGCACATGGCCGCTCTAGGTTTGCTATCCCACTGCTCAATCCCAGCGGAAATTCGATTCTGATGTTTCTGCACTCAGGTGTCTTTGGCCTATTGCAGATTGTCGCCTTCGTCGATTACGTACGGTCTCAGGTTCCGTCGAAGCAGTTCCAGTCGCTGCTCCGTGCTTTCATCGTCGTCGCTTTCATAGGATCTTCTGCCGCACTTGTGCTGTTGACCGTCTCTGGAACGATCGCGCCATGGTCTGGTCGTTTCTACTCGCTGTGGGATACCGGCTATGCCAAGATTCACATTCCCATCATCGCGTCCGTCTCGGAGCATCAACCTACCGCATGGCCTGCCTTCTTCTTCGATCTGGAGATGCTGATTTGGCTCTTCCCAGCCGGAGTATACATGTGCTTCAGGACCTTGGCAGATGAACATGTTTTCGTCATCATCTACGCCATCATGGCCAGTTACTTCGCTGGCGTTATGGTTCGTCTCATGCTTACTTTGACCCCCGTTGTCTGCGTGGCTGCCGCTATTGCTCTATCCAACATCTTGGACACCTACACTACCATTGAGGTGCCCGAGCCTGCGGCAGTTGAAGCTGCGGCAGCCGCCAAAGAGAAGGCTGGGAAGAAGTCTGGTCTTTTGAACGCCACTCGTGGATCCTTCGTTGGAATCTTCTCTCAGGGCTCTAAGATTACTGTGGTTGGCGCATTCACCTTCTATCTCTTCCTTTTCGTGCTCCACTGCACCTGGGTCACTTCCAATGCCTACTCCTCGCCATCCGTGGTTCTGGCATCCCGCTTGCCGGATGGCTCGCAGCACATCATTGACGACTACCGTGAGGCGTATTACTGGCTGAGGAAGAACACACCCGATGATGCGAAGATCATGAGTTGGTGGGACTACGGCTACCAAATTGGCGGAATGGCAGACAGAGCTACTTTGGTGGATAACAACACTTGGAACAACACCCACATCGCAACTGTCGGAAAGGCAATGGCTTCGCGTGAGGAGGTTTCCTACCCCATACTCCGACAGCACGACGTAGATTACGTTCTCATCATCTTTGGCGGACTGCTCGGATACTCGGGAGACGATATCAACAAGGTAATTCCGCTTACTGGTTAGAAAGGGCGAAGTTAAAACGCTAACAATATTCCAGTTCCTGTGGATGATTCGTATCGCCGAGGGTGTCTGGCCCAATGAAGTTAAGGAGCGCGAGTTCTTTACCCAGCGTGGCGAGTACAAGGTCGACGACCAAGCCACCGAGACGATGAAGAACAGCTTGATGTATGGATCCCACTGATCTCTCCCATGCATATGCTAATGATTCCTGATAGGTACAAAATGTCGTACTACAACTACAATAGCCTCTTCCCTGCTGGCCAAGCTCAGGATCGTGTTCGTGGAGTGAAGCTACCTGCCACTGGCCCCACACTCAACACCCTTGAAGAGGCCTTTACCAGCGAGAATTGGATCGTTAGGATCTACAAGGTGAAGGACTTGGACAAGCTCGGAAGAGACCATGCTTCGGCGGTGGCCTTCGAGACGGGAAAGAAGAAGAGAAAGGGAAAGAGCGGACAGAGCAAGGGCGCACGGAAGTTGAGAATAATCTAAGCTTGCCGGTTTTCCCGGGGTTTCCGTTTCTTGTTTCTTAGGGTTTGCCTTTCTTCCCTTTTTTTTTCCGTTCCTTTAATGGTTTGGGTCGTTCCAGATCCTGGTGTATGGTTGTGGGATATTCTTCCTCCCTTTCCCCGCGGGTTACCTATGTAGACTGTGGCCATCGAGGATGGCGGAAAAGAGCTGCATATGAAGTTTACTACGATCTCCAAGTCCATATGGACACGTTTCCTTTTTTTTCCCTTCATTACCTGCATGCGACCTAGCGAGAATTAACTGTCCGTTTCTTGGCCGCCGCCCACCCCGCCCTCGATCAGTCTGCAGGCGGCTCGTTGCAAGCTCCCCCCTTTGCCCTCCGCCCAGGCCTGTCCCAACAGTGGTAGAGCGCACCAAGGAAATACATACTCAACAAAGGGAAAGACAGGAAAATACAAAGGAAGTGACCCGCCCCCCTCCCCCCTCCCCCCCGAGAGTCCCGAGGCTCCTTACTCCTCCCCCGTAGAAGCCATGGAGGAGGGCGTGGGGAAGAACAGAGTTCCTCACCGCCGGCGCCCAGCCCACCGGCCTCTTGCCTGCGCTCCTCGCCCCCAGCATCGGCGAGGAAGTCCGGTATCCCAAAACGATCCTTCCCCTCCCAGTCTCCTCCCGAACCTTCCTTCTGCCGAGTCTTCCAACAGGGGGCAGTTTTTGAAGACGTGCTCCCGTGTCTGGTTTCTGTACGGCAACCACCAGCACTTGGCTGTGGCTGTGGGCTGATTCTTCGTCCATCTTAGGTACTTGGCTGGTGAGGCAGTGATCCGTCTTTAGCTGGTAGATATCTAGAACCTAGAGGCAAGTCTCTCGGAGCCACTGGCCACCGCTCCGTCTTGTCGCTGCTTGGTTGGCACTCGTCCTGCCGCTCAGCGCGTGGCTTCGGTCCGAAATCTCCCGCTCGAGGGTGTGCAAGGCAAGAGACCTGGGCGGGGGCATTGGCCGCGGACTGTGCCGATCCAAAATCGCATCCGTTCCACCCCTCGCGAGTCTGGCTCCTCCGCTGCGAGCTTTGCCCATTCATCGAGCCTTCTCGTTGCCTAGGACCTCTTTGTGCGCGAGACACCACCGGATTTCGATGGTAATATCCGGCCAAGCTCTCCGTAGCGTGGCGATATGTTTTCCGGCCTGGACCGCGTAGTTAGTTACATCTGCCCAGGGCCAGGTTCCTCCGAGGCCACGCGCTTGATGGCACCCTGGGCACCGCTAAAGACTGTAACTTTCTCTGGTATTCTCGGTCGCCTTGCAGCGGTTTCCAGTGCCCTGGCGAGGGCAGCTATGAACACGTTTCCTCTGTGAGAACGCCTGCGAGTGACAGTGGTCGCATATTCACCGGGTAATCTCACTGCCGGGACTACCTTGAAGTTGTGTATCCCATGTCGACGCAATAGATAGCTAACGAACGCATTACATATGCTCGTTCCAGACGTTAAGGTGTCCGCTCGTCCAACCACTGCACCTCTGCACCACTGCACCTCACGCCGACCGCGACGGACAAGCCATGGCCGATGTACAGAATCAGACGATCCTGCGGGATCCCCAGCTATTGTTTGTTTACCCCGAGGAGCTCGGAGAGATGTGGACAGAATGCTGACATGGCGCGTGAAATAGCTACTGGATCCTATTCCCGATCACCGGTGTTATGGTACTTTAATACGTTTCGATCGTTGGGGGATTATATATATGCTCTCGGGGGACTCGTGACTCATTTTCGGCCCCTATACAGGTCCTCACCGGTGTGCTACGGCATTATGCGACGGTACTCATGCAATCCGATCCGAAGAAACAAGACATCAAAGCACTCCGCGAGCAGTACGTCACACGCAACATCTCATTCCCCACGAGCTCCCCCGTATCTAATCCGACGTACAGACGCAACCTGCTGCACGGCGTCAACCTTCGCCAGAACCTTAACCAGATCCCGTTCTCGTCGTTTGTCTCGCGCAAGAACGCGCTGATCGCGGCCTACAGGCGCGGCGAGTACCTGAAGGACCCGGGGTCCGTCGGCCAGCCCGCTCCGAACCCGATGAGCGACCCCGCCGGGATGGACCAGATGATGAACATGCTCAAGGGGAATATGGCCATGATTGTGCCTCAGACGCTGATCATGGGATGGATCAACGCGTTCTTCTCTGGCTTCGTCATCATGAAACTGCCGTTCCCACTCACTATTAGGTTCAAGAGCATGCTGCAGAGCGGTGTCGCCACCAGTGACCTCGACGTCAGATGGGTCTCCAGCCTGTCCTGGTACTTCCTCAACCTCTTCGGACTGCGCTCCGTGTTCAATTACATCCTCGGGAGTGACAACTGTATGCCCCCCATCCGTGTATTTCTCCTACGATTGTGGTACGTGCCGCTGACTAGGCATGATTCAGCTGCCGATCAGATGGCCGCCCAGATGCAGCAGATGAATCCTGCTGCTGGTGGAGCGAGTATCTTCGGTCCCGGCCAGGACCCGAACAAGATGTTCATTGCTGAGATTGAGAACCTCGAGGTCGCCGGTGGTCAGCATGAATGGGTGCTGAATGGCGTTGAAGATAGGGTTCTGGCTATGACGTGAAGGGAGTGTACAGTGGATAGGCTAGACAGTGATGTGGGATCGCTCTGCGTCGTTAACCTCTTGTTTTAGATGCGGTTAATGAAACTATTTTGCGTTCCTGACTCGTAACTTTCATTTTTATCACTCGGACACAGTGAATCAAACGCATACACGCCTCCCAAGCACTATTAAGTTCTTTTATTGCGAGATCAAGGCACCTACTTCGACCCCCCCGCCGTCGTCGTAGCAGCAGCAGCAGCAGCAGCAGTTAATTCAGCCCGGCTAACCACCCTCTTCACAATAGCCCACTCCTCGTTCCTCGGAGCATCCAGCGCAACATCAAACACGGTAACCATTCCATCGAGCCCTCCGACAGCCATCCTCTTCCCATCGTGCTGCTCCCACGCGATCTTATTCAGACTCTTGGTCAGATGCGTAGCACCTACCCTCGGTGTCGGTGTCGCCTTCGCGATGGGGACCTCGGTGTCGACGGTGATATCCCACACCTCGAGCTGACCGGCACCATCGACAAGAGCGAACACTCCCGGTTTTGTAGGATTCCAACGTGCATCGTAGACTACGTCTTCACGCGAGAACTCCAGGATTGGTTGAGCGATGGTGCCGCTTCCTGCAGTGGTGGTTGAGGTAGCCGCCGGCGGCCGTGCTTTCCACAGCTTCACACTCCAGTCCAGAGAGCTCGACAGGACCAGGTCGCCAAGATCTACGGGCCCGCGGACCGGGTGGAATTCAACGGACATGACGGGCGCGGCGTGGCCGCGGTAGGAAATGCGGGGTTCGACGCCGGCTTTGGCGCCTGCACGGTCGTAGCGGTGGCAGGGGTAGATCGTGCCCTCTTCTGTGCCCACGAGGAAGTAGGTTGGGTCACTGTGAGGGAAGTCCATGCAAGTGGGTGCGAGGTCGTCAGTTTTGGCGGGTGAAGGGGCGACCAATTCGAGGAGCTCTTGGGGCTGTGCGAGCATGTCTACGGTCCAACCACAGACTACGCCGTCCGTGGAACTGCTGAGGATGTTGTTGGCATTTTGGGTACCGATCACCGAGACCGAATAGACAGGGTGTGTGTGCCCCGATCCGGTGAGGGGAGTTTTCAGGACGGGTTGCGACTTGGCCCGGGTGTCCCAGAGTAATACTTGACCGCTGTATGCTCCGCCAACAATCAGGTTTGGGTGGAATGGCGAGAATCTTGCCGTAAGAACATCGCTCTAGGCAGAATGTGAGCAGCAGAACACTAGGATTTCAGTAGCCGAAGCTGGTCATTACCTGAGCATGGAAAACATATTCAGCCCTGTCGTGCAGGTGCATATTCCACACCTGTACCAATCCATCTGGATCGTGAGGTGCGGAAGGGTTCTTGGTGTATGATGCTAAGACTAGCTCTGGGAACTTTTCTATATCAGCTGCTGACCACAATTGACAGCTCAATCCGTAGAACCTACCTTCGGAGAGAAATTGATATCGCTGATCATCCGCTTCTTCGACCACCGCTCGTCGTAGAACTGTGTGATTTCCTTCAGCCTCCTTCCGGTCTGGTCGTCGTCCTCCCCGTTGATCCCGAGCCCGTAGTCTGTCAGAACATCGTATTCCATATCCAGCGCGCGCTCCACCACCTTCGACGACCTCTCGATGAAATCCAAAAAGTCCTCCGAAGCCGTGATCGCCGTCTTCTCCTCCTCTGTCAGTTCCCGTGCAAAGAAGCCCTTGTCCGTGTCGCCCTTCATGGTTTCCTGGTCTGCCTCTTCAAGGTGAAGTAGCCGAAGCTCCTCCTCGATCTCCCTCCGCAACCGCTGTCGCAGCTCTTCCTCCTTCTCCGGCGGCAACAGGGCGTCATCGTCAGGTTCATCGGGTTCCGTCCAGGTCTCCGTCGTCTGGACTTCTTTGCTGTACGTGAGGGTTTCCGGGATCGGAGATGGCGGGGCGTCGTACACAATCGTGACGGGTGTCTGTGATATCGTCTGGATGCCTAATGTGGTCGATTCCGGTGTCATACCCAGCCCTCTGCCGAAAATTCAATCAGCGCCTCAAAGCTTCCTATAGCGCAAGACCGAACGTACGAAGTAGCGATCGGAGATGTGATCTCAGAAACATTGCTTTCCGCTGTCGATAGCACCGAGTTTGGTCTGCTCCCCCTGAAAGTGCTGGGACCGGTCGACGCAGGACGGTCTCCGACAAGATCTCTAACCAGGTTCTCGATATTGTTGCGATCATACGTACGCGGTATAGGAGCCGTGACCTAGGAGGCGGAGAAAACGCGACGGGGGTTAGGATCATGGCTACAGGATGAGCATGGAAACAGTTGTTCGAAGGCATATACCTCGTTGACATCCTGACTTCGGCGCGTCGTCGATTGCAGCTGTCGCTCTGCATTCCTTTTCTTTATCTCTGCGAGACGCTGCCGCTTCGCCGCGATTTCTGCCTTCCGTTGCTCCATATTTCGAGAAGGCTCGTGGGGGGAGGTCGGTGGGTGTCGTTGATCGGATGTTGATGTGATGGCGGAGAGCTTGTGAGAGGCCGGTATTGCCTGGTTCTTCGCGCAGCAGCAAAACAAAGGAGTCTCGAACAGGATATATGTATATCGGGTGACTCTGGGTTTTGCTGAGCGGCCTTTGTGTGTATGGGATGTTCTTAGCTTTGGAGGTGTAGGGTGGTGGGGGATAATGCAGCCGGGCACTGCGAAGCATAGTTATCTCACCAGACACTTCCGACTGACTCTATTAGCACTGTATGCACCCTCGAACTCCAATATTGCGAGTCTCTCCCGCAAATCAATACTCTATATCCGAATCCCCTCAAGCTGCAGAGTAACCGAACCCAAGCAACTGCCTGGCGAAGACATCAAAGCAGAAAAACGATGCTAAGATGTCCGAACAACTTCAGCGAAGCCCCCACGAAAAGACATCGATTTCTGTGTATTTTTAACGTGGCACCTTGTCGTCGTCGTCGTTGTGCGGCTCCTTGTCGCTCGCGGAGTGTTTCGGTGATGCGGGAAATTTCAATCCATCTTCCGCGTGTATGTAGCAACTCTAACGAACTGGACAAATCTTCAAACCCTCCCCCCTCCCTCCGACCCTCCGCTCCGGCCCGCCCCAAACTTTCCATCCAATCCCCACCACACTCACCACCACCCATTCACCACAACAACCCGCTTCTCACCCGCACGCCAAAAAGCGCGCTCTCACAATGGTTCTTTCAACACAAACCGTCAACGTATGCACCCCCTTCTCCCTCCGCCCGCACCAATCTCGGCAATGCCGTCGGCTCCGCACGCACAACTCGCACGCACACAACACATTTCCCAAAATCAAATAAAACCAAAAATAAGAGACGCTGATTGAATGGACACGCCAAACAGGTTCTGCGCTACTCCGCACTCGGATCCGGAGTCCTCTACGGACTGTACCACCAGCGCCAGCTGTCGTCGCAGGCGAAGGTGGCCGCGGAACAGGCAAAGTACCACCACAAGGTGGCTCTGATCCAGCAGGCGAAGGCGGAGTGGGCCCGAAAGCATCCCGTCAAGGCGCCGAAGGACACCGGCGACTGTAGGTTTTCTCTCTCTTTCTTTCTTTTGATATATGTATACGGGCAACGGTGAGGAATTGAGGCTGACCCGTCCGTGCGTGCGAAATTCCGATCTGTGCAGTGATCACCGACCCTGACGATAAGCGGTTCGATCTGGAAAAGTTCCTCATGCACGTGGCTGGAGAGGATAAGGCGAAGGCATAGATAGACTCGGCAATGCCGGTGAGCGGAGGCGGTAGATTGGCTTCCGGACGGAAGCGCGGCCATGACGCCGACATTAGGATAGGTGATGCTTAAAAAATGTTGATGAGTGGCGAGCGACGGGCGGCGGGCGAGATTACGATGGCGGTAGTGGTGGTGGGCGGTGGTGGTGCTGGTATCCACAAGGTGGAGTAGAACTCTTGATTTGTATCATAGCACTTTTTGCATGGTCGCGGTCGGTATTTGTGGGTTCACTGCTGCTTGCTGCTGAGGACACTCTAGACGTTTCGGGGGTTTTTGTTTTTGTTTTTCTCGGACATATTCTCAAAAAAGAGCTTGGTTGACTGGTCCGTCTTTTCCTACACATGTCGACTCGATGTGAATGAGCCGTATTAGCCCACCGTACGAAAGTGCCGCGCTACAATGCATTGAACTCCCTACAACCGTCCGCCCCTACAACTCTATATCTTCTCTGGCCCATAATTTACAAGTCCTGTCTTGTCCGCTGCTGACGACAAACCGGCCATCCATACTGACATCGACGCTTGTAACGTTTCCAGAGTGCGCGCTGAGACTTTTGACGGATGCCCAATCGTCACTGGAGTGTATCTTGACCTCACCATCAAAGCCGCTGGTGACGAAATACGTCCCCTCCGTCTTCATGTCCGCCGGCAAACCGCTACCAGCACCATTTCCACGGAAGAACCTAATGTCACTGACCAGTTTCTTGTGCGCACCGATGGTGGCAGTGCAACGCACCATACGGACATCCCAGACCTTCACCGAAGCATCGCCGGACGACGACAACACACGGTAGCCGTCGGGATGCCATGCCAATCCAGTGATCTCACGAATATGACCATCAAGAACCATGATTGTTCGTCCCGTCCGTAAATCCCACACCCTCCCGATGGAATCGAGCCCACCGCTGGCGACCAGTGCGCCATCTCCCTGGAATGCTATCGAATAGACCTCCCTCGAATGGCCTTCCTGCAGCAGCAGCTCCTTCTGTGTTTCCAAATCCCAGAGCCGCCATGTCGTATCGAAGGATGCCGATGACAAGTGTTGACCGTTGGGATGGTGTTCCACTCTGCAGACTCGCGCCGAGTGACCGGAAAGCGTAGAGATAGGCGTATCTTGGTTCAAGGACCATAGGTAAATGTTGCCTTCGCCACCACCAGACGCCAGATTTGCCGAATCTGGCGACATGGTAATCGTAGCCTCCGGATGCCACGAAATCCCGCCCACCCTGTCGGTATGCCCACGGAGCATCCCTTTATCCTCGAGGTTCGGCACTCCAAGCATTCTTATCGTTCCGCTCCACGCTCCAGCCGCAACGAGCTTACTGTCCGGCGAAAACCTCGCTATGGATACAGGCCTATCGCCGGCAATCTGCGAACCCAAAACCTGATAGCCACTCAGATGCTCCTTGATCGCCCTCCGGTGTTTGATGTGCTTCTGTAGTGGAATCGCCGCTTCCACCTTCTGCCTCTCGATCCGCTCCCGCGCCCGCGGCAATGAGTATATCGCGATCTTCCTCCGCGCGTCCAGTAGTTCCGGCTCGCCGGGTGTATAATACTCCTCGTCATCGTCGCCATGGCCGTCGTCCTCCTCCAGCGACTCCCCATCCCCCATCTCCACATCCGCAGTAATCCCCTCCTGCTTCAGATACAACAGTTCCCTGAGCCGATCTCGTCTATCGCCAGGGCCCTCACCGAACAGCGTGATCGGCTCCCCCATCTCGCGTAGCCGCATCCGCACCCGTCCGTCGTCCGTAGGAACCGCTATCGCTGCTGCTTTCTTCTTCCGGTCCATCTGCGAGAGGATTGCCGATGCCTTCTCCGGGGCGATACCAGCTCGTGCGGTCGACGGGATCGCGTAATCATGGTCGATTGGGACGTTCGCGAAATCAGTCATCTCTTCCTGCAGCGCACCATGTTTCATCAGTTATTCGCCCTACTCACCGGTGGAAGCCATGGCACAAACCTCATCGTCTTCGACGTACGCCTTCCGCGAGGGGTGGATGGCAGACATTTTGAGCCAGTTGGGATCTGCTTTCAATTCGGGATGGAGCGGGAGAGACAGCGTGGATTGGAGACAGAGTTGGTGGTTGTACGTAACACGCGTCGTGGTCCGTTGTCAACCGCAAGACTGGGCGCGGCGATGCAATGCTTTGGTAGCGAAGGAAGTTGCAGATCGGAGAGTGTTTTCAGGGTTCAGGGCACCCGAAATGGGTATGTATAATTGATTCACCTCGGATACAAAGCGGCGGACCCACACAAAAAGGCAACCCTCTTTCCCCCCGCATGTTTTGGGTCCGCCCTCTCAAAAAGTTTGTCAACATCGATGGATACAAATACCTCCTCATTTGCCTTCTCCCCACCGCCCCGCTACTCAAGTATCTTCCCAACGCATCGACTCGACCCTCGCAGCGCGCTAGCATCGACACCTACATACACCACGACGAGGCTCAATACGCGGGCGGAGGGTAGCCAATGATGGAACAGTAATCCCCCCCCGTCGCGGCCTGAACCTGCTAACCCGTGTCAGCCCTCAAGAGCAAGCTCGACTCGGCGGCGATCGTGCTCGGCTTGCTCCACGACTAGGTGTCCACTCTCTCGTTCTGCGTGTCCGGCTATGGGGCCACGCGGTCGCGGTTCCTTAGCGCATTAAAGACCGACAAGACTAGTGGATGCGCGCTTCATTGCGGTCACGTGACTTCTTCTTTCTTTTCATGATCCCCACCTTGAACCGTTTCGAATCCGGAAAAAGGCAGCCAGGAGTTCTACGTGCTGTTTGCAGAGTTCCTCGGGCTCCTGAAGGAGTCGGATTACGAAGAGAGCTACCTGGGAAGCCGACTGAGTGACGCGCGCGCACTGGGCGTTTCTGCATTGTGCATAATCGCTCATGAGGTTACCGTGGCCGAGGCTGCCGAGACTAGCGATGGATGAAGGCAGGAAGGAGGTTTCTTTCCTTTGGTGTTTCAGGCCATATTGAGCTCATCGTAGAGCTCGAAAGTCCAACCGGAGAAATTGACTCGCAGTTGTGTGTACCTACTATATTGTCATCATCCCCGCATGTACTCGCACTCGGAGTGAATGAAAAGAGAGAGAAAACACCTATATGCAAAGCAAAGCAGAAAACTCCAACCCCACAGTCTAGCAATGCCCACCAGTCAGCAAAATCCAGTTCCACTCCTTTCGTTTCAGAACCTATGTACAATATGGAAGCACCGAGGTTGGGCGGGAAAATACCTAGTACCAGTCCCACGGAATTCTCCACCCCATGCCCCAAGTCCCACTGGATAGCTACATGGTTAGGTAGCCAACTGCAGGTACTGTGCTGTAACAATATAAGCGGAAGCCCATCATGCTACATACCACGAGATATTCCCCGGGACCGGTCGTCGAATATTATATGTATGTACGCGTCATCACGCACCTGTTATGAACCACCTCTGTCTGGCGGAGCAGTCGAGATGATGTCGAGCTGGAGCCGCAGCTGCCCCCACCCGCCACGCGGCCTGTCGTCGGCCCGTCTCCCAGGTCTCGTCCCAGACAAGCGCCATAGTTCAGATTCTCATCATGGCCTCCATTCCCACTAACGACGAAAGCTCCACCGGCCAACAGCTCTGACTGGGGGTGTTTGCCGTTCTCGTCAACATTGCTAGGAATACCTAGCCCCACTCTTAAGCTACTGGCGGAGGCGGAGAAGGCTCGGCCCGAACTGACTACATATTTCCACGGACGGGCCGCGACTGGACGATGGAGCCGCCGGATATGCGGTGGTATCTATGGCGGAACGGCCAATCCTGGGGGGGGATCAAAACCCACATGGGCTACAACCAGGAAGCCTAGATACGATGCAGAGTGCGCCGCTCTCGCAAGGGCACTGGAAACGGCTTCACGCAGACAGATGACCCCGGAAAGGGTTACGATTTTCACGGATGCCCAAGCCGCCATACGACGGATGGTCTCAGAAGAGCCTGGCCCCGGCCAGATGTACGCGCTCCAGGCCGGGGAGCACATTGCAGTGTTACGGAGGGCCAGACCTGACATCGCCATCGAGATCAGGTGGTGCCCGGCACATAAAGGGGTCGCAGGAAACGAGAAGGCCGACGAACGGGCCGGGACTGCAGCGGAGGAGCCAGATACCCGCGGGGTGGAATGGCTAGGCCATTCGGACCGGACGGGAGCGCGTGCGGTGCCGCTGCAGATCCCTCGCGCACCTCAAGCGGGAGATCACGGGAAGAAGTGGATGGAGGCCCGACGATGGGCTGGAGGCCGGACCTCCACAAAGAAGTACAGGATACCGGGCAGGCAGCAGCCAGACAGCACAGTTTCCGGTAGCTCCAAGAGGCTCGCCCTGAGGTTTTACCAGCTGAAGACAGGTCGCTGCCTCACAGGGCAGTACCTCCACTGGACAAAGAACCAGGCCACCGCTCAGTGCTAGGGGCGCCGAGACCAGACACGGACACGGGATCACCTCTTCAAGGTGCCCCGAGTGGAAGGCCCAGCAGAAGATACTGTGGGCAGAGGTGCTGAACGAAAGCGGGAGGAGGAAGAGCCGGTGCAGGCTCCGGAGCCTCCTTGCCGACGGGTGGTGCAGTCGGGCAGTGCTGGACTTCCTCTCCACCACGGACGTGGGAAGGCTGGCCGGCTGAGGAAGACGCGGGGAGCGAGGTGTCCGAGTGGGAGCGCAGGGAGCAGGACGAGGAGAGGAGGGCGGAGGCGGAGGAATTGGGTGCCGGGGAGGAACTTCCGCTGTTCCTCCCACGCCCTCCTTCTGGCAGCCGCAGACGAGGAGTGTATGTGGGGGACGGGCTTTGTTCTTTCCTTTTCGAGCTCGAGTTGTGTCGTTCTTTACTTTGCGATTTCATTGGTGCGCATCTCTATTCACTCTTGGGACAGACGTGGGCGGAGGGCTAAGGACAAGCCACGTGTGGATAGTACTATATGCATGCCCTCGCCATGATCTAGCTACCTAGGTCGCATGTGAGTGGTGAGTGGGCGAGAAAAAACAAAAAAAAACCCCAAGCTACATATGTAGGTACTGCGGAAAGATAGGAGTCAAGGGACTCCTCGTATTGCTGATTGGGAACGAGTGATCTTACTTACCTAGCTCGATTTCTCGTAGATAAGGCAATGGTTACCGATGCCCCTTCGAATAACATCTCTCCGCGCCCGTCTCGACGGAAGGGCCGGTTGGAACCGGATGCCACACGCGCCCGCGAAGAGTTCGATCTTCGAAGCTGTGGCCGAGTTCCCAGTAGTGGACAAGTAGAGCAGAGTGCCTCCACGGCAAGAAGTGCATACACACACAGTTGAATATTACGTACCCTGGACTTCTGTATGCGCGGCCAATTAATTGGCTCGTCTATATACCGTCTAAGCACTACATACTGTATCTGCGGGAATCTTCGACCTCGATGGCGGGATGTAATTGGCGCCATCAAATCAAAGGCCTTTCCTCCCTCATCCCAAACATTTTTCATCCATCCCCCGTAGTGCCCCCTGCAGCTGCATCGTGCCCTCTCTCCCGAGTTCCCCATCCCCGGTTCGGCGCTGCTCCTGGCCAGTGCCTGCCAACTCCCGCGTGTGGTGGAAAGGCATATCTGTTCTGTTGCCTCTGCTTGTCGGCGCGCAACTACTTACGCGCTCTCTCTCCTCCACCCCTAATTCTTCTCGTCGCGTATTACTCTATCTATTCTTCTTGTCTTTCCTTTGCTGATCCCCGTTGATCCAAACCCAGTTGGGGCGTCAAACTGCCACCGTTACTCGATCCATCCATCCCTTTCTCTCTCACCATCTTCTGCTTCTTTCCACCACTACCTCTACAACTACAACTACCACCTCTACCTCCACCTTTACCCTCGCTGCCCCCGCCGCCTCTGCCGCCTGCACTCGCTATCTATCCGTATCCTTCATCATGTCTGAGTTGGCGGTCGGCGTCCGCCAGCGTGGCGCCAGAAAAAAGTCTCCCGGTAGAGATGCTAGGCTAGGTTCGGGATCGGAGGATGAGCTGATGGGAGCTCCCTATGCCAACAAGGTGGCTGCCTACGCTCGTCCCACATGCTTCCCTCTGCGGTATAAGGTAGCGCTGTTTATCCTCACAGCCTTGGCCTTTGTGACCCGATTCTGGAACATCGGGCATCCCAATGAGGTTGTCTTCGACGAGGTCCATTTCGGAAAGGTACGTCTAGTCTATCGGTTCTCGAGTGTTTCCGACATTGTTTGCTAACAGCTGTTGCAGTTCGCATCATACGTACGTTACTCCAATCCAGTTGAATCGTGCAGAACTCCCCTCTGATTGACCGGGAAAACAGTATCTGGAGCGAACCTACTTCTTTGATGTCCACCCACCGTTCGGCAAGCTTCTGTTCGCCTTCATGGGCTGGTTCGTTGGTTACGACGGTCATTTCAAATTCGATAACATTGGAGATTCCTACATCAGCAATGGTGTTCCCTATGTTGCGTTCCGTGCTATGCCGGCAATGCTGGGCTCTTTGACTGTGCCTGTAGTGTTCCTCATCATGCAGGAGTGCGGTTACAGCCTGCCTGCCGCCGTCACTGCCGCCGTCTTCGTTCTCTTCGGTAGCACCCTACGTCGGGCGCAATAGGAACAAGAGCTGATTACTCGTAGACAATGCCCACATTGGACAGACTCGTTTGATCCTCCTCGATGCGACCCTGATCCTCTCGATGGCCTGCTCTCTACTATGCTACGTCCGCTTCTACAAGCTCCGCCACCAGCCTTTCGGTCGTAAGTGGTGGAAGTGGCTGCTTCTCACCGGAATTGCGCTCTCCTGCGTCATCTCCACCAAGTACGTCGGTGTCTTCACCTTCGTCACCATTGGTGCCGCGGTGGCTATCGATCTGTGGAACCTGTTGGACGTCAAGCGCGGATTGTCCCTTCAGCGCTTTACCCAGCATTTCATGGCCAGGGTCTTGGGATTGATCATCATCCCTTTCTTCTTCTACCTGTTCTGGTTCCATGTTCACTTCACAATCCTGTACAAGAGCGGGCCCGGCGATGACTTTATGACTCCGGCTTTCCAGGAGACTCTGTCGGACAACGCTTTGTCCCTGAGCAGTGTCGGCGTCAATTACTACGACACGGTCCAGATCCGTCATAAGGACACCAAGGCGTTCTTGCACTCCCATGCGCAGAACTACCCTCTCAGATACGAGGACGGAAGAATCTCTTCCCAGGGTATGACTGGCACTCCTCATCTGGTTACCACAGCAATCTGACATCGTATGCAGGTCAGCAAGTTACCGGCTACCCGTTCAACGATACCAACAACCATTGGGTCATCACGCCGGTAGTTCCTTTCGAGGAGAGCCAGCGCTTGAACCGCCCAGTGAAGAACGGGGATGTGATCAAGCTCCACCACGTCATGACCAACACCGACCTCCTCAGTCACGATGTCGCCTCGCCTTACTACCCCACCAACCAAGAATTCACCACCGTCTCTGTGGAGAAGTCCTACGGCGACCGCCACAACGACACTCTGTTCGAGATCAAGCTGGAGCACGGAAAATCTAAGCAGGAACTCAGGACGTTGGCCGGTCAATTCAAGCTCATTCACAAGCCCAGCAAGGTAGCCATGTGGACGCATTCCAGGCCTTTGCCGGAGTGGGCCTTCAAGCAGCAGGAGATCAACGGCAACAAGAACGTTGCGCAGACTTCCAACATTTGGTACATTGAGGATATCCCATCACTAGCTGAGGACGATCCTCGCAACGTAAAGACGGCGAAGCAGGTTAAGCACATGTCTTTCTTCAAAAAGTACTTTGAGCTTCAGCGTGCCATGTTCCACCACAACAACGCATTGACCTCGTCGCACCCTTACGCATCCCAGCCAATCCAGTGGCCTTTCCTTCTGAGGGGAGTGTCTTTCTGGACCAAGAACGACACCCGTGAGCAGATCTACTTCCTCGGAAACCCGGTCGGTTGGTGGATCTCGTCCTCCCTTCTTGCTGTGCTTGCCGGTATCTTTGGAGCCGACCAGATCACGCAGAGACGTGGAATCGATGCCTTGGACCGCGTCACGCGTAACAGGCTGTACAATTCCACCGGTTTCTTCTTCCTCGCCTGGGCATCGCACTATTTCCCCTTCTTTCTGATGGGCCGTCAGCTCTTCCTTCACCATTACCTTCCTGCCCACCTCGCGTCGGCGCTCGTGGCTGGTGCTCTGGTTGAGTTTATTTTCTGCACGGAGCCGCTCGAGAAGGAGGTGATCACTAAGGACGGAAAGAGGACTTTTGTCGCTGCTGGCAAGCAAAATCTCGTGGTAGCGTGGATCGCTACCGCTGTAGTGTGTGGTCTTGTAGTCGCTGGATTCGTGTTCTACGCCCCCCTCACCTACGGCACCCCCGGCTTGACTCCGGCGCAAGTAGTGGCTCGGAAACTGCTCGGTTACGAGCTACACTTCGCGAAATAAAAGAATGGTGATTGGATGGAAATGTTATCTTGTGTTCTCTTTCTTTTTTTTTCTTTTGTCCTAAGCTAGGGGGAGTTGGATGGTTGCGTGCGTACGGTGGCACTTGGTTGCGATTTTGAACAGCTCTCTCCTTGATCTCTACTTTTGCATGCCCTTGGTTACCTATATATATTGGGCGAAAGGAGATGGTGGATGGTATGTATCGCTTGTAGCATGATCAGATTAGCGACCAGCTTTTTTTTTTCTTTTTGAATTCGAGTACAGACTATTACTCTGCCTCTTCGTCTCCTTCCTCTTCTTCCGCCCACCATGCAACCAATCCCATTCCCGCCTGCTGGGCAGAAGCCAACAATCGTAGTCAGCATCGCCAGCCCACAACTCGAGTGGCACAATTCAACTCACAATGATCTTGTACGGAGGCTTCCTCTCGACCTCCATTCGATCGTCCTGCAAGTGCGGTGGTATCGGCAGTTGATCTTCGAAGGCCTCCTCCTCGACACGAAACCGTATAATCTCGTTCTTATCCATGTAAAACTCGTTCCCGTCATTGTTCCAGATCCAAACGTTCTCCTTGATGTCGAACGTGCTTCCCTCGAAGAGGTAGGTATGGGGGATGAAGATCTCGTCGAAGAAGTCGGTGCGCACGTTGATCCCGTGCGGCGAGCTCGACGAGATCCGGCCCGTGAGCACCTCGCCCTTGAACGGACGGAAGACGATCATCCGGAACTCGACGTTGACATGTGCGCTACCGCTGCCGTGGCCAATCTGGCCCTCCGACACCCGCAGGATATCGAAGAGACATATGCAGAGTCCGAGGTTGTAGACCACCTGTGGAGGAAGAGACGGTCAGGAGGACGGTTGGAGGGGAGAAGAGGAGGAGGGTAAGGAACCTTATTGGCAAATTTGGCGTTGATCTGGTCTTCGAGCGCGTCGACAGTGTGTTTACTAAAGTCCTCTGGGTCGACGACAACGAGGTCGGCGAATGAGCTCTGCAGTGAATTGGCAATTCGTTTTAGCTGGGGGGGGGTTTTTTTATTTGGCAGGATTTGTGTGCGAGGGGAAGGAGAGAGATGTACGAGCATAAACATCAATTCGGGTTCCTAACGGGTGATTATGATATGTGTTGAGGTAGGTGGAGGAGAGTCGCGGTCGTCCGTGAGGCGACAGTTAGAGACGCGTCTGACTCTAACGTTCGTCATCATGGTGAATCCGAACTCTTTTGCCCCACCCACACCACACCATCCATGCTGCCCAAGTATCTAACTAGATACCTGGTACATACTTATAGAGTACGTTCCTAGCATGACGAGGTTCGAAGACTTTGGGGGTAGTTTTTGCCACTGACACGTCGACAGCCCGAAGGTTCAAGGTGGTTCCAAGTACCGTAAAAAATTCTGCAGTGCAAACTTGGAAACAAAAGTCCGAATTTTATTTGGGACGAGTGACAGAGAGTGATACATCTCCACCGGAGATACATAGATCACAAAATCCGGTCGTTGCCCACCCATCGCTTATCCAAAGATTACTACATACTCCAGAAGTCTCCATGTTCTGACTCCCCTGCATCGCAAGCTGCAAGCCACACACGCTTATCCCATCATTACACATTATTCTTCAGGGAGCGGAGTAGCGAACTGCTACACAGCTCCGTCGTGAATAATGGCTTACCATCGCAAAAATTGTGGAGCATCAGCTTTTTTTCTCCTCCCAGCTTCAGTCTGGCTATAAATCCTGCTGGTTTCCCCACTGATACGAAGAAGATGAAGTCAACAATCATCGTCCTCATCTGTAGCATCCTCCTTGCGATCACCCTCCATCACTACCAGTACTTGATCACCAGCTTCTTTCTGGGAAATAACACCACTACCACCACGACTATCACTACGATTGATACCAACGCAGTCGTGCAGCCGATCTTCGATATTCCAACAGAAATGTCCATCGCAAGAACAATCGTCAAGGCCTTCAAGGCGATCGAGAAGTCCGAAGGTGCTGGCGCAAAGGTCCGACGTTCCATCGGTGTGCCCCAGCTCCGGAATTTCAGCCCGTTCCTTATGTTGGACCACTTCTCGGTGGGGATTGGTGCCGGCTTTCCCGATCATCCCCACAGGTATGTAATACCTACACTCTCTCCTCTGGGGGGGGGGGGGGGGGGGCAAGGGCCGAATGGGGAAAACGGCCGGGGGAGGAAAAAAAAACAAGAGCCAAGAAACGGTTAA
>Ga0307508_10000597_pt1 | contig 43195 bp, 67 predicted proteins | sample 9_EM_MG_FD_203089 | JGI IMG/M metagenome (GOLD analysis project Ga0307508, IMG submission 203089) | Populus trichocarpa ectomycorrhiza microbial communities from riparian zone in the Pacific Northwest, United States - 9_EM | ecosystem: Host-associated > Plants > Roots > Unclassified | place... | reverse complement strand
CACCGGCTCAGGGGACAGTCTTCCGTCTTTCCCCCTGGCGAGTCCCTCAGGCCCGTTGTATATAGAGAGAGTGTTCCTCCTTCGAAGTTGTATCAATCAATCAGTTCACTACCTTCATCTCTATCGATCCCTATATTCCAACAAGCTGGTAGTGTTGTCAAGAAGATGAAGTGAATGGCTGTGAGTAATCAAGATCCTGCCTGCTTCTTACCCCGCGTGCTGTTCGACAGGCAAGGTAGTCTTATCCTGGGTTCGTTTGTCTTCCGGCGGCGCATGTCTTCTCACGGGTTCGTTGGTCTTCCGGTGTTGTTTCTTCTCCCAATTTCGATAGTCTTCCGGCGCTGTTCTTCTTCCTACGCCCTGCGTGGTCTAGAGGTTTCTATGGATTGTCGCAGCGCCGTTTACGTATGCAGAGAGATGGTCTGGGAGAGATAATATGCCTCGTAATTCTATTGCGATTAACTCTACTGGTTAAATGCGCTCCTCCCACCGCGCCACCCCCGTGAGGCTCCTATCTTTCTAAAGAGTTGCCCGCCTTCCAAGTTCCTCCTGCTAGCCTGCATACGAACAGTCTCTCTGGGATCGGGCCGCCCATCTTGCTATGGCTCGAAAGCAATAAAGTATACAGGCCCAGGCTCGCCTTCTAGTCATCTCAAAAGGAAAAACGGAGGGAAGAGGTGTGTGGCGGCGCAAGCCGAAGCCCGCGACCGCTGAGTGGTGGTGGTGCCAGTGGAGAGCACGGCCCGCAACCGCTGGGAGGTGAGTTGTTGGGCGCAGACCGGAGCCCGCGGCCACCGGGTGGTGCTGGTGCCGGTGGTAGCGCACGCCGAGGCGCGCGACCGCCGAGTATGTGGCTTTTTTTTTGTTTATTCATTACTCGCATGCGACCTATCAGATCAAGCCGAGGTTATATACAATCCGTTTCCTGTCCACTGTCCGCGCAGTGGCAGCACATTGCAAGCTCCCATTTGCCCTCCGCCCAGGCTTGTCCCGAGGAGATGAATACGCACCAAGGAAATTACAAAAGAAAGGAGAGGGATCATGAAAGACAAAGGAAAAGACAAAAGAAAGGCCTTGTCCACCCATGAACCGTTCCTGCAGACGCCATGAAGTCGGGCGTTGGGAGGAACAGTGGAGTCCCCCAACCACCCGGCTCCTCGACCCCCGCTCTCAGCTCCCCCAAGAACTCCCGCAGCTCTGCCTCCGACACCTCACTCACTGCGTCCTCCTCGGCCGGCACCCGCCTTCCCACGTCCGTGGTGGAGAGGAAGTCCAGTACCGCCTGCCCGCACCTCTCATCCGCCAGGAGGTCCCCGATCTTCCATCGGTCTTTCCCCTCCCCCGTCTCCTTCCGTACCTCCGCCCACAGGATCTTCTGCTGGGCCTTCCACTACGGACACACCTTGAAGAGGTGCTCTCGAGTCTGATTCGGGTACCGGCACCACCAACATTGCGGGGTGGCCCGATTCTTCGTCCAATTGAGGTACTGCCCAGCCAAGCAGTGCCCCGTCTTGATCTGATAGAAGCCGAGTGTGTGGCGCGGCCGGAAGACTTCCCACGGTCAAAGCCACACCCACGGGGGTTGTTAGGCCTGGGCGGAGGGCAAAGGGGCGCCTGCAACGAGCCACCACTGCGCGGACAGCCGACAGGAAGCGGACTGTATATAACCTCGCTATGATCTGATAGGTCGCATGCGAGTAACGAATTAACTAAAAAAAAAAGCCCACGGGTGTTGAGTTGTGAGTCCGTTCGCGTCAACGCCTAACGAGAGCAGATGAAAGAAAGAGGGAAATCTAAAGCTCGTGCAGAGAAAGTGGAGGTTCTAAAGAGCAAGGCACTAGAGAAGGAAAAAGGTTGAGCCCGCGGCCCCCAAAAGTAGACTCTGGTGGCCGTGGGGGAGGTGTTGTACTGGTGCGCTTTGTTGGGGTGTGGTGTTCTTAGGACTGACCCAGCCTGCCGTGTCAACCCACTTGAGACACATGGTTTTTTCGTCGGTAAGCGCATTAACGCGCGTTAGCACACTTCGGAACTAGCGTGATATCAAATTCGTGTCAGGTTCAATTTTTCGAACTCGCATACATTCTTCCTATCAACGTACAAAAGAGGGCCGTCCGTCGGACGGAGGAACATGCCACTAGAGATCCCTATCCCATCCCACTAACGGAAGTCATACTCAACACCCTGCGTCAGTGGTTTGCGGGGGCTCCAAAAAATATGTCGGAGCAGGTTTTGCGGTCAACCTCACACTTCTTGTACCGGTCGGCAGCCGACCCACTGCTAGTAGTAGCAGCTTATCCCCTCCCTCGTCTTTTCTTAGCTTTTCCATTTTCCCTTCCTTTCTTAGCTGTCGGGTTCGGCGCCGAGACTGAGGGCCCTGCCGAGACCACACTCGCCGAGTCTATGCGCTGAGGCTACGCTCACCGAGGCCGAGTCGCCGATAAAGCGCGAGGCAGAGGGCGAGTCGCCGGCAGTGCGCGAGGCCGTACATGGCTCCTCCATGGCAAGAGCAGCCACATTTAGGTAGCCAATGAAGAATGCGGTTGTGAGAGAGCCCTTGAGGGTGGGAGCCCCCGCAAGGACCCCCAGCATGAATGAAACTGTGCGCGGGCGCTTTGCTCGGGAAGGTGGCTGTGGGGGGTGGAGTCCAGCGTGGAGCCTCAACAGCTCCCTTGTTACGAGGGCCTGGCCGCTGCGTGAACTTCAATGGGGTTCGGAGATCTGGCGTGCTAGCCGACTCATCGTCTGCGGTGGATTGTAAACTGACGGCAGTGAATACCCTTGAGAGTCCGTGGACAGGTGACGTGGTACTGGGGAGTCGAGAACGGAGGTGTGATGAACCCAGGGTGTAGTGACGGTAGGAAGTCGACAGCAGGGGCGCGCAAACAGCGGGGAGCCATGATCGATGATCGATGATAGATACTGACCTGGTATCATCAGCTTTCCTATCAGCATTTGTATTCTAATATCCTCCATAACATGTCCTCCACTGAGTATCACGATGCTACTATCCCCATTGGTGGTTACGTGATGTATCAGGGGTGCTGGGTCTCCAGCTCTGCTGTTACTGTCTCGTCGCCCCGCTTCGACCGGCCCTCGCCGCCCCCGGGTCGAGACACGTGTTCTCTCGGCCGACAAGTTGAGTCCGTGACGTTGTACTCTAAAATGTTCGGTGTGCTAGCCATAAGCGCACTAGTGTTGGCTTATTCAGCATTAACGGTGCTTACCGCTAAAAAACCTCACATCTTAGGGCCTGTTCTTTTCGAGCTTACGTTCTGTAGCGTATGTGCCAAGCGTATTTCACAACATACGCTCCCTAGCGCGTATATTTCCGCGCCCAAGACCTCTGAAATACGCCACACCCACTACTACTACTAGAAGTTCCAGCTGGTAAGAGTGGTTGAAGGGGAGCGAGTGCAGGCGACCCATTACTGACGAAGACAGATCCATCACGTAGTGGGAGGTTTCCCTATCCACATATCCACAATTCTCAGCGGGCAGCCCCCCAGGCGGACTTTCAATTGGGTGAGGAGAGTGTTGGTTCGGAGTAGGGGGATGTCTACCCTTCCATCTTCTCTAGAAGATAGATGTTCCTTGACATGCTGGCTGCCGATCAAAACTGATGAATGGGATGGAATCCTATCATGCCAAAGAGAAACTTCGTGTTGGGGCAACAAGTACAGCTATGTTGAGTAGTGTTTGTGGGGTGAGCAACGGAACAGAATTGTCGCGCATTGTAATGGTTGACTCCCAGAAAATGTAGAAAAGGTTCGGGTCACAACTGGTAGAGAGACTCACCCCCTTTTTTTTGTGCCTCAGTGAATACTTGTATGTGGCTCAACCTAGGTTTGCGTATTTTCTAATACGCGTTGAGCCGAACGCTTACCGAGTCACCGTATGTCTGATATACCGTGTCAGATTTGTGTGGTAGAAAAAAAATATACGCTGAAAAGAACAGGCCCTTAATTAAGTTGATATATACGGTATGTGCCTGCATGGGGCTCGCATCTTTCCCTACCGCCAAAAGAAATAATCGCACCAAGGAAATCGAAAGACAAAACTCGCGCAACGTACACAAAAGGAAGAAAACACTCGGACAACTTTTAGAAAGTAAAAATCCCCAGCTGCCCCTTCTCTTCACCGTAATCAGTCATTGTATCATTAGGGTGGCAAGGCGCCGGAGTCTGCGTCGGGTGAGTCCGAGTCGGAAGCGTCAGCGCCATGTGTAGAGGTGTCGTTAGGGCTACGCCAACCTCTGAGAAGGTATGGTAAGCTTCGAGATGGGAGAAGACTTTGGCTCGCCATGACCTCATTAAGGTCGAATGTGAGTATTGAAGTAAAAAAAAAAAGCAGGTGTAGGGGTGGCCGGCGGATTCGGTACCGTCGCGCCTATGCCTCCCCCGCTTGTGCCCCCACGCTTCGACCGCCTCCTTCCGGCAACCAGTTATCTTCTACCATGTCTAGTCCATCCCCCTCTTCCTCCGCCGGCGGGGCGAGGCCCAGGTCCTGTGCCGTTCCCACCTACTAAGGGCTACTCGCTGCCGCAGAGAGTGAGCGACCGAGTGTTCCCCTCATGACCGGCTCCCCAGGCATGCGCTGTCGCCACTGTGCATGCTGGCATTGCCGGGGCGACGCCGGAAAAACTCTTGGGTGCTCTGCTCGCTCCGCGCGCCGGGCACAGCACGCCTGAATGCCGGCCTCCTGTGCTTCCTCACCGGCTGTTCCTCCCCACTCACGAGCTCACTGAGCTCACTCTCCTCCTCCACCTCCATTCTTCCTTTTTTCCCTGGCTTCCCCCCCCCCTCCCCCCTTGGGCGTCTCCGTGTCTCCTATGAGCTCCTCAAGGAGGGAGCGCTCGTACTGGTGGATGGCAGCAGCCATCACCGGAGCTGCTACGGTCAGACCGTCCCCTCCTCTGGGCATCGTGAGTCCAGGAAGCGAAAGTCGCGCAATCTTTTGGTGTGTCCGACGGAATGATTGGCGTTTTTTGGGATGATGGGGGTTGTCGATTGCGTGTTCTTCTGCCCTCTCTTTTCTAGTGATAAGTGTGAGTCGGCTTGGGTTGAGTCTCCTCCCGGCTCCAGCTCATGGGGGGTCAGGCTCACCCATGCTCATGTCAAGGCAAGAAGCTCAAGCTTAGCTTGAGATCTGTCATTAATATTAACCAAAAACCAATGCAAGTTCCGGTCATATAGACGCTCCAGCAAAGCCTCTTCCCAGCGTCCAACCCAACTCCTCCATCGAAAATCCGTAGCTCCGCAGCATCTCCGCCCCATCCACAGTCGCTAACCCACAGGTAGTACTTCCAGCGCTGCCTGCGGCCGGACCACTAACGGCTTGGCTGAGAACTTGCAGCAGATGACAGCTAATATGTCTCTATTGAAACTAATGCGTGACTAAATCTATTGCGACTACCCCTCAATGAGCGAGATAAAACCGCCAGACAAGAAACAAATTATAAAAAACTGTGGCGATTAACTCCCACAACTACGTCATCCGAACCACACCCCTGTCTCTTCTCCTTCGCTAGACACCATGACATCCTCTCATACACTCCACTCTTCCCACGCTCTCGAGTCCCCCCAAAGCATTCACCCCGTAAATATGCTCAAAAAGTCCACCCCGGCCGCCCTTTCTCTCCACGGCCTGCCTCTGGCATTAGCAAGGTGGGGCAGTCTCTTTCATCCTACTGGCACCACCGTGTTCTCCGTCGGCTACCACAGCGTCAACTGTTAGCTCACGGCTATGACATGAAGGTTGGCACGTGAGACCACTTACCATGCGGTAGCTCGTTGGCAGCGATTTTAACTGCGATTCCGGTTTCCGTTATCTCCACGGGTTTCTCCCAATCATCTCTATCTTGTCTCACACCGTGTAACTGTTCGACTGCCCGCCAGGGCTTTCCCAAGAACTTCTCCCCCTTGCAGCTGAAGTAGGATCGGAGTATTGTGGCCACCACAATCATGTGAAAACTAAGAATGCCGCATGCAATAAAGAGCCCCAGTTTCTGTGTCGGCACTTGCGCCTCCTTGGTGCTTTGCATTGTTCGGATTGTATCGAGGGATCCAGTGCTGTTGCTTGATCTCGCCTTTTCATAAACCTCTTGTGGTATGTCTAACTGGTCGTAAAATGCTTCCGAGACGAGTGTCCCGAACATCGAATGAAGTGCCCATGATACCGAACTGTTCTCCCACGTTTCGCGGAACAACATCCAGTATACCTCATCCAGCTCTTCTACCAGCATGATGGAGTTGGTATAGTCACCCTGGATGGCCGTTCTGGAGCGATTCAGATATAAAAGGTAATCGCTGGAGCCACCGCGGATGTTTTGGACCACTGGAGTGAAAGGTTTAACCTCGTCTATCGTAAAATTTTGGAGGTTCATAACTCCGCGGTAAGTGAAATCCTGACTTTCCGAGAGTTGTCTTCGCAGGGATGCCGTGAACGATGCGTTGAGTGCGTGAGGGTTTCCTAAGATGGGCTCATCAGCTCTCCAAGCAGAGGAGATTTCGACCATCGCCATGGAGTGTTGATTGGCGACGGCGCACAACGTCATCTGAGTGGTGTAATTCCGACCTCCGCCATCCTCGCCGGAACTCCAGTACGCCGTGTTTGACGCCCACCCATTGCCATCGAACACATAGGTATCCTTGTTATATAATTTGCGGGCGAGCTCTAGGTCCGGTGGCTGTCGACGTTCTTGGAGTTCCTTCCACGGGAGAGACGTATCCTCATCGATGATCAAGAACCATGTGGTGTTGGATGACAGAAGGCAAGGAGTTGGGAAGCCGGGACAGTTGTTGACTACTGGGCTCTCCAAGGGACACAGCATGAAGCCCTGGTATCCGCCGAGCGTGCAGTTGAAGTCGAGGACCAAATCGGAGGATGGTTGTGCCCCATTCCACCTGAACGACCCTTCCGCCTGTGGCTGATTTGTGGACCCGAAAAGAAACTCTGAACTCAGTCGTCCAGTTATCCGATCAGGCTCAACATAGATAAGCTCGTCAATGTCGGGTGAAACACAAAGGACGTGTCCCTCAGCTATAGCACCAGCGCCGTGATAATACACAAGGTTTTCCCTTTCAACGTTGTCCCTCAGCTCAGGAAACCCTCGCAAAGTGGTGCCTGTGTCGTTGAGTCTTCGCCCCGTCGAGTCGGAAACAGAAAAAGGTTGGCCTAACCGCTCCTCCCCAAATCGCGCAAGTGAAAGAGGACGGATCCTGAGCGGCTGGATGCTAACAAAAGCTAGTCCTTCAACATGTCGGAGATATTGAGTCACAACTCTCGGTCCGAGAACGTAATCTTGATAGAGATCAATCAGAAGAACTGCCGTCAGGGCCTGAGATAGGAGCATGGCAACGGCGAGCATTGCAACCAAGCGGAGGATGCCGAACTTTCCGCTAACTCTTGCACCTCGAAAAACCGGAGGAGCCAGTGACCAGGGCGAATTAGCGGCGAATCGATGAATGGACATTTGTGCTGCATCGCATAGAAGTACACATCCCTTCTCAAATGCCAGGGTTGGCATCATCATGCAACAGATTCCGAGTTGAATCGCCGTACATGTTTGCATGACTGTACAACAGATGGCTATCACCGACTTGGCCCAGTTGTTGTACACGATCCTCGACCGCAGGCTGTTTGGGTCGCCTTGTTTGGACCAAAGCCAGAGGGAAACCAGGGCACCCATAACCAGAAAGATACCACTGGTGCTCCCTATCAACAACGCGAACTGTAGTACACCGAGATGCCGTCGAACTTTCTGCCAGAGTGGGGTTTTGGCTGCAAAGCATTTGTCAGTCCCTTCCAACTTCCGATCCCGGGCGCGGAGTTCCGTACCTGGAGTAGACATAATGGGAGCAGCACGGATCTTGCGGGTTGGTGGCGGTGGCCCACGCGCATGCGTGTGTACCTAGTTGTAAAACAGGGCAGGGCGCCTGGAAAGGGCGAATGTGCCGGCAGTAGGTGAGCAGTTAAGATGTTCGATATCGAGGGCTGATGGTGGGGCAGTGTGGCGGACTGGACGTGACGGGCTGTAGCAAGAGCAGGTATGTTCTAGCTTACGACGGGGATGGGTGTGGGTAGACGGGGGGTTTGGGTCGGTGGTGATAGACGTCTGCAGAGAGGCGGCGAGACGAAATATAGGGAGGACGAGCAGGTTGGGTAATTTTGGTAGATTGTCTTGAATCGCGGCGGTTGTCAGGAGCGCAAACCATTTAGTGGTAATCACCAAACACCGTCAAGCCGGCAGTTCCAGCCTATCCAGGCCCGATCGAAGCGGGGCGACGAGACACGGATGTCAGCCAGAGGCGTGCAACTTGGTTCCAATGAGCAACCAGCAATTGATGCACTGGTATCGTTGGTCCAGCAGATTCCGACATCTGTCGTGGTGAAGGCAGCAGCAGGCAAGGCGAACCTCCGCTTCTGGCTGCCTACGAGACCGACTGGTCGCCGAGCGCTCACGATAGACTTTTTGGGCTAGACTTCCGCCACGCTACTGCCAAGACTGGATCAAAGCGTGTCATGTCTTCCCTGCTGTCCCTGCGCACCAGTGATAGGCAGTCGTCGTCAGTGATGCCGCCTGGTAGCTCCGCACTTGAATTGCAGCCAATCGCAGAGCATCATTCACTTGTGCCTTTAGATTTATTTTTGAGCTGGGAGTGGCGGCGCAGAAGAGCAAGACTTAGTAGAGACGAGGTTCGGTAGTTGAATGTCGGTACCGTCAGGGTCGAAAACATTTGAATGTAAAAGCGCCGATGAGCGTATCCGATATCAGTCGACAGGCAGGGTCTATCAAGGAAGCCGATGACAGACAAGCGACGTAGATTCGCCTATTCGCATAGCTTCCGCTTCCCTAGTCATGCGGCTATACTCCAGGAGCCGAGAGGGTTGCCGGCAACGCGTATGCATCGAGGAATGAGCCGCATCGCCGAAGTGATTACCGAGGACTCCGCAGAGGAGCTTCCACTTGTGCAAATAAATGGCCTCGGTTTTGGTTTGGCTGCCAAAGCAATGGCGATTTAGACTTTAGTGCGCCAGCGAAGAAGCGGGATGGATATCCAATTTTTCAGAGACGATTGGACGAGAAGTGGATGATCAGACTGTTGTGCTTGTACAGACACTTCCCATGTCTCACTGTCCGCACCACTGAGGATTCGTGACATAATGTTTCGAATTCGTGGCGTGGAACTTCAGGACAAATAGCATATCGACACGGTAGACTGCTGAGACATCTTTGACGAATGATGCCGTACAAAGGAAACCTCGTCCCACAACACTATTTTGCCGAAAGCACAGCACGAGAGAGACGGATAACGAGCTACCGGAGCGGATTGGGTAATAGAGCCGTGAAAGGAGCCTGTGGTAGGAAGGGAATCTGATTACGGTCCCGAGGAAAAACGCCTTGTGGTTACAATGGTTGGTTGGTCTACAACACCAAAGGGAGATGGCGTGCGAGAACGAGAAGACGGTCTGGAGCGAGGGGAGGGGAGGGGTGGTGAGGACGCGCTCTAGCGGACGCCAGGATACTGCTGGCAGCGAACCATTCAACCATATCGCCTCTGCCGCTCGAGGATACACGGCGATCATGAATACATAATGCCGGATTATCCATGGCAGCCACCGTTACTCGTTCCACGCCCACAGGAGCATGGAGCTAGATGTTGCTCGGCTGTTGATGGTCTTATCTTAGAAGCACTTAAGCGTGCACACCTCTTACAAACCACACTTTCCGCGCGACGCGGCCACGAAATTGATTGTTAATTTTCCTGACAACTCCAAAGGCGATCGTTCATACATCTGTAGAGGTAACTCTAACTCTTTCTCTTTAATGCGTGCATAGACCTTCCGCTTTGCGTCAACCACGAGTGGCAGTGACTGGGGTGCCACAATCGGGAGGGGCTGGGGCGAGCTAGGTTTTGTCAAAACTGGTACCGTAGCCACGCTCGCCGGTCGATCTTGCGACAGCGCAAGTATGTAGAGTAGTAGCCTATATCACGGTGGTAGGCGTCCGCAGCAAGTTCTCGACGTTGCCGAGACACCCTGACATGTTGCTGGGTGTCGGGGTCCGACATTCGGAGATGATGGGGTCTTCTGCCACGACGATTCTATACACTTCGTCGTCAGAAATAATAGGTGCTTGTAGGTAGACATTTTCGTGGGTGTGGGTGTGGGTGTCACGTGTGGGGTTTGGCGTATTGTTGGTTATGTTGCTATGGGGGGAGAGGCTGATGACCCATACCACGTCGAGCCCAGAGGCGGCCGCTGCAAAGGTCCGAGTCCTGGCCTGTGGCCTGTCAGCCGTTTTCCCAGCCGCCAGCTGCCTCCAGTCTTTGTCGGTGCTCACGGACAGACCAGGAGTAGGGCGCATTTGGACGACCCGCTTAAGTTCCATTGTGACTCCCTTCATTTCCCAGCTTCTTTGGAGACCGCCGGGGTTACCTTGTAGCTGTGGTGTTTTCTCTAACTAAGCAGCGGATCCGTTTCACATCCCCGTCACGCCGTCGGAAATCATCATCGTACGGATTTCTCGGTGAAGTTGAGACCACGGCGAATCGACGGGACCTCAACGGATGAGAAAGGGTCGGTCGCGACGATTGGTTTTGCGCTGGTATTTGTCATTCTGCAGGCGGGACCGATTGCCTTATTACGGGTGGGACGACTGCGTAATGGAATGTAGCGAGGAGAGGACATCGATTGGCCCCTTCGGGTTCACCTCCGACCAGCTCCACCTCTTCGGACTTGGCCAACTCCCGCCACGAAGGCCCGCGGAAGCGGGCTGTTCATGTTCTCAGGCCACTTGCTGATCCGCGCCCAGCCGCAGCCGCCAACCTTCTCCGCTAAAGCGACCGTGTGATGTCACTTTCTGCTGCGGGGTAACTGCGGGGCAAATGTGCAGGGTAGATAAATGTGCAGGGTAACTAAATGTGCGGGGTAGGTGTGCAGGGTAAACTAGCGCACCGCACGGTTAACGCCGTATCCCCGCACCCCAGGAACTGCACCAGCTTTTTTATATATCTAGAATGTAGATACATGCAGTCAATCGTGTGCGCACCCCAGGTGTCAGCCCGTCACCTGCATGTTTGTTCGATGCGGTTGCACCCATGTACATACATAGTGCGCCTGCATCGGTGACATGAAACACATCGGCCTCGAGGTTTGTATCTTGTTGCGCAGGGGATCAAGGGGTGTATTCGTTAGCTTCCAAGCCCGAAATCTGTTGACCGGGGCCGATCCCGCCGTTTCCATTAATACGAGTGCAGCGCATGTGTCGGTGCAGTTATCAGAATTAAGTGCTAGAAAGCCAATATTGGAGGAAGAAGTCTCAATGTCCACATCCCCGATACTCCCCAAAGACAAATCCATGGCAAACGAAATCAATTTCAAGACCCACCAACACGACAGTATGAGATTCTATGTGCTTTGCGTCAGACTGCGGGTAGTTAATATCTTCTCGCTCAAAAGAGGTTGGAGACAGCTCATTCATACGAACAAAGAGCAAGAATGAGGATGGTGACTTCAGCGAAGCTAAATTCAAGTAGTTGGAGAATTGTTTCGCTGGTTGGAACAGAAAACCCCATCGGTGTCGCCTCTTTCTTCCCAGCGGTCGGGATGACCATTCCCTTCCCGATAAGCAGCTGACCCACCGACTCGTGACCGTCCTCCCGAGCCAAATACGGGGCCATACGCCCGTCTTCACCGACGACCAGGGGGCCGGCTCCCTTGTTGACTAGTAGTCTAGCCACCGCCAGATACTTCTTGCGAGGCGCAAAGAAGTGGTGTCGGCTCCTATCTACGTGAGCCGCCAGGCAATTGCAGCAGAGCCAAGGGGCACCCCGCACGCAGTGGCGTCGGCCCTCTTTGCCGGCGGCTGAATCTTCGGCTCCTTTCTCGGTAATTAGCGTGGCGATCGCCTCGTGCCGGTTTTTCGGGGCTCGATGTAGCGGGGACATCCTGTGTTCGTCAATGGCTGGAACTTTCGCTTTTTCCTCGACAAGGGAGCAGGCTGCCGCCTCGTGATACTGAGCCTTGCGAAGTGGATTGTGGTTGATCGTCATAGCTATAATGTGATTAGCTATAGGTTGATTAAATTGATGATAGCTGTAGGTTGAAGATAGAGACGGAGGCGCATCGACAGTAGCCAGCCCATTACAAGGTAGCCGTCCGCACGGCTGGTCATTTCGTTAGACTTGGTACTTTCCTACTAGTCCCGCCTACTTGTCAAGTTGATCATTGCTACGGCAATGCTCGCTGTTTGCTAAGCCGGCCAGCTTGAGCAACTAGCAACGTTTGCCAGGCGCCCGGATGTTGATATTTTTGGCAAGGTGCCGGAAACTGAGAAGTCGGGATGTGGGGGAATAAGTAGGGAGTATGTGCTAGTATACGGGAATGCGGAATAGCAGGTTGGGTAACAACACTCGGTGCGGATGGGAGGATATTCATCATAAGTAGAATGAGCATCACTGGTAGATAGTTCTTCAGCAATCTCAGGCGTCGTTTTGTGCTTGTAATGCTGTTCATCGGAACATATATATTCCGTTGCGCAGAGAAAATTGGGTGGTCTATCAATAAGAGAAACTATTGGTTAGCAGACGGGCAGCAAGATTTATATCCGTAGCTAGGTTGGTCTGTCGCAAAGTACATACATATTTACAAGCATACATGAAAGGACTGGCAGAGTGCTACAGTGGTACCTCATGTATCCGACGCGACTCAACTATTGCTCAAACCCATTGTTCACATGGCGGACCTTTAAATCTCCAAGTCGGCATACGCCTCATAAACTTCCTACTCTTTTTCTCTTCCCAACACATGCCCAGCTTCATCCACAACATCTTGCCCAAAATCGAAAGTAGTTCCGAGGCGGGTTCGCAACCGTACCACCGCCTCGTGTCCTTTCTCCAACCTGAGGCGCAGCGCTGTCGCTTTGTCGTTGGCGACGACCGAATGTCGGCTCCATGGTCGAACAACAGCCGCACTACACGCCGTATCCTCTCTATGAGGCGAGGTGCAGCGGCGTACTTCCGTAGTTGTTGGCGGCCGAGACGACGACTCCATGGTCAAACAGCAGCCATACTGTCACGCCGTATCCTCCCCGTGAGGCGAGGTTCAGCGGCGTTTCCCTGTAGGTGTTGGCGGCCGAGATGTCCGCTCTCTGGTCGTCCAACAGCCGCTCAGCCTCTTGTCCACACTGCGAGGCGAGGTGCAGAGGCGTTTCCCTGTATTTGTTGGCAGCCGAGGCGCTGGCCAGCTCCCCGGTGGACCCGCAGTCGCGTCACAGCCTCCTGAGGCTAACCTCTTGGAACTCCCGGCAACTGTCTTGTACGGCCGCTGCTCACGCAGCATCTTGTATTTCTTGGCTGAAGCCCGGCTTCCCGCCCAGCGGGGGGCTTCAGCCCACTTTTTCTCCGAGATCTCCTTCCCGAGGTGTGCCAAGGCCCTCTGTAGCGTCACGATGTGCTGGCGGAGGGTCACGCGAGACTACCGTATTCTCTCACTTATGGTCCTCCCTATAAACGCCAGTAGTAGGTCGTGACGCACTAGACGCGCTAGACCGCCTAGGGTTAGCGCGCCGAACCTTTTTTGCAACGTCAGGTGATCGACCCAGGCTATGTACCTAGCTCAGCTCGGCTTGGTGCGGCTATCCTTCATCAACGACCAAGCATCAAGCTCGTTGCAGCCAGTACAACTACGCACGACGATCCTCTCGCAAGCCTCCCTACAGCCGACTGCCTATATGCCTCGAACTCCCAGCAAGCGTTCACTGGTTAAGTTCAAACAACGGCCAAGGTCTCGCAAACACCCAATTGCTGTGCTCCCTCACTGGGTTACTCTGCCAGCGGCCTCTCCTTACAGAGGCAAGGGATGCAGAACAGTTCAGTTTAAGCTCACCGTATTGTCCAGGCTGAACGTGGTGTGAGGGCGATGGGAATGGTGCGCAACAGAAGCCGACACGTGAGGAGGTAGGATTATGGTTGGGGCTCCAGTAAAAGAACCAGGTCATAAAATGGAAGAAGGTACGCTGTAGGATTATAAGACTATTACTGCAAGCTATAATCATCGAGGTCTTCACAGAGCGAGCCATTTCTACTGTAAGCGAATCAAGATTCAAGTTTTAACATTACACGCATACGGCGCAGCAACCTACGGTGGGAGAAACTTGAGAAACAACTACGCGCTGCATTTGGGGAGCGAAAACGGGAATGTTGTACGCCGCAATTGGTTTGGTTTGGGCGCACTTCGACGTGGTTATCACAGAGATCTATCCTCATTCTACTATCGTATTCCGCATTCAGATGGCTGGTTCTCTCGGTCTTCACCGTAATGAAATTACACTCTGTATCAAGCTCAGGAAACACCGCCGGTCCGGTACAGCAACGTGAGATGACCACAAACTCTCCCACGGCCACACGGCCGCACTGGCCGCACCACCGGCTGTAGGAACTCGGTGAAGTGGTAGGATGGTAGGGAAACCTCTGTGCAGTTATGTCGTTTCTTTCCCGCAAATTACAGACACTGAGGGTGATCAGGATGAAGGTGAGGAGTTGGGTGCGGCTTCCGTTGGCATTCAGATGAGTTTTAGTCAGGTTTGTAGATTGTAGTGGATTCTACGGGTACATAGCCGGGCTCGCGAAAATTCGGTCTTTCTGCACAAGCACGATTTGATATTACGCTAGTCCTTAAGCACGCTAGTGCTAGTGCGCGTTTGTGGCGCTATTACCCACAGTGGCGTTTATATGGGGACCATAAGTGGGATAATACGGTATGGTATCGTGTTAAATAGCAGTATAAAATAATTTATCCGCTGCTATGTACCAACACTAATATTTTGGGAGGTGGCTAAGTAGTAGATGAGATAAAGGCCTAACGAACTCTTAGGGAAGGTCTCGTGAATCATCATAGGATATCACCGCAGTGTTCTCCATAGTTTGGTCGGGTATGCAGTCCAGACGATCTAGACCGGCAGGCATCGGAAAGGGACTGGAGACTGCCCTTGGGCGCTCGGGCAGAAGGGAAAGCACAGTTCTGCTCGAAGACCCGGCGAGGCTCAATGCGGCCATCTGGGTGGAAGACTAGGGGCCTAGGGCGAGGTGGGGGCAGAGGGGTAGCGCCCCAGACCGGGCCTCGCCATCTTGGATGGGCCTAGGATCAGCAGCGGAGCGGCGAGATACGTACTGGCCTGGTGGAGGGGACAGCACTGCGCAGGCATCAAGCCGCACATGGGATACAATCAGGAGGCCTTCGATGGGAAGTGCGCTGTTCCTGCCAGGGCCTTGGAGGCCGCAGCCATCTCAGAACGGGCCACGATCTATCATCTTCACGGATGCACAAGTAGTTATGAGGCGCGTGGCCTCGGAAGAACCCGGACCAGGACAGAAGTATGCCCGCCAGGCCAGGAAGCAGATTGCAGCCTTGAGGAAGGCCAGACTAAATGGACTTATGTGGCTTCGCTAGGGCAAGGGTCATGTCACGGAACCTCGCTGTTGCGGGGAGTTAGGTGACACTCGTTTACTTACTCGGAACGGTGGATGGTAAGGCTCCGTCGGCGCTAGCGTCCGTCCTCGCCGTTCGCTCCTCTTTTCTCTGTCTCTGAGGGTCTTTTCGTTTGTTCTTCTTTTCTTTTATTTCTTTTATAAGTAGCTAAGTAAGTACATATGTACTTACATACATCTGTATGTAAGTACCTAGATACACACCCGGAGAACACAACAACCCTGGTCTCACCTCACCCCCCGTTGACCAGTGCTTCGTCTTGTCTTTGCCAGAACCCTCCTGCTCCGCTACCTCCGTCTCCTTTTTTCTCTTGCTCCGGTGGCCTAGGAACGACCGGTAACAAACCTCACCCTTCTCCGTAAAAACGCAGTTCGCAGTAGAGTCTGGGATTGCCCTCCCAGTGTTTCCATCTCTTTTTACGTATCATCTTTCTCCCCGATACGCTCTACCCACCACCTTGCACTCTGGACACGTACATCCTTCACACGCAAACACATTTACTTCCATCAACGCACTGGTTAGTTTGTCCCAGCGCTTTGCAAAAAAAACAAAAACACATCAGCATACTAATGTCGCTGTCCTAGATACTTTCCATCGTGCCAAATGCCAATATTCTCGGACGCGCGAACCCTGCGAGTAGACAATTCGTCGACCACATATCCGCCGAACCTCCTGGCGGGACACCAAGGGATATCTCACCGAAGCCCGTTGTTAAGCACGAGGTTACGCGGGCCGTCAATTATCAATAACACCGGCGTTGTCAACGACGCCGAGTTTTGCAAAGAGGGCGACCGATCAAGACCTCATCCGGACAGCGACTCAATCTCAACCGGAGATGAGAGCGACGATGACTTGATCATCGAGTAAGCCAATTCTAGATCGAGAATACCACAGAAGGTTGTCAAGGTACTCGGGCAGATGTATGCCTGCCGCCAACACTAACGACATTTGGTGCGACCTGTCCTCCGCCCACGTGTTCGCCGAGTTCTGGCGGACGGTTGTTGCCGTTGCCAACGTCGACTCTGAGGACCAGCTCATGGTCTTGTATAAATGCACGTTCACAAAGCAAGATTTGTTCGTTCATGAGTCCGGATTCGAGAAGGACCTTTATGTACAAGCTCATCAACGGCTATGTGGCGAGAGCCGACAGCGCTATCGAGCCTTCAGTCGTGACCGAGCGAGACGCCTCCCGAGCTCGAGGACCACCCACCCCGTCGCCGAGGAGCAGTCCTGAACCTTTGGGAGCCTCACCACTCACTCCAACAAAGAGCACGAGCAGTATGAACCGCTTGCCTTCTCCGATTTCTAAGGTTGCGCGCCTACAGCCAGGGTCTAACGAGTTTAACCATTCTGGGCGGTACTCCTGGCCACCCACCGGAGCCGTCGTCATTCGTGGGGACGGCACCGAGGGGTATCCTTTCAATGGCAATACCGTTGACTGGACACCGACCGGGTGCAAAATTCTGTCTGGCGATGGTACCGAGTGGGAACCGATGCTTATGAATCGACAACACTCCGTAAACTTGAGATTTGGCGCTTGTGCCTTAGAGTTTGTTGAGAACACGATTGCGTAAGGCGCAAGTGGGGAAGTGTGAGCGGAGGATCTTTGTTCTGCGGGTTCTTTCTCTTCTTCTTAAGTACTATAATCACGAATATTACAACGAAGTTGTGAGCCATTCAAACGACCAGTACCCGTACACCTTGTGTATCCTCATCTCATACGACATTCAGACTGATCGAACTCCTATCATTCATATCCATCATCATTGCTAACCGGTATTCTTTCAACAGGAAGAGATAATACAGAAGCAAAACAGGAAGAAAAAATGGAGGGGGAAACGGCAGGTATAAATTAAAAAATGGTGGTCACATTGCCCCTGGGCCATAACATCACTCATTCATCCGTCCACCCACCCCTCCTATCACGTAAAAAGGAGGGGGGGGGAGAAGAAAAGAGAAGAAAAAAACAGTCGGAGCTCATTGTCCGTCCGACAGCTCGGTCGGTGGCTGCTGCGGCTGCTGGGCGTAGTAGCCCTGCTGCTGCGGCGGGTAGTACTGCTGTTGCGGCGGCTGGGCATTGTACTGCGGCGTGCCGTTGACGGGCGTGGTGACCTCAGAGTCCTTAGTCTGGTGGTTCTGATGCTGTGGCATCAGGCATGCGGTCTGGCCCAGAGCGGCAGCAGCGGCGGCATTCTTCTTTCGGAGCGACAGCACCAGGAACAGGCCGAGGCTGCCGAGCACGACTACAGCAAGGCCGCCGATAACGCTGCCGCTGATCGCACCGACGTTCGGCTTTGTGCTGTCGCCGGTCATCGTTGGCTGCGACAACTCGCTGTCGGACGGCACCGACGCGCTCGCGTGGTGCGTCAACGAGGGCACGGTGGACGACGTGCGCGACACAACCTCGACAGACGGTTCGCTTGCCATCGTGATGGCCGGGTTGACCAAGATGGACCCAGTCGGGCCCGAGGACGTTGCGCAGTCCCACACACTCAGGTCGCCGTCGGTGTCGGTGTACAAGATGCAGAACGGCGCGGCCGAGTCGGTGCTGATAACGCTTTCTCAGCACCACCACGACCACCACCACCACCACCACAACCAGGGATGGAACCGAACTCACCACTTGCGGATGTGCGTGTTCGACAAACACCCGACGCCGCACGACGATTGCTCGACCGCGCCCTATAACCGCCTTGCGTTAGCCGACCACCCCCTAGAATCGCCAGACTGCATTGATAAACTCACGATGCACGTCGTCTCGAAGCGGCAGCCGGTCCCAGTGGAGACGGGATTACAGCAGCCGAGCACGCCGCTGCTGGTGGTGCAAGAGGCGAGGGAGTGATAGCAGATCCACTCCGAGTCTGCGGAGTCATCGCCGTCAGCACACACGGCCAACCAACGCACGGCGATACTCGAACTCACCCGGATTGCCATTAAGGTACCCGCACAACTGGTCCTTGAAGGCTCTGGCGAAGATGTTCTTTCCGGGCATCGGCACCATCTCGCCACCATGCGGCGCGAGCGGCGGTTGGGTGAGAATCGGCATCCAGCCCGGGCTCTCTACGGCCACGACCGAGTCGGTCGAGCTAGCGCCGTCCCACGGCAGGGCAGCCGCCACGGAGGCCGCGACACCAACGAACGTCCAGATACTCGTCATTCGAAGAATCGCTGTGGATGGCTGGATGATTATCGGTATATATTTCTCGCCCCCTATTTATTCGTCCTTCCGACGTCGCAGTGAAGAGGTCGAGCGAGCGGGTCGAGGGGAAATCGCCGAAATTGTCGAGTCGCGTGTGGGATTGGTTCGGATCGTATTTCAGTCGACGTAAGAGAACACGGGAGAACGGACTCAGCCGTGGTTGGGTTCACAGAAAGCCAGCTGCCCCCCGCGTCGACGGCCCAATCCGCAGTAGCATCTAGATGGAGCCCTGCGATTGGTCCGGTTTCGTGGTCGGGTTCGGGACACTGCCTGGTCAGCAGGCCGACCCCACTCGCGCTGTCGGAAAACGTGCAGCTGCAACTCACATGTTAGATACTAGCACTTTCTGCGCATTGCGCGGAGAGACGACGCTGTACCGGGCGCGCCATCAATTCTCCAGTACTGTCCGGCGGCAGCGTGTGCGCGCCCGCCGCCAGTCGTCATATCCGCTCGGCGGCGCCGAGTGACCGCAGACTGTACCACCAGCCCGTCGATCGTGGTCACTTCGCCGCGCGCAATGGGTGCGTGGGGTAGGACACGTAGGGGCCGAGTCGAGCTTACGCTCCATGAGGCATCACGAACGGGATTTTTTGTTGGCCGTTGGTAGAGCGGCGGGAGCGTGATCAGGAGCTGGGCTGTGGCGAAATTTCGACGGCGAACTGCTCCGAGCTCGCCAACGCCCAAGGGGGTCGAGAAGCGCTCGTCGTCTTGCCCTCCCCGTTCTCCGCAAGGCAGAAGGAGCAGATCGCGGATCTCCTCCCAGGCGGCCGCGACAACCCAATTGACCTTTCATACAGTACCTAAGAAAAAGTCTTGGTGATTCAGATTTGTCAGCCGCAGTGACCGGGGTTCCTCTCCCCCTCTCGACCACGAAATCATCGAATACAGTACCTAGATACATTGAAGGAATTCCCATAAAAGAGAGAATATAATAAGACCAAAAAAACCCCTAGAACTACTAGTAGCGTGTGTGCCAACCCTTTGCATCGATGACTGCCTGAACCCGGTCAGCATTGACCTCCACAGAGCCTCAAACTGCTTTGGAGGAATATTCTCCCAACAGAGAAGAAGAATTTTCGCCAGTTTACTCTTCACCTTCTCCGTGCCCCCAGGGTAATCGCCAATGTTAGGATACTCGGTTCGGAGTAGTCGGTTAAGTAAAACCCAAGCATGCTCGATTGGATTAAGGTCAGGGGTGTACGGTGGGTGATATTCGAGACAGATACCATAGCGTTTGAAGAATGAAAGCGTGAGCTTCGCGGTGTGAATTTTGGCATTGTCTTACTGGAAAAGTGGATTACCGAGGGCGGCTCGAACGTCCTCAAGGATAGGAATGGGCCACACCTGTATTTTCCGAGTTGGAGTGTTACTGTCTTGTCTCCCCCGCCCACCACTCCAGCTCTGCTGTTACTGCTTCGTCGCCCCGCTTCGACCGGCCCCCGTGCCAAAGCGCCTTGGCGATGTCAGCCGTGATCCGGTCGTCCCTCCGGGCAGACAAGCTGGAGGCAGTGTGCCAACCAATGCCGTGTTAACCAGTTCGAGCCCGCGTCCCCCAGGCCTCCGGTGGGGTGTAGCTCCCTGGCAGGCACTGCGGGAAGTGCGCCGCCATCGGCGAGGTGTATCTGGCCACAGTTTAAAAGCCATTTCCTTTGGCTTCCTGTAGAAATCGGTTCCAACATTCCCGCTTGGCCTGCCGGATAGTCCTCCGTAGTTTGCGTCTGGCTTCCAGGAAGCGTCCGATGCCCGCTGGCCCACGGCACACCACTCCCACCTCTTTTCATAGTTTTGCCGGGTCGTCCGTCCGTCACCATTGCCTTCCTTGTAGCTATCACCACCCCGTCCACCTGCTCCGCTGTGCTGCTGTCGTCCAGAAGCTCCTCCCCAGCCGGACTCCTACCCCCCCTATCGCCTGCCTGAGCTCCTCAATTACCCTCTGTCGGTCGTTCATTTCCGTCGCTGCTCCGCTTCCGCCGCCATGGCCACCAACATATCAAGTTTCTCATCCATCCTGTGCTCTAGGGTGGCGATCTTCTCCTCCACCTCCAGCTCGATTCCGGGAATCGCCGCCAGGACCTACGCCAATGCCGCTCCGCCCGTCCGCCCTTGCCGCGGTGTCGGTGCGGCGCCCACTCGCCTCCTGGGTGGCACCGTGGCAGCACCCGGGCCGGCCTCGGTGAGCCTGTCGAGGCGGGCCTCTTGGAGCTATATATGTACCCGCCACCGCCCTGCCCGGCTGCTGTCTGCCCAATTCCGGGATCTCGGAAGCAGCATCCACCCGTTTCCGAGTATACTACTCTATGTATCTATCCTAGGCAGGTAGCCACTCCACCCCGCTGGCCCACCCCGAAAAGTGCACCCACTATATACCACGACATTTCGTCACCTCTGTCATTCCGGCCCCCACCTGCACACCCACATAATCAACGCCGCAGTTGCCGATCGTTTGTCTTCTTGGTTTGGTAACCCGCCACCCCCGGTGAGTGCGCACACTTGCAAGCAGCGCGCAAAGAAGAGCGCTAAAATACGGAACCAAATGTTTTCGTACACTGCCCCGACGGCGCCACCCCGCCACACACATATACCTCTCTAACTCAGTAACACAATAGAAAGTAATAAAAACTGGCACACATAGTATTTAGATACAATTGCAGCTCCACCAATTCGTTGGCCTTCCGTTTCTTTATTCTTTTTGATCTTCTTAATGCAGAGTCCACAGCCTGTGCCGGCTCGTGCGTCCTAGCAGTGAGCACCGACAACCTCGTCAGGTGTTTTTGCGGTCCTCGTCAGGCGCCATAGCTGCTTGTGTCACAGATTCGATCTGGATCTCTTCATAAATCGGCTCCTCCGGTGGGAGACTCAAATGATCTTCATTCTTCAGATCCTGTAGGTACGCAGTGGAATCTTTCATCAAACCGGACATCCGAGCACTCCACGATTTATTGCGATTCCATATCCCAGAGCCGCCAAATACCGGTTGCGCTTCGAACGTAGCCCGTAAACATGCATCGTTTGGTGCGTGCACCTATCTTATTATTCACTCTTCGCTGTGAGCTTGTAAGCAATACAGCCAAAACGCCGTAAATAATGCAGTGGTGGTTTGTCGATGTCTGGAGGTTTCAGCTTGTATCCTCATATCCAGAAGATAGCGAAGAGCTTTGTGGGTTTGGTGGTTTTTCTTACGCTTGCTTGCCCTTTCTTTTGCGGGCCCTTCTGCTCGTTTTGTTCCTGCTCTGGGTGTTCTGGTCGCTTGCTCGTGCTATTTAACCTTGCTCGCATAACGGCGTGTATAGCCAGGAACTCGCTCACAGCTTTACTAGCTCGATGCATGGGTATCGGAACATTTGAAAGTGCGGCGGTTCAGCCTTGTACACATATATGCCTGGTCAAGCAAAATTCATCACATCTCTCTAGCTGTAGTAGTAGTCAACCATAAACCATTCAATAGGAATATATAAATAGATACAAAACGATAGAGAAATCGACAGTGCAGACCCAGGAAAAGAGAATGGTTAAGCATAAAAAGTGTTTCCCCATTGACATTAATACCGCGCTGCATTATGGCGGGTAGCTCTCTGATCTCATTAATGATCTCCTCTAACGTAAAGCCTGTCCCACTCTTCCTGTAGCGTTGCTATCATTGCAGCTCGGGTAGTAATTTTCGCGCTGCTCCGCTGAATTCTCCTTTCATCGGCATCCACATGCGCGCCACGGGACTGAAATCTGTAAAGTTTTGACTAGTCCATCCTAGGAATTCCCTCGTCGTCTCGATGAAAATCAGTTCATCGAGAGTCATGTGAAGCCGCATGGCCCTCCATCAGTCTGAAGTTAAGATTCCATGCCATCCTCCGGTTGCGAGATAGGGCAGCACCACCCAAACTGCTGAAGCACCTATGCCCGGTAATATCGATTCGAATCCCCAGTCGGCACGCCCCTCCGTCTCTCGACTGGTATATTGACGAATCGAGACTTGGATCCGTCCTGGGAGAAGGAGAACAGGCGGTATGAGGCGACCATTGGATCCTTCGTCGGATATAGTTTTCGCGCTCGTGTGCGTTCTCCAATCGGACTTCTGGCACCTCGCGCTGCAATACCGCACGAGTTTGCGTCGTCCGCAGGTGGTCCCCGTGGGAGGCTCGCAATCGTTGCATTGCGATTCCATTGCTTATCTAAGTCCGATCATATTACACCTTAGCACCCACGTTTTCATTCTGCGAATATAGGATTGGGAGAATAACTAGGGATGCTTACCGGACTCTCAGGTATCTTGCATACTTATTGCCAGTGGAGTGGTGTGGTGGTGCAGGAAGTCAAGTACATAGTACGCACCTCGTGTCCGCGACGCGGGGTATGTCACATCAGCAGTGCAAGGTTGCGGGGTGAGGTGCGGGGTACAATTCACTAGAGCCAACCTGTGGTGCACAATGGCACCTGCATGCTTGTCAGGTGCCGGGGATGCGGCTCGGCTATCTCGTGCGCTAGTGCGATTCCAGGTATGTACTCTAAAGTATGTACCTCTGATATGTGATAGATACCCGCAGCAGAGATGACGTCATCCGGCACCCCCAGAGGAACAGCTTTCGGACGCACTGTTTTCCTTAGGCGCTTTGGGCTTGCGGGTGAGCGGACGGTGGTGTGGTATCAATTCTAGTAGCCATTGACCGCGCCGCCCCCTCCCCTCTATACACAGATTCTCTATCCGACCGTCCATCCCTTCCGTCGACTCCATACACGCTTTCCCACGACGTCCCGATTCCGGTCCCCTCCTCGCTGTAACGGCAGGCCGCCGCCGTCACCACCAATCCCGAACGGCTAGAGTCTGGAACGTTCTGGATGGCACGGCGCAAGGAGTAGGCTTCGGGTTTTTGGGTTTGATTGCGCGGCACAAGGAGGTCTTTGGTTTTGTGTTCTAGCAAGCAAAAGGGTTTGGTTGCGCGGCGAGGAAAGGTTCTGCTGGTTTGGTTGCGCGGCGAGGAAAGGTTCTGGTTCTGGTTGTACGGCGTGAAGAAGGATCTGGATGTGGAGGATCGCGCTCATTGTATATAAGGGTGCCCTGTTGTCTGTCTTGCATGTTTCTTCTTCACGCAACAACTTGTTTCCTCAGGGAAAAGTTGTTGCGTCTGGCGGATGGGAAAGATGGGAGCCCCATGGGGGTGGTATGGCGTGGAGGAGTGCATATAGTCTGTAGTACTGAAGCACAATGGAATTAACTGCCACTTGTTTCCTCAGGGAAAAGTTGTTGCGTCTGGCGGATGGGAAAGATGGGAGCCCCATGGGGGTGGTACGGCGTGGAGGAGTGTGCATATAGTCTGTAGTACTGAAGCACAATGGAATTAACTGCCACTGCCACTTGTTATCGTCAGCCATAGTCGGCCTTGATTACTAGCAACTGTTTTGTCTCAACGCCACGTCCCTGCCTTGACCGCTCCACGTGCCTGCCTTGTCCGTTCATATGTATCTTCCCAATCTTGTCCTTGTCCTTGTCCTTGTCCTTGTCCGCCCATGCCCCCCGCTCTTGTCCTGATCGCTATTTGGAGTCAACCGAGCCACGCCCGTTACACTCGCTAGCCTGGGGGTCTTCTGCAAGTAGTTGCTCTACTGTAAGGGGAGAAAGCGGAGAGCTTTGGCGGCTCGGCAGCTTGGCGGCTTGGCTTTGGCTATGTTTGCGGCCGAGGCACCGGCCATCCTTTCCTCGCTAGACATCACAGATACTTCTCTCTCTTCGTTTGCGGACAGTTCGTCCGCCACGTTCTTCGTGATCTCCTCTCGTCGTGCCTTTCCGAGCCGGAACCTAGAGTCTCCCGGCTGTGTGGTCCGCCAGCCTCTCGCATGCATCACAAGTGGCGTCAACGGACGGTTCATCCTTGTCTCATTCGAAGGCATTTCGCCAGCGTCCTCAGAATCAGCAACCATTCCACCCCCATCTATACCACCACCCAATCAGGCCACGTATTGGCACAGACCAAGCAAGCGCCCAGCTCCAAAATGCCGGCTTCGCGATACCTCGGAAGCAAAGAAGAAGAAAGAGAAGCAAGCTTCAGCTGAGACTTCCGCTGAGAAGTCTCCCCCACCCGTCCCCATCGCTAAACAGACCTCTACTGTACTGATACTGGCAAATACCCCCCTGAGAGCAGCAGAACCAGCATAGGAAGCACAACCCCACCGAGGACCCAGCGAGGCACTGCTTATAGAATTCGATCGAGCCTCACCTCCGCCCCCTCCAAGAGAGTGCAGAGACCTACTGAGTTTGGTACGTCGACGAAAGTCAGAGGACCCACCGAGAAGACGAACGGGCTCCCCCTGCTGCAGCCTTACCTACCCGCGGAACCCTTCCCAATTCACGAGATACCGAAGCCGAGAGAGAAGCTCGTCAAGCTCCCCAACCGGGACACCACCAAGAGAACCTGCGTGGCCGAACCCATTTGCTAGGAGAACACCAGAGGCAGCCGAAGAGCAGTTGGATCCCGGAACGCTCCAGAGGCTCACCATCTCCACTCCTTGGAAAGACTCGAGACTGTCCACAGTGCTTGCCTCATCCCTCCTACAGCACCATGGACCAAGAGCCACGGAAGAGCAGCAAACCAACCCATTGGTGGCACCAGGACCATTGCCGTCAACTACACCTCCGCCACCAACACTCACACTACCACCCCAAATCAAGCTTCCACTACCACGGAGGCCCGCCCAAGTCAAGCGTCTTATCAACCTACCAAGAACCGCCTCCGCATCTCAGCCCAGCGAACAGGAACCCATATTCGACGCCTTCCGATTCCTCAGCAAAATGAATCGTGAAGAACTTCAGAAATACATCGCTGATGCGGTCACAGCATCGGTTGCCGCTGTGCTGGCTGCACAGCTCGAGCCTCTTCGGGACCAGGTGGCTGCCCTACATGATACTACCACACCAAACGTCTCTACACGTACAAGAGACGCCGAACCTCAGGCTGCCAGAAGACAAGGAGCTTGGTACACGAAATAATTCCGCACGTCGCCCGGAATTGTTAGTTCAGTCACCCGGACTTAAAAGATTATTTTGATTGCTACATACATACCACCGGCTAACGAATGCGACGCTATCCATCCTCTAGAGTCTAAACTCCAGAATACCAAAAAAAAAGCCAGTCCCAATACACCGAATGTGCCACCTACACCCTTGCCTTCTTGTCCGGCGAAGACTCCTTGGCTGGACTCGCAGATCTCTTCAATGTCGAGCTTGATTCTGCCGCTCCAGGTTGGATCTCTCCATTCACCCACGCATCCACCCAAAGATCGGCCAACTTTTCCTTGATGGTTGTGACCCAGTTGGCGTCGTTCCCAGGACTTGACCTCAGGTAGGACACCAACCAGCTGTCCCTTCCATATCGACGGTACTCGAATTGAATGCTTAACATGGCAGACGTTGCAAGAATCGGCAGTAAAGTGAGCTGCTCCTCGACCGCTCTGATGAAGGAGCTTCTGGTGTGAATGGCGGCCATGTAATCGTTGACGCAGTACTGCTCCCACGAAATTGCCCCCAACATTGCCTGCGATATGGGGGAGGTGTGGATTGTCGCGGTTGCAAGGTCGTCGGAGAAGGCGGCGAGCGTAAAGCCTTCGTCGTCTTGCTTCACGGCGCCCAGGTGGCTGTTGGCCTTCTGGATCGCACAAAGTCCCACCCATTGTTTAGCGGATCCGACGCATACGTCCTGGTCGCCGTCTGGATACCAAACTGGCTCTAACCGTACCCCGGTCCACGGGTGGCTAATACCAGCAGCCAGAGACACGGTTGCTTCGAACAAGTGTGGGACGTCGATGTGCCAGTCGTTCTGTCGTTTCTCACCAACGCGTCCGGGTGACGGGATCGCGATAACCCGGTGGGTACCGTGGAGCAGGGCGGACACAACCCAGACCGATAGGCTCTGCCGGGTGGCTTGTTGCAACACGCTGTGCACCATATTAGGAATTTCGTTTCCCGGTGCAAGAGCCACAGGTGAATGATGAATGTACATCCGTAGCTGCGCCACCAGGAGGTCGAGAGTGTGTTGATCGAGGCCGTTAGGGAAAACTTGAAACGTGAGAGTTTCCCCGGCTTTCAACCGCTCAACGCATCCGACGCCCAGTACTACTTCGGTTGCCTTCTCTAGGGAATATAGGTAGGCGTCATTGGCGCTTGGGATGGACATGATAGCCTCGGTATCTCCAGCGACACACCAAGCACACTGCCACGGTCCAGCAACGGAATCGAAAACCGTTGTATCCTCCGAGGTTGCCCCGGGAGAAGCAACATTGTTGCCTCCGGGTCTGTTCGCCTCACGGGAGGAGCTCGAAAAGCTGAAGAGATCATCGGCATCGTACCATCCCAGGAGACCGCAGCATCGGCAACCGGGTTCGGCACGCGCCGCTCAATGACTACCTGCAAGTCTGACATCGATTTTACCGGTACCCTTGGCGAGCCAGACGAGCATTTCCCGGTGGCTAGGGAGGGCGAGGCAAGTGGCGAGGTTTTGGCAGCCGGCGAGGCGGGCGAGGCGGGCGACGGGGTTTTGCCGGCGGGTGACTGACGTGACGAGTTTATGACGGCACCTAAGGTGTTCTTCGGAGTAACGGAGAACACCCGCTTTTGCAGCGCGCTATCTACTTGCTTGAGGTACTCCGGGTTGCCGAGATTGTTCGCAACACTTGTGATATCTCCCGGAGTGACAATCTGGTGCATTTGGTAATTTACCCTGTGAGGCAGGTCATTACCGTTTATCCGTTGGTCCCGCTGTAGCGCCAAAACCTCCATGGTATACGCCATATCACTGAAGGCTGAGTGCTGCGCGATCTTCGCTAGCTTATACCAGGCAGATTTGCTCATCGCCATCAGATTGGAACCAAAATCTGCACAAAGTCAGCCTCTTGCCCAGCAAGAGGATTCCCAACCTACATGTTTCAGCCTCTCGCTCCCAGTTCTTTCCCCAAACAGCTTGGATCTTCTTAGCTTGCAGCAACTTGTCATCGAAATTCGACCGATATATTGTTGCTGGATTCCCGATTGCACGTGAGTACTGGGGAGTTGCCATTATTTGTGCGATCAGGTCGTGTTTCTTATGATGCTGATCGAACAGAAGGTGGACATCATTGGCAAAGTCCATCAAGGCTTCGCCAGCCAGTTCGAACCGCTCCATAAGCCATTTCAGGGTTTCGGCGGATTTTAAGGGGGGCAAATCAGCCAACTTCTCCAACAGATTCTGGCGAGGACATTTGGCGATGGCGGCAAACAATGCCTCCGGAGTAGCTGGTTGCTGGTTCGTCTGGTTGGAAAGCGTCGACAAGATCTGCGACTCACGGATTAGCAACCTAATTGTACTCACTGCTCGATGTGCTACAAACCATGTGGATATCCATGACATCCGGCTCGTTGGAAGCTGTGGCAGCAGTAATGGATCGAGTGCTTGATTCTGGCATCCTGAAAACTGCAGGATGGAGGCCGGTAAATAAGTATTATCTGCAACGTTGGCGTCATTCAGCTCACGACGCGACCTCGGGTGGCATCAGTCACACAAACCCAGCAAGGAAACCACGGGATTTATTGATTCGTATTTATTGATTCGTAAGTAGGTGGTGAAGGCGGACGACAAGGGATAGTTGAGGTGGTTGTGGTTGTTGTGGTGTTTGTTGTGGTTGTGGTGGATGATGAGGTACGCGAAGGAAGGGAAAGGGCTAACGTGCTTCAGTTACCCGGACACAGCGTTAACTAGTGACCCGTGGTGAGCCAACATGCATGGTGTCTCCAGGCTCGGCGTTCTCCGCCAGGGTTCGGGGTTCGAGGTTCAGGATTCAGAGATTGCATGAGCGGGGAAGAGGAGATACAACGCGGGAAGAAGGGCCCTTTTATAGCCGTGTACGACTGAATCCTACTCACGCCGCAACTCAGAACATCACTCGGCGTCGCCGCCGCACCGCGTATACGAACTACTCGGGTACCAGTACTCTGGTTACCCTCAAACGCTACTTCAGCTGTTCGCGGAAAACCCTCACGGACTACGTATTCAGGGCGTAGGACTGAGATTGCAGGCACGCCCTTGTATACTGCAGTACTATCATGTGGGATCTCGGGTGAATGGTCGTGGTTGTAACTTCTAAGGCGATTAAAAGTGAAGATGAGCTGCTGGTTGAAGATAGAAATGGAACCGCGTTGCCAGTAGCGACCAAACAACATTGCACTTACTATCTCACAACTGGGGGTAAATACTTATTGACTGCAGCTTTCCGACTGGGCCGAGTTATTCACGAAGTTCACATTACGAATTTATCAGCTCCATCGTAAAGCTAGGCACTTTACCATGTGAACCCGTCATAAAATAGCTTCCTCATAGCTGTTCTTGCCGCCAAGCGTGGTACTTGCCCACAAGGCTGGCATACTGTCAGTCAGTCATCCTCATGAAAGGCTCGCAGTTTGCTGAGCTAGCCAGCTACTTGACCTACAGCCTTTGCCATAGGGTTGGAACATATAAGCTCTGTTGTGCCCAGCAAATTAGTCTGTCTACCGATAGGGCCCGTCTATGGAGAAAGTATTAGGCACCAGACGTGCCCATGAGGGAAATATTGGCAGCTAGGTAGTTCTTCCGGGAATTATTTATGCGCATACATGACAGAGTGCTATAGTAGTACCTCATGTATCCAGGGGGGCGCCATTCAATCAATACTCAGATCCATTGTTCACACTGAACACCTTTAAATCCCCAAGTCATCCTACACCTCATCAACTTCCCCCCTCCTCAACACATGCCCAACTTGCTCCACAACATCCTCCTAAGAATCGATGATCGCTCCGTGGTCGATCAGCAGCCGCACCGCCACACCGCGTCCTTGCCGCGAGGCGACATGCCGCGTTTCCCTGTACCTGTCGGCAGCCGAGACGTCGGCCCCTCGGTCGATCAACAGCTGCGCTACCGCCTAGTGTCCTCTCCGCGAAGCTAGGTGCAGCGCCCTCCATCCGTCGTCGGTGGCGGCCGAGACGTCGGCTCCCCGGTCGATCAGCAGCCGTGCAATATTCAGGTCTACAAAGTTGCCCGTGAGGCGAAGTAGCCGGCTCCAGCTAGACGAACTGGTCAGACGAGCGCTCGTGAGCCACGCGGAGACTTACGGATTCCCAGCAACAGCATCAACATCGAGGCGCTCGATGATCTCCAATCGCGGTACTCTGCATTGCCGAAATCCACTCGCAAGTGCTCTCTAGACGTCCACCACTAATGCGCTTATGATGGCTGTGTACGGGATTGGGTATCCATTCCAGGATGTTGGATCACTTGGACTCTAATTACAGCGTGAGGGGGTCAATTCCAGAAAATTTGCGGTGTGTTATCTAACGTGCTTACGGGGATCTGTTAGTGAGCTCCGGTTAGCCAATTTTCAATGTTATCAAACAGTTCGTATGCCAGCCACTCCTGAAATCCCATTGATAAATCATCGGATTGGGCAAAAAATCGAAGGAGCCTAACCCAAACCATGGTCAGCACGCCATTGATCTCGATCCTGATGATCTCTAAGTGTGTGGAGGCCTGATGGTGATGACTGTTGTCCGTGTTTCTTCCGTCGGTCATATTGTGGCTGGCGGCGATGTCAGGCAGTTGCGAGTCCGCGAGTGGTGCTTTGGCTGTTGGTGCGACCGCTGCCGGTTGGCGATGACGTCAGGCTGAAAGTAGCTCGGGATAACTATCTATCTATCTAGCGAGTTCATCGGTTAGATACACACATAGCCGAACATATATATGTACAAAGTACATGTTCTTTTTTTGGGGGAGCCAAGGTGCCGCTAGTACACTAGCGTACCCTAGGATATGCACGGTGCGCCTATCTACTTGCGTTGTGGTCGCGAACGGGGGAGTCGGGGCTGACGAATCGGGTTTCCCACTTCAAGTTTTTTTTCCTACTCTACAAATTGTGTGGGCTGTCCGGTCTGCTGACGAAAAAAAAAAAGGTGTTCTATTTGGCCGGTGAACCTTTTTTTTATCGTTAATCGCGTGCGATCTATTTAGATCATGGCGATACGTCCTCTGTCCTTTCGGCTTGTTATGGCTCCCTCTTCTCCTTCCGCCCTAGCCTGTCCCAAGAAATATATGGCGCACCAAGGAGATTACGAAGGAAAGGCAGAAGAAACCCGTCCCTGGGCTTCCTACTCATCGTCCGCATTGGTCGTGAAGAAAGGCGTAGGGGAACTGCGGTCGTTTCTCGCCCTCCTCGGCCAGCCTCGGCCTCCTGCCATTTTCCTTTTTTAGTCCTGGAGTCGGGACACGCAAAGCCCTCCTTTAAGGGCTCAACTTGGCGAAGCCATGAGATCCGAGCAGCCGGCCGTGACGGGTATTTTGCCCTTTCCGGCCTACGGCCTCCCCCTTGCTCTATTTTTGGTAATGGCAGCTTGTCGCTGATCGGGGTTTTCTCTACGCGGGGTTCCTCAATGGCTGTCACGGACCTCCGCGGCCGCAGTGGTCTCTACTGCATAACTCCGGGTCTTCCTGATACCGCTGCCTCCAGCGTCTATGGCTGTATCGGACCCACCACGGATCACCGCATCCCCGGGCACTGCCTAGACTCCCGAATACTCCCCTATGATCGCGAGTCTACCGTTCCTTTCCCGGCTCTACTGTTGCCCGACGAAGTCTGTCCCCCCGATCCTCGGCTGGATGGCGATGGCGGCTCTCATACCAGTTCCGTGCCGGATACCCACCGAAATATTAGGGTGTGCCCCCGTCCCAGGTCTACCGTTGCCAATCCAACACTGGCATTTGAACCCTGCTCCGAATCTCGAACTCCGATTCACGGCATCAGAATCCTGTCACCGAACGACATCTAGTATCCGGCACCCAAACGAATATCCAAACCCCGACTCGCCGCTGGACAACATATGCATGATACAAATGTCGCGCTATTTAGTCAAACACAATGTACAAACAAGACCTACCGAATGAACCACGCGTAGGACTCACCTTCTCAGCAATTAAGTGCGAACTACCGTAGTCTGTACCGCCACCGCCCCCCTCACAATCAAGCTCAAACACCTAAGCTCTCCTCTCACCCACCGCTTCGTGTCCTTAACACCACAATTCTGCCTGCCCGCCGGCGTAAATATTTGGGCGTATACATCGACAACGGCGTCTTTAAAAACCCTATACGACACTATTGCCCACTGGATCACCGTCTCCCGCTCAACACCAGGGTCACCAACCTGAACATGCTCGCCAGTCTATGTACCACCCATGGCAGCCTACCTGCCAAGCGAGGAGCGACGAACAACACTTGCTGCCAACAAATCTGCACTACCGTAATATTGCTCCAGACCAAAACGCTCGCCACTCCAGCTCTCTTCCGCCACTGGAAACAGAGCTTCCCTTCTCCTAGCCCTACTTCAAATTCCCTGCCTACCTCCACGGAGACTACAGACACCCGGGCCAAATCGATCTCTACCCGACCGACTAGCAAACAACGTTGCGGACTCATGCTCACGCGGACAATATCTCAATTCCTCGCTACAATTCTCCTGCGGAAGAGTACTCTCCTGGCAACCCACCAGGCGAGGCTGCAGCTTACTACCATCGGCGACATCCACACCCTCGACTTCATCACGCTGCCCACAACTCCCTCCTGCTTCGTCCCTTCCTCCGCATGACCGGCCTGGGCTACTCACATTGCCTCCGCAACCACTGACCAAGACCCTGACGGCTCCGGCTCGGATTCATGTGAGCCGGACTTTAGACCTCCGGGCCCTAGGATGACGCGACTAATTACGGCTTTTAAAAAAAGGGGTAACGCGGGATTATGCCTCCTTTTTCTGTGGGGTTTCTTCTCGTTCCTAGTACCTACATGTCGCGCGCGCTTTGCTTCTAATTTTCTGTTTTTCTTCGACACGACATCTTGCCGGCGACTTGAAAGATGGAAACCCCACGGGGGCGGCGCGCCGTGGTCGAACGTATAGTTTCTAGTAGGTAGTTACTCAGCGTATTAAAATAAATCAGCTTATTATCAACCACCACAACCGTACCCCCACAAACCTGCCTTACGATTGACATCGGCACGGCACTAAGGAAACGATACGAAGCGAGACCGAGACAACAGACTGCCGTTCTAGCCTACAATTCGAGAGAATTGTCGCAGAGACCCCGGGCTACGTAGTGAAGACATTCCAGATAGGGACAAGTGTGATGTACTGCCCGTGCTAGTGAACTGGCAAAACAAGCAGTGGGAGAGCTGATTCCGAGTAGGCTACGCCGTGGGGACATTCCATACCTGAGGAGCCGCAGGAACTCGATTTTATGATTGCCTGTGTTGTAGAGCCAGTGTTCCGCACAGCCCAGTCCGTCCGTCTTGGACCTCGGGCGGGGCTACATAAAATAAATTCAAGCCGTCCGTCCAATCTCTGGTCTGGACTGATTCCGTCAGGAGTGTCCTAGGACAGGATGGACTGTGGTCGACGGGCCGACTGCCAAAGCGCCACCAAAATAGTGCATATCATTCGGGTGAACTTTCTGCAGCTGGGATCAGTGGTGCCGTCCTTCTGTCGCTCTTCTCGCCCGAGTTTGCGGCATGATCGCGGTGGACTGGTTCTGGTAGGGGTGCGAGTCTTCGAGTCAGATTTAGGAATTTTCATTCACAACGACCTAGCACGTGACATGTTACATAAAACTACTAGCGCCGTCCGTTAAACAGCTAGCTAGGCGCCGTCCTCTCCCATCAGACGGAGAGCTCGGACGAGACTACATAATCTCGTCCGGACCGGACTATGCAGAACACTGTGTGGAGCCGAAATTCCGAGTTTGCGGAGTAGAGTGCGAACGAGGAGGTATGTAACGTTACCTGTCCACCGGGGTGTAAAGATACGGATCTTGGCAATTGGCAACCGGCCCTGCAAACACGTGCCCGGTAGCGAGCAGAACTCGAGTCGCCCGCGGCAGGAAGTGCGAATAGAAATGGCGAGGAAAGGAGACTATAGGCTTACGGTGGGGAGATGTGATTGTGGCGGCAAGCATTCCTTTCTCTTTGTTTCTTCTCTCCTGTGAGCGTTGGCGAGTGCTGTCTCTCTTTTCTCTCTCTTTGGCTCCTTCTCTCGCCGATTTCCCTCTTGTGACTGTTAGCAACCGCTGTTTCTTTTGTTTCCCGCTTTTCTTATTTCTATGTAGATACTTACCATAATTATAGTATGATTCGGAAAATTTGGCCGGTTCGCGAACTGGAAAGGCGCGCTCACGGGACAGAACACATACACGAAGGGACTGGCAGAGAAATATAGAAGCACTTCATGTATCCAGCTGACACTAAGTAATGCTTGAATCTATTGCTTACACGGCACACGCTTAAATCCCCCAGTCATCATACGCCATATCAACTTTCCGCCCTCTTTCTCTTCTACAACACCTGCCCAGCTTCCTTCACAGCACCCTCCTGTGAATCGAAGGTAACCCCGTTGTCGATTAGAAGCGGCGCCACCGGCTTTTGTCCTTTCTCCAACACGAGGTACAGCGCTCTGTCTTTGACGGCAGTCGAGATGTCGGCCCCCCGGTCGACCAGCAGCCGCGCTAAAGCATGGTGTCCTTTCTCCAAAGAGAGGTGCAGCGCCGTCCTGCCGACTTTCGCAACGGCCGAGATGTCGGCTCCCCGGTCGATCAACAGCCGCGCTGTGGCCTCGTGACCTCGCTCCGAGGCGAGATGCAGCGGAGTCTGCCTGCAAGTGCTGGCAGCCGAGACGTCAGCCCCGCGGTCGATCAGGAGCCGCGCCACTGCCTCGTGTCCTCCCCCCGAGGCGAGGTGCAGCGCCGTCCTCCCTCCATTCGCAACGGCCAAAACGTCAGCTCCCCGGTCGGTCAGTAGCGACGCCACGACTATGTGTCCTCCCTGCGAGGCAAGGTGCAGCGGTGTTTCCTTGTATATGTTGGCAGCCAAGACGTTGGCTCCGCGGTCGATCAACAGCCGCGCCAAAGCCTTGTGTCCTCGATGCGAGGCGAAGTGCAGCGGTGTTTCCCTGTACATGTTGGCAGCTGAGACGTCAGCTCCACAGTCGATCAGCAACCGCGCGACCGCCTGGTGTCCTCCCACCGAGGCGAGGTGCAGCGCCGTCTTCCCGTCATTGGCGACGGCCAAAACGTCGGCTCCCCGGTCGACCAGTAGGCGCGCCACCGCCTCGTGTCCTTCCTGCGACGCGAGGTGTAGCGCCGTTTCCCTGTATATGTTGACAGCCAAGACGTCGGCTCCCCGGTCAATCAGTAGCCGCGCCTCAACCTCGTCTCCTCTCTGTGAGGCTAGATGCAGTGGCATATGCCTGCATTTGTTGGCAGCCGAAACGTAGGCTCCGCGGTCGTTAGGCGGCTGCGCCACTGCCTCATCTCCTCCCAGCGAGGCGCAGGGCAGTGGCGCTTGCCTGTCTTCGCTCGTAGCCGAAACGTCGGCTCCCCGGTCGTCCGGCGGCTGCGCTACCGAATCGTCTCCTGGCGAGGCACGGGGCAGTGGCGTTGGCCCGTCTTCGCTCGTAGCCGAAACGTCGTCTCCTCGGTCGTCCGGCGGCTGCGCTACCGCCTCGTCTCCTCCTGGCGGGGGCATCGGCGTTTGCTTGTCTTCGCTCGCAGTCGGGACGTTGGCTGCCCAGTCGATCAGCAGCCGCATCACCGCCTCGTGTCCTCCCACCGATGCGAGATGCAGCGCCGTTTTCCCGTCGTTAGTGACGGCCGAAAAGTCGGCTCCCCGGTCGAGCAGCAGCCGCACCACCGCCTCGTGACCTCGTTCCGAGGCGAAATGCAGCGCTGTCTTCCCGCCGTTGGCGGTGGCTAGAACGTCGGCTCCGCGGTCGATCAGCAGCCGCGCGACCGCCTCGTGTCCCCCCTGCGAAGCGAGATGCAGTACCGTCCTCCCGTCATTGGCGACGGCCAAAACGTCGGCTCCCCGGTCGATCAGTAGCCGCGCCACCGCCTCGTGTCTCCCCACCGAGGCGAGGTGGAGCGCCGTCTTTCCCTCAATGGTGATGGCCAAAACGTCGGCTCCGCGATCAATCAGCAGCCGTGCCAACTCCTCGTGTCCTCCCTGTGAGGCGAGGTGCAGCGCCGTCCTCCCGCCATTGGTGACGGCCGAAACATCGGCTCCCCAGTCGATCAGCAGCCGCGCTACCACCTCATGTCCGCCCTGTGAGGCGAGGTGCAGTGGTGTTTCCCTGTATATGTTGGCAACCGAGACGTCGGCTCTCCAGTCGATCAGTAGCCGCGTCGCCGTCTTGTGTCCTCGCTGCGAGGAGAGGTGCAGCGGCGTTTGCCCGTATTGGCTGACAACCGAGACGCTGGCTCCCCGGTCGATCAATAGCCGCGCCACCGCCTCGTGTCCTCCCCGAGAGGCGAGATGCAGCGGCGTTTCCCTGTTTATATTGGCAGCCGAGACGTCGGCTCCCCGGTCGATCAGCAGCCGCGCAATATTCAGGTCTCCAAAGGTGCCCGCGAGGCGAAGAAGCTGGTCTATGTGGGTCTTTTTAAAAGGTAATGTAGACTCGGGTATGCTGGTAAACCTCGCTCCTAGGCCGAACACGCAAACCGTGGTAAGTAGGTCGTCGCCTTCTTGCTGCCAATGACGGACTCTATCCCAAAAAGCGTCACCCTCGTAGTCCGGCAATGGCACAACACAGCTGTAGTGATACTGCAGCCACCGCTGGTAGATAGTCTCCGATTGGAAACCCTCCCAGAGAGCCGCCAACTGTCGACAATTCTTGCCCAATTCACAACAGGAGATGTGCCATGGCCAAAACACTGCAGCATACAACAACAAGTGACGGTCCCGGTAGCCCCCAAGTTCGGGTTTCGAGGTGGATTCATACCCACCCCAAGCGCTCGGAGTGCACAGAAGCGAAAGGCACACTGTGGCGATTTCTGTATGGGAATCGACCATGGCCAGTTGGGTCGCCAGGAATTCGTCCACAGAAGGATGTGCAAAGCGAAAAACGTCCAGATGTTCGTCCAAAACGAGCAGGTTTTGGCAAGCCTTTAATAAGTCGTTTGCGGTTATCGTGGCAATATGGGAGAATCCCCCGGATTTGTCGACATTGGCCGTGCTTGCATCTAGCAGTGCTCTCGAGTTCATCGGTTCGTAGGAACATTGGATCCATCGGAACGCGTTGAGTGCTAGTTGAGGGGCGCTACCCCTCTGCTTCCGGATGCGCTCGTAGATTTTCTCATAGGCGCGTGCCAGTGTCTTTGGAAGGGAATCCAAACTGTTGTATATATCGGTCTGAGTGGACATAGCGCAGAGAAGCGTAATATGCAGTCTGACTAACTGAAACCTGAAATTTCGCCATTAGCTTTTTCCCTTCTTCGATTAATCAAGGGGTACGATCGGCTTACATTCCCTTGGATCGCATGCGGAGGGTGTCGCATATTTCACTTTTAAGGTCGTCGGGAACATCGCCACGAAGCAGTTGCCCGTTGTCGATGACGCCCTGAACAGTCTTTTCCACGAACTGGTTGATGTCGGCGGCATTGTCATCAGGCTGCAACTCGATCCTGGTAATCCTCTCAAACTGCAGGGGAATGTCGGAGTCCATTCGGGTAGTCGCAAAAATCTTGACGGGATTCTTAGATCTCTCCATGACATACTGCAGAGACTTCAGGAAAACGATTCGGCTCTGGGGATCGATTTCGTCCAAGGCATCAATGCAAATCGTCGTCTGAGGATATATATCCGCCAATTGAACGAGAAGATCCTGGCTTTCGGTAATGCTTAGCCGCCCAAATATTTCCCCTTTTTTCCCCCGGCCGTGGTAGACATCAACGATTGGCTTTAAAAGCTCCGCTTTGGGCATCTGCGCAAGCTGCTGAACAAGCGTCCTCAATATACTCTCCGGATCTCGGCGATTTTCTTCGGCTCGATTGCAGTAGAAATACGCCAACCCCCCCGGTGTCGGATTCGAACAGAAATAATCGATGACTCTTGATGCGGTGTATGTTTTGCCGGCCCCAGCTAGACGAACCGGTCAGATGAGCACTCGTGAGCCAGACGGAGACTTACGGATTCCCAGCAACAGCAACAACATCGAGGCGCTTGATGATCTCCAATCGCAGTACTCCGCATTCTCGAAGATCCACTCGCAAGTGCCATCTAGACGCCCATCACTAATGCGCTTGTGATGGCTAGTGTACGGGACGGTGGACATCCATTCCAGGATCTTGGACCTGGACTCTGATTACAGCGTGAGTGGGGCTAATTCCGTAAAAGTTCCAGAGCCCGCATTCTTACCTGGGGATCTGTTAGTGAACTCCGGTTAGCCAAGTTACAATGTATTCAAACAGGTCGGCCATGCTCGCCATGCCCGCCACTCCTAACTTCGCTACGAAAAATCACCGGATTGGGCAAACCCGAAAAAGACTCACCTAGAAACGATGGTCTGCCCGCCATGAGGCTCGGCACCGACGAACTCCGAGTGCGTGGAGGCCTGATACAGCCGACTGTTGTCTGTGTTCGTCTTGTCGGTCATGTTGTGGCTGGCGGCGATGTAAGGCGCGCTCGTGTGTGATGTTTTGGTTGCTGGTGTAACTGCCGCTGGGTTGGCGGTGAGGATTAAGTAGACTGACGGTGGCTCGCACCAGAAATTTTCCTGTTAATGCCGTGTTAGACCGGTTGCTAGGATCGGCCGTGCGGAGTGTCTGGCAAACTTACATTCGTCATCCGCCGTTCCAGAGCAACCGACCTACGTCACTTCGAACCAGGATTGGAGCCAATGAAGTTTAACGGTACCCCTCATTCTGCATGGCAACGGGCGACCAACAGTATCGGGTCTGGCTCTGCTCTATTTTTCTCCAAAACCGGTGCGTAACCAACACAGACTATCAATGGAGGAACTATATCGACACACTTGCAAACGCATGCATAATGCTAGGGAATTCTGTTCGTTCATTGGCCAGATGTATCAAGCAGTGTGCGCACCTGTAGCAATCCTGCGGCTGCCACGGCAGGAAAATGCCGCAAGTACTGCTATCATCTACATGTGTATCCACTCACCTTACTACTCTAAATTTAACAGACATCTAAATAATATAAGCAGCTTGGCGCACACCTGGGCCCCATCCGGACACATCCACGCAAAAAAACGCGACTACGCCAGAGTTGGGGCGGAGAGGAGGGGTTTGGGTCGGTTGGCCGTGCAAGCCGCTTTTTATTTATTTATTATTTTATTTTACCATAAATAGCATGTTGGCGTTCATGCAATGTTAGGTCCCGAACTCGGTCAGTGATTGGCCGACCATATTACACTTGCCTGTGGATCGGCGAAAATAAATTTCAGAAGCCATTACTTCGAAAGGGCGTCTGCAATCCTCGCGAAAGGATTGTCTGGGAATCAGACTATGTGCGATCCTCATGCACGAGCGCTTTTGAAGATCGCAAGGCGATAAACCTATGGCGATGGTTGTCGATGATGTCTGTAGCTTCGAATTCGACTCCATGAACTTATTGCAGTCGAGCGCAAAATCATTAAGGGCGCCTTCTCGCCCACGGCCTACCACCAGAACCAAGAATTTTTTCTCCAAATACGGCGCAACCGAACAGGGCCTTAGTCTAGAACCGCCGACTGGCCGCAGCCACATAGCGATATTCAACTCTTCTCATGTCATAGCCACATTATCCCGACGGATTGCCAGCACCGGTGAAGACACCGCGGCGCGTGTTGGGACCGGTATGTAGCTTTTTTTTTTGTTTAATCATACACGCATTCCGCCTACCTATGGAGACTAAGGCGGGGTACATTTTGCCTAGTCCTCGTCCGCTGTCCGTGCGATGGCGGCACATTGCAAGCTCCACTTTACCCTCCGCCTAGGCCTATATATCCTAAGACGATAAGATACACACCAAAAAAAAAGAACAAAGGAAAGAACAAAGGAACGCGTTCCCGTCCCTTACTCCTCTTCTGCTGATGCAACGAAGAAGGGCGTGGGGAGGCAGTGGTACTTCCTCCCCGGCCTCCACCCTCCGCTTCTCTTCCCGCTCACTTCGCTCCTAGAGCCCCATTCCGACACCTCGCGCCTCGCTTCTTCCTCAGCCGAGACCAGCCTTCCCACATCCGTAGTAGAGAGGAAGTCCAGGACCGCCTGGCTGCACCTCCCGTCGACAAGGAGGTCCCGGATCTTGCACTGGCTCTTCCACCCGCTTCCCTCACGCGCTGGGAGAGAATGTTGCAGTAACTAGATACATACAGTCATAGACTATGTACGTACCTAGCCATCTTATGTTTTTACGTCAGTCTACGTCACTGCATGAGATCGATTCGTCGAGATGTCTCACCCCGTGATTGGCGGCTGCACACCTCACGCATGGATGTGCCCCGTTCGGTTAGTACCCGGCAGCCTCTGCACCACCAATAATGTAGGATCGTCACCCAGCATCCCAATTCTCGGAGAGTTACATATGTACTCTACTATGTATCCTACACCGAACGTGCAGCTGTGGGAAGGCTAGTCCCCCCTGAGGAAGAAGGGGACGCGGGGAGTGAAGTTTCGGAGTGGGAGCACCGGGAGCGCCGGGAACGGGAAGAAGAAAGAAGGGAGGAGGTGGAGGTGCGGGGCCGTGGACGAGTTGGGCGCCGGGGAGGACTTCCGTTGTTCCTTCCCACACCCTTATTTACGTTATTTATGGCATCGGCAAGCGAGGAGTAGGGGACGGATCGATGTTCCTTCCGAGGGGCCTCTTTGGTTGTAGATAGATTGATGGTTCGAGTCCTTGGCTACTCGAGTAGGTCCGTGAAGAAGAATTGCAATAAATTTTACTCGTTGTTCCCGCCCCAACAGCATCATCGTTATGTGTATTCATCGCTTCAAGAATTGCAGCAGAGAAAGATAGAGACGGTGTTAGATACTCGGTAAGTATGTAGTTGTCAAGAAGTTGGACTCGAGAGACCTAAACCCCTCCTGTCCAATCATTGTCTTTGCTCACAGTTTTTGAATCACGCTACTTATGTATGGTGGGTGCGAGCCCGCCGGGTAGTCGAGTCCGCTAAGCTAAACGGCTAGTCTAGCGTGGCTTTTTAATCTCTAGCGGGCTCGTGACAAACCCATCGAACCCAGCCAGTACATGTGGTCGGCGTCGGCTCCATCTGAGGACCATTTCTAGCCCTTGCTCGACTTAATTGGACCAAATCCAACTGAATTCGAGGGGTTTATTCTATCTGAGTAAAGAAATCAGGGCCCCGCTGGAGACTAAAAAGCCACGCTAGCCGTTTTTTTTTCGCTTTGCGGGGCTTGACTACATATGATAGATACCTGGCTGGTCTCCCCGGCACCCATCCTAGTAGTGCAACGTTTGCGCGCCTCCCACGACGACTCTCTGCGGGCGATGCAAACTCGTGCGGTATTTCTATGCGAGGTGCCAGAAGTCCGATTGGAAGATGCAAAAGGTGTCATGCAACGCCGACACGAGCACATTATATCCGGTGGAGGATCCGATGGCCGCCTCACATCTATGGCCGCCTCACATCTACGTCCTGCTCTTCTTTCCCCAGGACGAATACAAGTCTCGATTCGTCTGTACCGGCCGAGACGGAGGTGCGTGCCGATCAGAAATTCATATGGATTTTACTGGGCATAGATGCTCTCCCCGGGTTCAGCAGTTTGGAGCAGTGCGGCTCCCTGCTGCCACCAAGTGGGTGGCTATACCCGCCGATACGAAACAAGGCTAAATTGCACGAGCAAGCGACTAGAATATTTAGGGCGGGGACACGTCGAGAAAAAGGACAAATATTTAAAGGTAATAAAAATTAACGGATCCATACAGCCCTTCTCTATCCTCTGGATATGTATTATGTGGGTACTAACTAGCAGAGACAACAGGCTGCGGCCGGAGCCGAACGTGAAAGAAAAAAAGAAAGGGAAACAAAGGACCTATGATAGGTCAATCGGGTTGTCACGGCCACCTAGGAGGAGATTCACGATCTGCCGCTGGACATTAGACCTCCGAGAGCTTTAGGATAACACGACTGATTACGACTAAGAGAATGGGGTAGCGCGGGATTTTTCCCTTGTGTCTCTGTGTGGTTGCTTCTCGTTCCTACATTTCGCGCGTGCTTTAATTCTGAATTTCAGATTTTCTTCGGTACAATATCTCTCAGCGGCGGTGTGCGGATGGGAACTCCATGGTGGTACACCATGGCGGAGCGTGTGGTCTGTATTCCTCGGCACACTGGAATGAAATAGCATATTATCTACTTCCGCAACCATACACATCTGCCTTACGATCGACCTCGGTGCAACGCCATACCACATAGGTCGAAGACGATGCGAATTCCGAGACCGAGACGGAGACAACAGACTGCCACAAGAGAAATACTAGCCTATGGCTGTTCCGAGAGAATTGCAACAGGTGCCCCCGTGCTACGTAGTGGAGACATTCCAGATACGACCAAGTAGCATTGCCCGTACCGGTGAATTGACGAAACCTGCAGTGAGAGAGCCGAGGGCCCGATACCGGAGTAACATCCATACAATCCTGAGGAGCTGGAGGAGCTCTATTCCAGGATCGCCTGTGCAGGGACCCGAAACCAAGCCTGCAGTGCAGAGCGGGAACAAGGCGCTACGTTACCTGTCGGCAACCGGAATGTAAAGACATGGATCTTGACAACCGGCCCCGCAAACCCGCGCCCGGCAAAGAGCAGCACTGGGTACCGGGTCACCCGTGCGGCTGGAAGTGCGGATAGAATTGGCGAGGAAAGGAGACAATGGGGAGGTGTAATTGGGGCGGCAAGTATTCTTTTCCCTCTGTTTATTCTCCCCTGTGAGCGTTGGTTCTGTCTTTCTTCTCTCTCTCTTGTTTCTCTCTTGCAAGAATCGCCGAGTGCTGTCGTTCTTTTCTCTCTTTGGCTCACTTTCTCCCTATTTTCCCTCTCTTGTGACTTTCGGCGAGCCCTGTCTCTACTTTCCCCTCTCTTTGGCTTCTTTTCACTCTCTTTTCTTCCCTTGTGACTGTGGGCGAGTGCTGTTTCCTTTGTTTCCCGCTTTTCTCATATCTATGCGACACCATAATTATACTGCCCTTCGGAAAAGTTGGCCGGTCCGCGAACCGGAAAGTTCGCTGACGGGACAAAACATAGGTATGTACATAAAGGGATCGCCAGAGAGATATACTGTAGTAGTACCTCATGTATCCAGGCGACGCCACTCAATTAATGGTCAAATCCATCGTTCAACACGGCACACCTTTAGATCACCAAGTCATCCTACGCCTCACAAACTTCCTACCCTTTTCCTCTTCCTCAACACCTGCCAAGCTTCGTCCACAACATTCTGCTCGGAGTCGAGGGAAGCACGGTGGTCGGCTAGCAGCCGCATCACCGCCTTGTGTACTTTCTCCATCGCGAGGTGCAGTGGTATTTGCGTGTATATGTTAACTTAGCAGCCGAAACGTCGGCTCCGCGGTCGAGCAGCAGCCGCGCCGGGGGGGGGGGCCCCCCCCCCCCCCCCCGCCCCCCCCCGCCGCCCGGCGCGGGGCGGGGGGGGGGGGCGGGGGGGGGCCCCCCCCGGCACGGGAGGCGGCCCCGCCCGCCTG
>Ga0307508_10000596_pt1 | contig 43212 bp, 60 predicted proteins | sample 9_EM_MG_FD_203089 | JGI IMG/M metagenome (GOLD analysis project Ga0307508, IMG submission 203089) | Populus trichocarpa ectomycorrhiza microbial communities from riparian zone in the Pacific Northwest, United States - 9_EM | ecosystem: Host-associated > Plants > Roots > Unclassified | place... | reverse complement strand
GAAGGGGCAGGGGCGGAGCCTCCGGAACCGAAGTCCCATGAACCGGTCAGGACGCCGAGCGAGATGTCACCAAAGAACTGGAAGAGACCTTGCGAGAAATCGAGGCCACCGTACGGACAACCCGGGCACTGTCGTTGTAGTAATCATTAGTATATAGAAGGGGGGCGTGAATTACTACGCACCTCGTCCATAATCTGAGCCTGTGTTGTCCTTCCGTTGACTGTGATGGTGATCATCTGGAAGCAATATTGGCCCCCATTGTATTGCTAAATGATGGGATTAATGGTGGCAACACAAGCAGAAGGGGAAAACTTACCGCCGAGTTGAGTGCGACGATCTAAGGACGGATGATGGTGAGCACAAGCGTCAGATCCATGAACGAAAAGCACGCACAAAATCACTCTGCTGGTTAGTCGCACCGCAAGCGCCGAGTCCGACTGCATAGAAGGTGAACCGGGCGTTGTCGAAACGCTTGTAGAGATGGATTTCGCCGGGGTCGCGACGAGCAAGGTCGCCCTGTCGGTGTGGATGGTGCCGCTTAGCCTGGTGTGCATGTCCGAGTGAGGGAGTAATAAACGAGATGGCAACAGCGAGGGCCAACGCGAGGTTGGCCAGGAGGCGCATGATAGCAGATATCTTGCAGGTGAAAGAGTGACTAGGCGCTGAGCTGGCCAGAAAATTAGACACAAGAAAGGCGACGAGGGAAAGCGTGCGGCGTGCAACCGCATCATGCCCACGCACAGCCGAACAATACTTGTTATTATTTGTGCCTTCGCGTACTTTTTATCCCCATTGTAAAGGCACATGTCATTGACACAATGAGACACACGTATACTACTTATCTATCTCCGCCATACCTGCACCGTTATCCCGCGGATCAGCTGCGGAGCGGCTGGATCACCGTAACCTGCGCGCAAACCCTTAGTTCGTCTTTCTGTGGGCTCCATCAAAGCCTCACCGTTATGAACTTGAGGACTTCGTCAATCAACACAACCGGCGCGCTGACGTACAACACTGCCTTCCATTCTGCCCAGTTGAGCGGTGAGATTGCAAACAGTGACGCAAAGACCGGGATGTAAAGAATCCCAAAGTGCAGCGCCATGCTCAACGCGATGGCAGCCACAAGGAACGGGTTCTTCCAGACCGGTAGACGAAGCAAGCTTTCGTTCTCCGATAGAGAGTTCATGGCGTTGAACATCTCCACCGTGACAAGAATCGAGAGACTCATCGTCGTAGCACGTCGTGCCATCTCGTTCGTGAACATCTCGCATCCAATCTCGGGGAACATGGTTGTGCATTGATGAAAGTGAGTCTAGCACCAGCTTAGTCGCGCGATCCATCAACAGGTCCGATCCACTCACGAGTTGGTGGAACGTAATCTGCGGTCCTCCAGAGTAGTAAACGAACCACCACGCATACCCAAACACAGTGGCGAAACCAACATAAATGCCAATGACCAAGTATCGGAAGAATAGCCATTTGCCTATTAGTGGCTCTTTGGCGTTCCGTGGAGGTACGCGCATGATGGAGTGATCGGCGGGATTAAATCCGAGGGCAGTAGCTGGTAGACTGTCTGTAACCAGGTTAACCCAGAGCAACTGGACAGGAATCAATGCCTCCGGCATGCCCAACAGGACAGTAAGAAAGATGCTAGGAACCCAGGTCAGCGGCAAGGCGGCGCGAGCTAGAGATGATTCATACCTGACGACCTCGCCAATATTGGAAGAGATAAGGTATCGAATGAACTGTTTGGTGTTATTATATATGAGTCGGCCTTCTTCTACAGCTTGCTCTATCGTCGTGAAATTCGAATCCGCGAGAACCATGTCTGCCGCCAACTTAGCGACATCGGTGCCACTGCCCATCGCAACACCAATATCTGCTCTTTTCAACGCTGGTGCGTCATTGACGCCGTCACCCGTCTAAAAAAAATTCGGTGAGATAGAAACTCGAGAGACAGACAGCAGAGATCTTGCCATAGCGACGACCATCCCAAGTCCCTGGAGTAGATCGACCAATTGACTTTTGTGACCTGGTTCCGTCCTGCTAAACAAGCTCGCGCGCTGCACAGCCTGTATTTTCTCCGCGTGGCCAAGTGCATCGAGTTCTCGACCCGTGTAGCTCTTGCCCGTCAGGTCTTCATCCTCACGAAATATCCCAATCTGGCGGCATATCGCCTCGGCAGTGCCTTTATTATCGCCTGTGATGCAAATTACGCGGATACCCGCAGCCCTGCAGTTCGCGACAGCTTGACGAACCTCGGGGCGCGGGGGATCGAGCATGCCAACGAGAGAAACAAAGACGAGGTTTTGTTCAAAGCGGGCATAGTCTTGTGTGTTCTGGCTGAGGTAGTGTGTAGCGTCGGTGTCCTTTACGTCAACGTAGGCCATGGCAAGTGTCCGTAAACCTTTGGAAGCGTAAGAAGTGATTTGTGAGAGAATGGTATTCCTCAAGTCCGATGTCATGGGAATTATCTTGCCGTGTACCATGACAGATGTGCAGCGCTCAAGCACGGACTCCGGGGCACCTTTGACGAACAAGGCGCCGACGCCATTGAGACGAACCAGAACAGACATCATCTTGCGATCCCGGGAGAATTCAAAGGTCAACAGACGGGATATATTGCGTTCATAATACTCGCTGACGGCGCTTGCTCGAGCTGCACGTGTCAGGGATGAGAGTGATTTGGTGATATTTGCGTCTGGACAGCCCAATTTCTCGACAAGAACTTTGAGCGCAGCCTCTGTAGGTTCTCCGACATTATTGTAGGCATCCTTTTCCTGAAAAACGATGAATAAACGGAACCCCGTGTGAGCAAAGGGCTACGTGCCGCCTGGTATATAATCTTTGCGTCGTTACAAAGGGTGCAGATTTCTGCGAGTCTGCGGATGGGGTCGAGGCTCAAATTAGAGCTCTTACACCCTGAGGACTGGACAGAGCCATGGGGCGAAAATGTGGCCCCTTCGACCTGGTATTCCATTGCAGATTTTGTTTGCGCGTCGATCACAAGGAACTGCTCAGACCAAAGGAGTCAGCGAAGCCAAGGTGACGGGCGATTAATGTACCTTGGAGACGCTCATTTGGTTTGTAGTCAATGTACCTGTCTTGTCGGAGCATATCACATTCGTGCACCCGAGAGTTTCGACGCTAGGCAGGTTTCGGACGATGGCATTTTTCTGAGCCATCTTCTTGGTGCCAAGAGCCAAACAAGCGGTAATGACAGCAGCGAGACCTTCGGGAATGGCAGCCACTGCCAGCGCGACAGCGATCTTGAAGTAGTAGATTGCGCCTCTCAATGCACCACGATGGGAGGGGTCCCAAAAGTGACGGAAATTGACGAGCCAAACCAAAATACATATAACAGATATCACTTTGGCCAGCAAGTCACCAAAATCGTCGAGCTTACGCTTCAACGGCGTTTTCTCGCTTATTTGTTGCGATATAGAGTGGTGAATGTGACCAATCGCGGTTTTTCTGCCGGTGAAAGTAACAACAGCACGCGCGGTTCCGTTTACGACGGTGGTTCCCTAAGAGAGGGGTGAGGGGACGGGTGGATGACGAGAGTAGAGATATCAGCGCACGGAGAAAAGCATGTTGGACATGTCTTGTTTGACAGCCTTGTGATCAGGGACAATGTCGATGGATTTGTTGACGCTGATGCTTTCGCCTGTGAGAATTGCCTGGTCTACGCGGAAACTACTGGATGAAATTGAGAGAAGTCTGCAGTCAGCAGGCACCTTGTCTCCGACGGCGACCGATATGATGTCACCGGGAACGAGCTCGGAGGCATGTATGCGCGCGAGATGGCCGGAGCGGAAGACGTTTGCTTCGTCGGGGGAATACTCTTTGAGGGCCTGGGGGAGGGGAGCGTGAGTGAGGATGTGGAGGACGAGGGAGGGAGCATACGTCGATTGCCTTTTCGGCATTTGTTTCTTGGACGACGCCGACGACTGCGTTGGCGATGAGGATGAGAAGGATGACTGCTGGCTCGACAAAGGCACCCAAGGGAGAGGAGTCGGCGGAGTCCTCGAGGAAGGCGAGGAGGAAGGAGACGACGGCGGAGGCGAGGAGGATGAGGACGAGCTGGTCCTTGAACTGGTCTAGGACGAGCTGCCACAAGGGTGTTGGGGGCTCCTCTGGTAGCTCTGGTGGGGAGTGAGAAGAGCAGGTGAGCGAGCGAACGGCGCACCGTTTCTGCCGTAGACAAGGGCGTGGTTCGCGGCCTGCTGGTTCGCGAGGCCGAGTGCGGGGTCAGCTCCAAAGTGCTCGAGGATTTGGCTCGGGGCGAGCGTCCACGGGGCGTCAAGAAGGGTCATGACAACACAAGTTACACGTCGCCCGCAAACCGTGGTGCTGCCGGCTGCCCGGCCCGCGCAGGGGGGTCAGGGGGGTCGATGCCAAACAGCAGCCAAACACATCACCAACGCCGCGATCGAGGGCTATCTCGCCGACGACCCACCATGGGCAACACTGGCTCGTCTTCAGGACGTCCCCACCACGACGACACCGTCGACTATGGTGCCCTGTCCCCGCAGGGCGTCTACACCGGCCCCAGAGACTGGAACCATCCCGTCGTCACCCAGCTCATCGTCGACAGGAAGCTCGCCCCCTTCTACCGCCCCCTCGAGGACTACAGCGACGACTGGGGCGACGACCACATCCTCGCCGCACGAAAGGATTTCCCCGACCCCGACACCGCCATTCCCGACGCCCCCGCAGCTCGCCAAGACCCGAAGCCGTCCTCCGCTCCAAAGCGCACTTCCACCCTCAAGGAGCCCTCCCGCTGCCCAGAGGCCGCCCTCTACAGGGGTGCCGTCGAGTGCCCAATCTGCTTCCTCGTCCGTTGGCTCCCCCCCTCGTCCTCTTCAATCGCTGACGCTTTCCTCAGTACTACCCTCCCAACATAAACCACTCTCGCTGTTGCGATCAGGCAATCTGCACCGAGTGCTTCGTCCAGATAAAGAGAGCCGAACCTACCACAACACACCTTGTTTCAGAACCCGCCGCGTGTCCATACTGTGTGCAAGACAACTTTGGCATCGTCTACACCCCTCCTCCTTGGCGGACAGGCATTGGTAGCGAGGGAATGGTCAGTCTTCCTGCACCTCTCCTCCCTCCCTTTGACCCTTTGACACCTTCTCGTAGACCCCTCCCTCCTGGGCCGACCCCCTCCGCTCGCAGCAGGGCACCCCTGGCCCCTCCAACACCAATAAGCGCCGTCGAAAGAGCTTCGGGCATGATAGCCCAGAAGTCGTCACAACAGGTGCGTCATCCCTCCCGTTCTCCCTTCGCCATTCTCATTCCCCCTCATAAAAAAGACCAAATTCGTCCTGACTGGGAAGCCAAACTCGCTGCCGTCCGTGCAGCAGTAACACGTCGCGCAAACAGGAGAATCATTATGAGGCAGGTTGGAGATAGACTCATCCCCGTCGGTGTTACCAGCGGTCGTGTGCACGCCCTCCCCACCACAGAGGGTGCAGATGGCCTAGAGGGTGAAAGCGCGCCACCTAGTGGTGCCACCGGCAGTCGACGGCGCCGTGGTCCGCGGACGAACGGTCAACCCGACCTCAGTCAACTCCTTGGGCAGATGGGTTTAGGTGGTCAAGACTTGGAAGAGGTGAATCCATATTTCACTCTTGCTCCCTAATACTCACCGTCCACGAGCTCATGGTCATGGAGGCCATGCGTCTCTCCCTTCTTGAGCACGAAGCACAGCAAAGAAGGGAAGAAGAGAGGGTCCGTCGCGAGGGTGTAACAAATCAAGCCACTGCCGAAGCACCACCCGCGACACCTGGTGTTGACGAGTCTGTTTCATCAAGGGTCCAACCTGGTGCTACGGCTTCTGTGGTGGCCTACTCGTCCCCGCAAGCCTCGCGAGCCGACGATCCCTCCGCTCGTACTTCAGCTCGTAGTCGCTCATTGACTCCAGTATCAGGTCAAACAGACTCTTCATCTCCTTGTGGGACTGCCGTTGACGATCTGAACGACGTTCTCCACAGTATCGAACGATCCAATGGTCAACCCACGCTCATGACAGAAATACCAACACCCGTTGTTAACCGTGAAGCGCATACCGCCCATCCATCTAGTAATGATGAACCATCCCACTCCCCGTGCAGTACACCCATTCTTGGACGTGGCCAGCCGTCAGAGGACTTTGTGGGAGCCATAATGACATCATGTACCCCCCTTTCATCTTCATTGCCTGACACGGATACTTCAGAACATCCTTGACATCAAGTCGGCTCGACTTCATTGATGGATTCACCGATTTCAGTCATGTCATCCGTGCTCTCGCGCGGCTGGAATGGCACACTGGTATATAGACGTTGGGGCATACATCATACTCGGAAGGCATGGACAGTTTGCGCAAATATCAATCCGACCCATAGATTTATGAGAGCCAGTCCGCTTTGCAATGTCTTTTCTACTTTTGTTGGCATGACAGACCCACACCGGGTTTTTTATCTGCGATGGGGAACCACTGATATACTGTAGTACATTTGACCATCCAATCCAGATCTTTGGGCTTTCCTCCCTCGGAAAGTTCGCAACCACCTATTCAAGTTTTGCCATACTCTATTACTACCCCGTATGGGGCAGTTCCTACCATCTGTTCTTGTACATGCCATTCGTGCTATTTACATACTTAATGCACTTCTCCGTTCATCGTAATCAGCGGAGTTTTGAACCCGCAGAGATGGGCCGAACGCTGATCAACCCTTTGTTGGCAGGAACGCAATCAACAATATTAATGTCGACCGAGATGATGCCTTTATGCTCAATAGCTCAAGTAACGGCTGCTCAACCAATCCATGAGGTCAGAACACACCGGTTATCGGTTCCGAAACTGTGGAGAACGCTGGCATTGCAAATTATATTGCAAGGGTGAGACACTCATGCAGGAGGCGTTCTTTTCGCAACTCCGTGGTACGCGAACGTATTTCGGACCTGTGTGAAGTGTGCAACGCAAAGAAAATGAAAGACCAGCCTAGCAACTGGCAGTGCGGTTTCTACGCTCCTTTCTGTGGATCCGCCCATATGGGTTTCACAGCGCCTGGGTCCCTTGTCTGGGCGGGGCGCACGTTACTATGGTCAAACGACCAAAGAAGGACAGATGACTTGCCTGAGCCTCGATCTGTTGTTTCAGGGCCCGTTCTTCAGTCATGCGGGCAGCTCGATTTGCGTCTACTTTTCGCCTGAGATCAGGAGCCAGCGCCTGTGTACATGCCAGCCATCAGCGACAATCCAGGCGAGGTCTAGGAAAAGTATCTACTCACGGCGTATGTTTGCTCGGGGGTTGGCACGGTAGCTGTGAAAAAAGGAACAAGGGAGGCCAGCCCAGAATAAGCATGATCACTGAGGGTCAGACGGGGTCCCGAAGGGAAGCAAATGAACGAACCCCGCATAAGGAGATATCCCATGCCCGTTACTTTGCATGGGACCCGACCGTTTGTGAGCAACGTTACGCGTACGGGAGGGAGAAAGTAGCACAAAATTAGTACTTGCAGCGACAACGGGACTAGGTGGACGCACGACCACCGGCCAGTAGCGTCAACCGGAACCATGGAAAACTCATTCTTGAATCCAAGAGTAGTTCGACGTACTACACCGTGGGTGAGGTGTTGGTGTGAGCTAAGAAACGCTATATCCCCTACCCCCTTTCGGCACCTACCCACTTTTCGGCAGTCCACTAAATACACAACACTTTCACCATTTTACTTCATCCATTGTTGTTCTTGTATATACCTACTAATCTGCGAATTGAACGAATAAAAAATGTGCAGTAGTTCTCTTGATCGTGCCAGTGAAGTTGGCCCTCGTCACGCTAACTGTCACTCACGGAGCTTCAACATATGGCGGATACTCGTAGACAATTCGTTACATTTGTGTGACTGCCGAAAGATGGGTACTAGGGGATAGTAAAGGCTAACCACGAATGGCGAATGTATCATGTTTGTGCAGTCGATTAATGCGAGTGTACATACATGCTAATCAGTCATGGTGCAAATTACGAGCGCGAAAGGACCGTCGTCGTAGGTTATCGGGGCTGGTTGCCTTACAGCAGATCCACTGGCGTGGACCAGATATATAACATAGCGCAAGGGTAGCTGATTGAGAAAGTCATCCTTCCGCGTGCAGATACGTCGGTATGCACGGCTGCTCCACGCCAGCTTTCTTGCGTAGGGACAAGAACCCCAGCATGTCTGCGCTGTTCCGCCGGCTTGCAGACTCTATGCGTGCGAGTTCCTGCTCCCACGCTTGCACGTCTACCAGGTTTACCCTCTCAAATAGAAGACTCCCAGGCGAGTGGTGTTGTGAACTTTCAGCAGTCAAGTGACCACCAGAGCTAACGCTGGAGCTTGATCCTAAACGCGGTGGTTCGACCAATCTTGTGCGGAAGAAACTACGAGCGCTTTGGAGAGATTTCGGAGAACGCGTGGCGTGGCAAGTTTCTGGTCGTGGAGGGACTGCCAATCGGCTGGTTTGGTTTTCCAAGTTTTCATACGTTCGTGTGTCCAAGCTTCCAGGCCAGTCTCGAGGTCCCGCAGACGTATGCGGCCGTCTCGAAACCCTGGACATGCCGTTGCTCCCTCCTGGATAAGGTGATGAAGCAGTCGAAATCTTGTGAATGTGTGCAAGGGGAAAAGGTGGTTTCGTGAGGGGGGATACAGTGTCAGGCTCCTCTGAAACAAGGGCCTGACGAGGACTGCGAGGGGGCGAAGGGAGTTGTTCTGTGTGGCGGTCGCGCTTCAAACGTCGAGGGGACTTCGATTTCGAGCGTCCCAAGGGTGTGTTCGCCAAATCGCTGCATTGGGAAAATGCAAGCTGCCTCTGTAGGTCATTTGTGGATACTATGGTAAGTTCTTTGTCTTCGAGCTCAACAGTTTCCGCAGAACTTGTCAGCGAAGAAACGACCAGCTAAGAATGGTTCAGTATGTTTGGTGATGAAAGGAACGATAACATTCACCTTGACACGTAGAAAGAACTTGATACTCGCCAGGTCGGTTTGAACAGACTCGCCAACTGCCCATCGACTGTTGGATTTGGTATCTGGCCACGAAAACGTGAGATTAAGCCGCCACGCCCCAGAAGAGTCTCTGGAGAAGCGGCCCGTCGATTCAGCATGTACAAATATGTGGGTAGTTCCGCGGCCACCAGAGGGAAGCGGCACAGACTGGTCTGTGTTGTATTCATGGTGCTGCAACAGCGATCGTGAGTCGCCGGAATACAAAGATGACGAAGAGGCAGGATGGAGTAGGTCTTGTGACGAAGAGCCATTAATCCCGCGGTATGTGGATGAAGTGCTGTCTTGGGAATGATCAGCGGCACCTTTGGGGTTGGGGGGTGGATACGATGATAATCGGTAAGATGCAGGTGGCGGCTCGGGAGGGCTAACCCGGAAGTCATTAAAATGTATTCTTCGCTCAACAAAAGCGGATGCGCTGCGAATCGACACAGAGGAATCAAGGGGCTGTACGATGAGTTGTACAGAGACGATGTCGAGTGGACCAATGGGATTAGGTGGGACAAGTATATGATAATGCAAGGGGGGTCCGCGGGATTTAGACGTCGATAAAGTCATGTATGACGAAGAGGAAGGTGTCAACGGTGTTGGGGGAGACAGACTGGTCGGTGCATCATAGCGTACGAGGTTCAACTCGAAGTGTTTAACTTGGCGGGAGCCGACCGCTGCGATGGGTATATGATTAAGGACTGATGGCTAGTGAGAACAGAGACGCATATGGTGTGGTGTGAAATACTTGCCTGCCTCGATGCGCCAAAATATGCGATATTCTTGGAAGTAGAGTGCGGCGCTAGGTGCGGCGATGTGGGCGGGGACAGAAAAACGAAAGGGGTATTCAGAATCCCCGACCTCGGACCACTCCTGGATGTCCTGCTTCTGCCAAAGGGTGACCGAGTGTTCGTAGAGCACGTTTGTCTGTATCGTGCCCAGGCGACCGTGACGCGACTCATAGCAGCGGACTGCGACGATGATGTCTTTTGCAGGGATGGGTTTGCCGTCCTGCTCGATCTGGGTGCGCACGACTAGGAGGAAGGATGAGAATGGAATGGGGGACAGAGATGGAGAGACGAGTACGCACGACCCTCGAACCGGAGTGGAGTTAAGCCGAGGTAGCCATGGTGGGGGAAATAGCGGACACCTTGATTGCCTTTTGTAGAGACAAGTGACAGCTTGACCATGGCAGGGCTGTGGACGCCGTGTCGGGGGATGGGGAGGGTGTGCGGGGACGGGGGGGGCGACGACGAGGGGGGGGAGAGGCAGAGACGGGGAGGGGAAGAGGGAAAAGAAGCAGGCGTGATAAATATCGAGTCGACCGTCTCGCCCGAAACGGCAGTCGACGAGAAGCACTGCACGATCAGTGTGACCCCGAGTGACCCTCCCCAGATCTCAGATCTCTCTCCCCGGATATCCACTTTAGGACACACCCGTCACGTGTCGGGTCACATGTGACACATCTCTCTCTTCAACAGCGACGTGACACGACCTTGTCCGCAGCCATGCCCCGCTCGCCGTTCTACGTCCCGTTTCTCCTCGCGGGGATGATCATCACCGTAAGCGTCCTGTGTCCTCTTTGTTCTCCCCGTGACACCTCCCCAGGGCTCCAGCAACTCCCTCTGGAGCAAGTGGCAGGTCAGCTTGTCCCATTGTGCTTGCCATCCGCTGCAGCGCCTCATTTCCTTGTCAGGACATGCAATGTGTCGAGAATTGCGGTGATCCTGACCCTCGAAACCACATACTCTATGAACAGCCCGTTTGGCAGACGCTCCAAATGTTCCGTCCGTCCATCCCTTTTTCATCTCCACCCTCACGCTAACCTTCCTCCCAGTGGGAGAAATGCTTTGTCAGTGTTTGCCTTTTGTATACTTGCTCCGTTATCGTCAGATTCTCACCCACTAGCTTCTCTTTTATCATAGGCTTCCTTCCCGTCCTCTACACGTGGTTGAGCACGAGGCGCAATGCTGCCCCCGTCTTCCTTCCCTTCGAGCCAGACCAAGATGAGCAACTCCAGGCTAAGCCCGGCACACCTTCTCAAGAGTTGCGAGGCTGGAAATTACTCCTCTTGTGGTTCCCTGCCGCTTGTGATCTCACGGGTACCACGGTCCGTACCTCCTTAATCCATCGTTCCCCCCATCGTCCGAATCACCATTCATCGAGTCTGATCGAACTTGTCCAACGCTAATGCCTTCTCGTGAAACAATCTACAGCTCATGAATGTTGGCCTTTTATACACACCCGTTTCCATCTATCAGATGACACGTGGTGCTCTTGTCCTCTTCGTCGGCATTCTTAGTGTGATCTTCCTCCGTCGACGCCTTTGGCTATACCAGTTTGTCTTTCACCTTCTTTTCGCTTATTACTCCAACTCGCCGTAGATGGATTTCCCTCCTCACTGTGATGGCCGGCGTGTCGCTTGTCGGTTATAGTGGTTCTCTCATCAAAGAGACAGTTAGCGACGCAGTAAATTTGGTAACTGCTCGCTCTTCTGGCACTCCATTGGACCCTATCGAACAAGCTGATGCGACCAAGGCTCTCGTTGGTATGTCAACTATGTCGTTGGACTTGTTTCGTTTGACATAATTGTTAAACAGGCGTGTTCTTTATTTTGTTTGCTCAAGTCTTGTAAGGCATTCACCACCTTAGTTCTTCGTTCATTTAGCATGGTGTCTTGCAGCACAGCAACCCAGTTCGTGGTTGAGGAGAAAATCATGACCCGCTGGACCGTTGCTCCCCTCGTTGCAGTAGGATTTGAAGGCTTGTTTGGTACCCTGACAATCCTGTTACTCATGCCATTCATGGCGCAACCATCCATGTCTTCTAGTTCTCCCTTTTTTGACCTCCCAAGAGGTTGGTATCAGATGATCAATACCCCGAGTGTCCTCTGGTCTGGGATTGCGATCGCTTTCAGTATTTCTTTGTTCAACTACTTCGGCCTCAGCGTCACCAGACATGTGAGCGCTACAGCTAGGAGCTTGACCGATACCTCCAGAACTCTCTCCATCTGGTTGGTCAGTCTTGCGCTGGGCTGGGAGCACCTTCTGTTCCCAGTATCACTCTTGCAGGTGCTTGGCTTCTCTCTCTTGGTGTAAGTGATTGGCTTCTGGCAGGAATTTTAGTGTGCTCACTGTCTTACTCATCAGCTACGGAACGGTGCGTTTGTAACCTGTCGCCGCCATGCTACAGCTCACCATGAACCTGTAGTTCTTGTTCAACAACTTGGTCCATCCACCCTCTTTCCTCCGCCCTCCACCCACCTTTTTCGCGCAGACAACTGGAGAGGAGGATACAGAAACACTTCTTGCTAGCCCCACCTTAAACGAGTCTGCGACTCTACCTGCGGACCTTGGCCAGAGTGGTTTCGATGTCCTCCCAGCACACGAGCACGTGAGAACAACAGAGGACTGAGGATAACGTCAGAGCTCGCCATGCAATTACCCCCAGAATAACGTGACATAGATTCGTCAGATTTGATGAGTAGATATACAGTAAGACGTGACAGGCAGACCATTTTGCAACCGAGGCTTCTGGTTTATTTAGGCTAGAACGGGGCCGCGGGCTCTGACACATATAACTTGGCAGAACACGATGGAAACGGTCCAATGCACACGAGTTATTCAGGCTAGAATGGGGCCGCGGGCTCTGACACATACCTTGGCAGTAACTTGGCAGAACACGATGGAGACGGTCCAACACTTATAATTTTAGACTTGATGTGATTTCGGTTGCATCCACCGGCACACTGCCTCGCGACCAGAAGTGGCACAACCGAGAACGTACGTGTATAATAATAACATGATTTGCGACCGGCTGGTTAATGGTTGCTCCCATCGGCGGAGAAACTCCCAAGTCGGCCTCGATTCCGCAGTCAAGAGCGTGTTCGCTTCAGGCATCGTGCCATATCGCGCGAGCTGCGATTCGCCAATGCAGCACTAGGAAGCTTCTTGATGGATGCACGGTCGGACACATGAGACCCAGTCACTCAACTATTGAGAAACGTGACAGTTATTTCCGACACTGTCATTATGTACACAATAGCACAGCACTATAATATACCGGCGGTCCCAATCATGTCCCGACCCGATGCTGACAATGACAACGAGTGAAAAACCGCGGCGCTAGTGCCAGGTGCCAGCCATCGATTCCGATGTGTTCGCATTCGGTGTCAATGGGTGGTGTGATACCAACCGCTGGGACTCAGAAGGGAACAGCGCAGAAGATATATCGTTTCGCATCAACATTTCTTCCAAGCGTCCCAACGTCACTCTGTCGATTCGTCGTCACTGTCACTAGTCCTACAGACCGCGAACCGCGTCGCTTCCTCTAGTTGCTCAAGTTCCCATCCAATCGTGGATTTCGGTACCTGCAATGTGGCTAGTTTTCCCGCCAGTCCTTGAAGGACATCGTCACTGAGAACTCCGTCAAGACTGAGACGCAGCGTGAAGTGGATCATGCTTACCTGGCACAAGTCTGAATCCACACGCAAAAATCATCTAGCCAGATTCGGCTGTAAACATAATAGACCTCATGGTGATCCAATATACGTTTCGTCTCTAATAGGGATCTTGTTATCATTCTTTTACCTTGTGCCATGTAGGAAGCGACGTCACTTCGACACGCCTCCGACAGCTGAAACGAACGATACAAGGGAAAAGAAAGGCTACGCCTGTACGAGGCCGCCAAGGTCGAGATCAGCTCTGAATCCGTGAATAGTGGCTGGGAGGCTCCTGTGATATTTGAGGTCATGGATGCGTATGGAGGTGGGTCGAGCGCCGAGAATACTGGCACCAATGAACAGATTGTCCAAGCGCTCTCTGGCGTTGGGTCGTGCAGCGTAGTTCGTTTATCGTAGGCATAAGCAAAGAGGAGAGTGACTAATGTCAAGTAGAGGTTCTGTTCTTGGATCCCATCTATTATATCTGAGACAGATCAGCATTTGCTCGACCATCGGTCCATGAAAGCATGGCCTACATTCCTTGGGTCCAAGACGAAGTATTTCCAGTTTCTCGTGTTCCGTGAACACGACTTCCAAGCCATTTGCGGGGTCTTTCCAAGCGATAAGCTCTTGAATATACTCGTCGTCAGCGTAATCCGCCCTATATAACTGTAGAATTTGGTTTCGTGTTCAGACAATGTGAACCAACGAACATGTAATGTTCTTCATCCCATTTTGCATTTTCATGTGTGATTCGGAGGTTCCGTCTGTCATCGAGATCACAACTTTCTGCATTGTGGCCCAACTCGTTAATTTCGTTCTCGGTGTGAGCAACATGCACGAAATAGCCGGTATACTTGTTCAGAAAGCCATAATATCTCCCGGATGGATGGAGCCCTGCTCCTCCTCCTGTCTCTGGAACTGTCTGAGGCACCTCCCAGTCGTTTTCTGCAGCTACATAAGAGCAGTTAGCCGAAACTTGTATCATTCAGCTAGTCTTTGCCACCTTTCAGAAATTCATCTTCGTTCTCCAGCGCCAACCGTGTTGTTTGGCGGGACAGTTCGCTAACGGCGTCTTCTCCTGGCGAGGACTCGAGAACCTCTATTGACGGCGCAGGCGGAAGCTGTGGCGATCGAGGGGTCAACAATTTGGCAAGTAAATCCAGGTCCGCGAACGTCTGTCCTTTAACAGCCTTGGTCAAAGTGATGGTCAAGTATCCAGTACTTGGATCGTAAAGTGCCGTCGAATTGTCATCTTCAACCACCGCATGAGGAAAGTGCAGGCGAAGAAAATAAGGGTTAACGTAGACGGTCAACGATGTATCGTCGACATTTATTTCGGCGTCGGAGGCCTGGGTACCAAACATGGTTATGTGGCAACACTGCGATGCCATCATCTAGGGCTTACCCGGACTGAGGGGCAATATAGTGATACGACGACAGTGTCGTCGGTTTGGTCGCACGAGAACCTTGGCGTGATCATCACCGGATTGCGAAAGGACGGATCCGTGAACACAGGACTCGGTAACTCAATGACGGGAAACTGGCCTGGGGACTCCTGTTAAGTTGCCGGGGTGCTATAGCGCGTAAAACTGCTGCTGCGATCGAGATGTGATGCAGCAATACGGTGCAGTGGGAGATCTTCACGGTGTTTGCCCGTGCCGTCTGGTTCGGGTTTCACAATGTACCGTGTGGAGGTAGAAGGGCCTCACGCGACCAAAGTGATATATTTGTCTCCTACATAAGCGACGTCGGCGCCAGCCCGCATCCAACGCTCAGTAGGATTGATTTCTTGTTCACTCGAAAGTCATGTTGATGGATCCGCAGGTGAGTTGCTGTTGGCACCGGCCATCGGCATCGTTGTTGACTCTATCGCCCGTTCATCTAGAAGTTGAATGCATATCCGCCGCTCGCAACAGTGGAGCAGCTCATTATTCGGGAGAAACGAGGAAACTGTATACCGATCTTCGTCCAGCTTCCTGCAGATCTCATCACGCCATGCATGGCATATCTCCGTATTGCGAAAGATTCCAAATACAGCTTTCTGCTCGAGTCTGTGATCGCAGGGGAGAACATTGCCAGATACAGTTTCATTGGTGCAGGTGCGTGGCATCTCTCTGACTGGAAGGACGGGCTCGACCTTCTGCAGATCCAATCAAGGTGATCAAGACTGGTCCGAACGAAGAAATAACAGGGGATCCCATGGTGGCTCTCCAGAAAGAGCTTTCAGCATACCAATACATCAAAATCCCCGAGATCGCGACCTTCAGTGGTGGTGCTGTTGGCTATGTTTCGTATGACTGCATCCAATACTTCGAACCAAAAACTGCCCGGGGACTGCATGACCCCCTGGGTATCCCAGAAGCCCTCTTCATGATGGCGGACACACTGCTCGTATATGACCATCTGTTTCAAACAATCAAGGTCGTCTCGCACGTATTCTATCCGAGGGACGCAGGGACAGCAAATCTGTCCTTTGTGTATCAAACCGCACAGTCCAAAGTGCGACGACTTGCCAAAGCTCTTTCTTCCCCTACTGTCCCAGAAGTCCCTCAAGCTCCCGTCCAACTTGGAAACGAAGCTGTCTCAAACGTGGGCAAAGAAGGTTACGAAGGGTTTGTAACCCGATTGAAAGAACACATCGTCGCGGGTGACATCATCCAAGCTGTCCCATCGCAAAGACTTGCACGGCCCACAGACCTTCATCCTTTCAACGCGTACCGGCAGCTCCGCCAGGTGAACCCGAGCCCGTACATGTTTTATGTCGATTGTGGAGACTTGCAGATTGTTGGCGCTAGCCCGGAGACACTCTGTAAAGTGGAGGCCAACAAGGTATACAATCATGCTATTGCAGGTACCACGAAAAGAGGCCAAACATCGGATGGTTCGTCCTGTTAGCCCTCCTTTGGTCACGTTTGAATCCATGGCAGTGTAGAGGATAATTTACTGGCGCAACAACTGACTGCGTCAGAGAAAGACAGAGCAGAACATATCATGCTTGTCGATCTTGCACGAAACGATGTCAATCGTGTATGCAAGCCAGAGACTGTTCAGGTCGACCACCTTATGCAGGTTCAAAAATTCAGTCACGTTATTCATTTGACTTCACAAGTGTCAGGAATATTGCGAGACGGCTTGACCAGGTGAGTGAGTAATGTGCAATGAGGAAAATAGTGACAGAACCTGCAGAAAAATCACCAAAGATTCGACGCCTTTCGCTCCATTTTCCCTGCAGGCACCGTTTCTGGTGCACCCAAGATCAAGGCGATCGAGATTATATCAAGTTTGGAACAGGAAAAGCGTGGTATCTATGCCGGAGCTGTGGGACGATTTGATTTTGCAGATGATGCCATGGACACTTGCATTGCTATTCGGACGATGACGTTTAAAAATGGCACTGCGTATCTCCAGGCCGGGGGTGGCATCGTGTTTGATAGTGTGGAGGAAGACGAGTACATCGAAACCATCAACAAACTGGGTGGAAATGTCAGGGCTCTAGCTGGAGCAGAACGTAAGTTTGACAACGTTTTGCTTGCGTACATACATGCTAAGGAATAGCTCAGGGTATTGGTTCGATGTGCAAGCAGACCAGAGATAGATATGACACGGATGTTGGATAGTCACATTCATGCCTCTGGACTTGAGAGCTTTTCTAAGATCATCATCCGGTCTCTTTGACGCTCCGACTCCTTCTCTTCCTCCAGCTGGGAAAGGATACCTTCCCTCCCAGCGATGCTAAGAACTCCGGATATTAATTGAGCAGCGCGTGTGCTTTCATCGTTGGCCGGAATGGGGTACATAACAATGCGAGGATCGACATTGGAGTCCACGATGCCAACAGTTGGAATGTGCTGTATAGCACACTCACGTATCGCGTTCATATTAGCCATTGGATTGAGAAAGACGACAAGGTCAGGGGTGATGAGATACTTCTGAATTCCGGATGGGAAGAGTTGCCTCCTGTTCGTAAGGATTCCAGGCAGCCACCGCTCCCCGATGTGATAACCTTGTTCTTCTAGCTTGCTCGCTGCGTTACGGACAATATCTCGGAGGTCCGGACGGGTGCCGACAAAAAGTATAGTGCCACCACGCTGGGTGACTGCTCTGACGACGCTAGCTGCTCGCCGTAGAAGGGGGACAGTCTGATCTAGGTCAATGATGGTGAGGCCAGCACGGACTCCAAAGGCATATGGCAAGAAGTTTGGGTTCATGAGTGATCTTGCGTGACCGAGATGCGCGCCAGCGGCAATGAGTGCGGATACGGTGGCTTGGGATGGACCAACCGCGCGAGTATATGCATGATGGGGTTGGTAGGTATTTTCCCGAGTCTGGGTCGAGCCATGCTCGCTGAACAGGTCGACTGCAGTGATAGCTAAGCCTCAGCAACGAATGACGGAAGAAATGTGCGCACAGAGAAGCTTGAACCGGGCTCTGTTCTCCTGCATGAGTCGCCAGTCATCCTGAGAGTGCAAGGTCATCTCGCCTCCAGGAGCGGTATACATCGTCCTGACGAATCTCGGTAGGCATTTCGTCGCTGTGAGCGACGGTCTCAACGCTCGGCTTGCCATGGTCAGGAAGGTGCGGACCTGTGGCGGTGCAATTTTTCGACCATGAGATACGGTTAAGCTTACCTCAGCGCTATCGATTTTTTTTTCATTGCAGACTTCGCTCTTCCTGCCCTTCACCACAACACTCTCCCCATCCTAAAAACTAAAAACTAAAAAATGGAAGACGACGCTTTTGACGGCGCTGTTGGCATCGATCTCGGCACAACCTACTCGTATGTGTCGTGCTCTTGATCATCATTGCTGGCACTTATATCTCTTCAGATGTGTTGGTGTCTGGCAAAACGATCGGGTCGAAATCATTGCCAATGATCGTGAGCATCTAACTCTGTGTACTTGCCATGGTACCAACTCCTGGTCATAGAGGGCAACAGGACTACGCCGTCATATGTCGCCTTTTCATCCGAGGAGCGTCTGATTGGCGATGCCGCCAAGAATCAGGCTGCCATGAACCCTCGCAACACTGTCTTCGATGCCAAGCGTCTGATTGGTCGCCGTTTCGAGTGAGTCACTCACGCAGTGGAATATTGCACGAGTTCTGATCCACTTCCCCAGCGATCCTGATGTGAAGAAGGTAATCGAGTTCCCTGCGTTTCGTGGTAGTTTACATATCCATCGATTTCTAGGATATGGCCCACTGGCCATTTGAGGTTGTCGAGAAAGAGGGTTCCCCTTTGATCAAGGTCAACTACCTGGGAGATGAAAAAACTTTCACGCCTCAGGAGATTTCGTCAATGGTCCTGACCAAAATGAAGGAAATCTCAGAGGCCAAACTTGGCAAGACAGTTAAAAAGGCTGTTGTTACGTGAGTTGATTATGCGATCGCGTGTATTTTTCCAACCATACCCTTACAGCGTGCCGGCCTACTTCAACGATTCTCAGCGGTTGGCTACCAAGGATGCCGGCTTGATCGCTGGTCTTGACGTCCTTCGCATCATCAACGAGCCTACCGCGGCAGCTATTGCTTATGGTCTCGATCGCCAATCAAAAGCGGAGAAGAACGTGTTGATTTTCGATCTTGGCGGTGGAACCTTCGATGTCTCTCTCCTTAACATCAGTGGTGGCGTTTTTGCCGTGAAGGCTACGGCTGGTGACACCCACTTGGGTGGTGAGGACTTCGATAATGCACTCCTGGAACATTTCAAAAATGAGTTCAAACGCAAGACTAAGCACGATATATCCGAGGATCCCCGTGCTCTCCGACGGCTGAGAAGTGCTTGCGAGCGTGCCAAGCGTACTCTATCAAGTGTTACCCAAACAACTGTTGAAGTAGACTCCCTGTATCAGGTCTGTTGCAACCACGCTCACCGTATCACTTACTTCTCATGATGATCTGAAAGGGCGAAGACTTCTCGGCAAACATTACCCGTGCTCGCTTCGAGGAAATCAACTCAGTCCTATTCAAATCGACCCTTGAACCCGTCGAGAAAGTTCTCAAAGATTCCAAGATTCCACGCGAAAAGGTTGACGATATTGTTCTCGTCGGTGGCTCAACTCGTATCCCAAAAATCCAGTCCCTCGTCTCCGAATACTTTGGTGGTCGTCAGTTAAACAAGTCGATCAACCCTGACGAGGCCGTGGCCTATGGTGCTGCTGTCCAGGCCGCTGTGCTTACTGGTCAGACCTCTGATAAAACAGCTGATCTTCTTTTGCTCGACGTCGCACCCCTGTCGCTCGGTGTCGCTATGCAAGGTGACGTTTTCGGAGTTGTCGTTCCTCGGAATACCCCCATTCCCACCAACAAGTCGAGAACGTTCACCACCGTCGAGGACAACCAAACTACTGTTACCTTCCCAGTGTAAGCCTTTGTAATGTGGCATCTATGAATCTGGAATACTGATATTTCCTGATCAGCTATGAGGGTGAGCGTACCCAGTGCCGTGACAACCGCTTGCTCGGCGAATTCGAGCTCACCGGCATTCCTCCTATGCCTCGCGGTCAAGCTGAGCTAGTGACAACTTTTGAGGTCGATGCAAACGGTTTGCTGAAGGTGTCGGCTCAGGACCGTGCATCCGGTCGCAAAGCATCTATTAGTACGTACACTATTAATGCATGCGTCGTGTACTTAGCGTCTTCTAGGCATCACCAACTCGGTCGGCCGTTTGTCTGCTGCTGAGATCGACCAGATGATCAAGGATGCTGAGCAATTCAAGCAAGCTGACAAGGAATTCTCTTCACGCCACGAAGCGAAATCTGACTTGGAGGCATACATTCACCAGGTCGAGGGTACCATTACGTCGCCGGAGATTGGTATGAAACTCAAGCGTGGAGCCAAGCAGCAGGTTGAAGCTGAGCTTGCTCGTGCACTGGAGAAGTTGGAGATCGAGGAATCTTCAGCAGATGAGCTCAGGAAGGCGCAGCTTGGCATTAAGCGAGCTCTTCAAAAGGCAACCTCTGGTATTCGGTGAGAGGATATATGCCAGTGATACGCAAAATAGAGCAGCGTTGTTCGATTGTCGTCTCATCTGTTTGCCCCATTTGTTTTACATGCATAACACACCTGAATCAGCCATGTTTTCATTGTATACTCTGTGCTGCGTTTCGATTACTGTAAAGCAGTGCCGGTGGAATGGTACTGGAACCGACCCCCAGGTCAACGAGTGACCTAGTTATGCTGCCAAAGCCTTGTGAATTTGTAGGGCAACTTCGAGGGTCCACAATTCTTCATCGGCGCCATCACAGAGAGCCTTATCGGCTTCGGCGATTGCTATCACACACTTGGCCTTCTGTCGAGCGGGTAATGTTTGATGGACAATTATCTTGTCATGCAACTAGTGCGCTCGTGAGAACATACAAGATGACACGACCTCTCTACTAACCTGCGCCAGTAGTTGCGAAGCAGAATAGCCTTCCCGCATCACAGATCTAACTCTTTTCCGGACAGCGTCGAAGCTTTCCCGCTTGGGGTCCGCTGGGACATCATCCATTTGCATATCGTCCTCGATGTCGATTCCAAGGGTCCGTGCAAAGTCGTTCACAACTGCATTTGGGACCACTCCGGCGATTTCCTCGATATCTCTTGGAGTGATTGGCATTGGGGGCGTCGTCGATGCAGACAGCCGAGAAGCTGACTGTAGATATGTTATTGATCGACGAAGGTCACCGTTGGAAGTATTTATAAGTGTCGTTACGACCTCAGGAATGACATTAACATGTTCTGCAGTGGCGATATGCATGAGCCGAGACGACGTCGATGACGAGTCCAGAGGGGTAAATCGGAACTTTGAACATCGCGAAGCTAGCGGCTCGATAATGCTGAATGGCGAGGTCAGGGATGTCAGGAAGACGGGATGAAATGCACTGACCGCGTGACGTAGTTACAAACGAGACAAAATCGAGTTATCCGCGCGTATGTCTCCATGATACGTCGCAGGGAGCCCTGAGCGTCTTGAGTCATTGAATCAGCTTCGTCAAGAATGACAATCTTATAGGGCGGGCACGGGTATGAAATGCCATCCGAGGCAGCTTTTTGTGCCCTCGGTGTTTGTCGAGCGAATCCCTTTATTTTTTCTCTGACAATGGAAATACCTCGCTCGTCGGATGCGTTCAGTTCAAGTACCCGATCTCGGAAGTTGTCTGGACTGGAAAATAACCGGAAGTCAAATAAAACACATGACCAAAGAAAGCAACAGAGTACGCACCCAAAGAGCTGTCGTGACAACGCAAGAATTGTGGACGTCTTTCCTGTTCCTGGAGGACCGTAGAATAGCATATGAGGGAGCTACGAAAATGATCAGAGAGATCAGAGAGTGACAGGAACAGGAACCGACATTCGTAGAAGACAGTGCCTTGCGTAACACTGTCACTGTGTGCTCTTGAGCAGAGATGTCATCTATCGTCCGTGGACGGCTGGGGCGGGGACGTCATCAGATCAGCGGTGGCACAGGGAAGTGTATTCACTATTTTTCGACCCAGGGCTGCAATGCAGGAACCGCAGGCTGTTTGGATTCTGCTGCTGTCTTGGCTTGTTGAGGCTGAAAGAAGGCCATTGCTACTCGCTCAATGCTGGCAGAGACGCGTCGGGACGCGTGACTAAATGTCGCGTATGACAAAGCCATTCCCACACGCGACAGCGCTGACGCGACTTGAAGCACACCCTCTTCACGTCGGTCATCATGGCGTTCCCCGCCCCAAATGCCTGTGAGTGCAACACCAAAGAGCGTGTCGGACTCATTGAGGAACGTATCTCAGCCTCCTCTGGCGTGTTTACATCGTCCAGTAAGTTGTCTATCCACCGTGGATCTTCTGTCTTGGACAATTATGTATCGCAACAGCACACAAAACCCCCATCGCCGAGCTGAGGAACGGCAAAGTCATCTTCAAACAAAAGCCAATTTCATTCGAGAAGGCTTCAGAGACCATGCAAGGTGGGCTTGACGCGTGGTGTCCCATACCCGTTTTAATGTGCAACCAGAAATTGTAAAATTTCGTGAGATGCTCGACTCGCGTGTGCAGAGCCAAGACCAACCTCTGACCAGCATACCGGAAGAACACAAGCCCCTCATAGTCAAACTAGCCCTGGAGAGGTACGCTGTGGATCCAATGCTTCCGTGGATGTCGCCAACCCAACCTAGTGACAAGGGTATTGTTCCCCTGGCCAAACAGATCCGTTCAATTCTGCTCCCAGGTCCAGGCGAAGTCGAGGACGCTCACCGTTTAGGCCTTGAATCGAATCTTTCCCTTCCAACAGTGGAGCATGCAATTAAGGCTGTGATGACAAGGATTAACTATGGCCTTGATGGTCTCTTGGGTCAGAAACTTCCTGCAGCAGTTTGTGTTTGGCGGTGGGAAGTGCAGGACGCTTACAAAGACTGGCTGCCAAAATCTGCTAGAGACAGCATGGACGCCAGACTGGCCGATCGTATCCAGGTACGCGACGACTTTCACGCTGTATTGCAAGCCAACTTTCTGACAACTAACAGGCAAGTGTGGACTTGCGTGCAGCCTTCGAGTGTCTCTCTCAGGTCGAACGAGACGCTATTCTCGATCCAAAGAAGCTTCCTGCGAAAGTTATCAACAAACCCGAACCGGGTACCGTCTCTGCAAACAACAATGAGAACTCCTCGGATGATCATACACCGAAAGACGCGCCCACTGATGTGACCGATGGCGAAATGGTGAGCCCCTTGAGCATCTTCGTCCTTTGAGACTCAACCCCGGCATTTGCCTCGTCTCACTATAGCTTTCTGAGAACCTGGCGCCGAAAGGACGTCTGAACAAGACTCTTGACTCCGAGAAAACTGCCAAAGTATTTTACCACAACTTCATTCTGATTTTTCGGTATTCAGTTATTGTCGCAGATCAGAGATAAAGAAGAGAAACGGGCGGCAAAGGCAGAGAAAGAAAAGAAACAGAAGGAAACTCAGGATAGATCCCGTTCGATCATGGCAAATTTCTTTGGAAAGGCCAAACCCTCCGCTCGGGATTCGCCCACCAAAGATTCTTCTGCTGGCCCTTTGGTGGATAGCGAATTTCAAAGGACATTCAAGCCATTCGTATTGAAAAAGGACGCGGAACTCGCACCGTATAATTGGTTCTTGGAGGGCAAGAGGAGATCTCGCAATCGGATGACCGGCATAACTCATGAGGAGGCTATCGTCATTGACGATGACACAGCAGTGCAAGGAGTCCCACAACCTGGGATGTCATCTGATGAGATAGTGGTTTCGACTGCACCTGGTGGTTCGCCTGCGAGTTTGCGGGAGCTCATAGTGGACCTTCGCCAGAGCAGTTTGAACTTTTGCCTAAGAACGCGCACTGTGTTCTCCCTCAAGACGTATAACCCTCGAAGCGTCCGGGATACCATGTCGCAACTTAATGATGCCGAGATCAGGGGTGACCCGACGCAAGTCCGTCATTTACTTTCCGTTCTCCGAGACCGCCAAGTCTTCCCAGCCAAAGTGCTCATCTTTCGCGAAGACTCCCGCCCAGGGTATTATGGGACATGGACCCGTAACTCTCGTATAGTGGGACCGCGCACACCACTCGAGCGTGATCCGTTGGCCCGTGATTATGGGTATGATAGTGGAGAAGAATGGGAGGACGAAGGTCCGGATGATGCAGATGATGTGGTAGATGGAGAAGACGACGAGCCAGACGCCGAAGACGTGGACTCTGATCTGGATAGCTGGCTAGTTGATGATGACGATGAAATTCGGCCACCTCTCAACCTCGATGATTTATCACCCCCACTATTGGATCTGTCCATTCCTCCACCGAAACGGAAAACGGAAAATATTGAGAAGCAGTCAGACAAGAAGAGAAAAGTGGTAGTGCCACTCGTCCCTTACATGAAAGGTCCGTTCTGGGAGGCGCACATCGGTCATTGTGAATATGATCCGTTCAATGTATATCGCATCCAACTTCTGAATGGTAAAGGTCCTTGCTTTGCGTCTGTCACTGAAGTAATGAATCTGTTTGCCAGACACGCCACATCCCATTGACCCGTTCGCTTTCGCATCCGCTGCATTCGAGGAAGGACAGAATCCCCAAGTTGATCTGTCTTTTTCTGTACCATCCCTGCCTGGCACGGTCCATCCTCTCGCTGGTCCAGGCACAGCGGCTCCATCAGCTTCGAGGCGTACGATGACCTCCGCGCCAAAGACAGTTTTCCCTGAGGCACACCTGGGCACATTGCTCGCAAAGATAACTGACCTTGCCACCCCCAGTCTTACTCTTCTCGTCGAAAGCATTTACCAAGATCTTCGTATCCACAAGGTCAAGAAGAACGCGATCGAGGCTAAAGTGCGTGAGGTGGGTGAAAAGTCGAAAGATAAGAAGGCATGGGTTGTCAAACAGGCAATACAGGTTGGTTCCATGCTGTCTTGTGATCTGCTTGCATCTTAAATCACTTTCCGCAGGCTTCGCGCCAGTTCTCCTGAATTTTGCACATGTATAATGATCTTATACTATTATTGTTTTCGAAATATTGTTATATCCTCCCTACACTCCGTCAATAATGAAACAGCTAGATCAACTACAACCATTAATGAACGATACAAGATGCGCCAGGGTGGAGAGAAAGTAGATAACCAACTTAATGTCATGAAATTGCCAGCCCCCAGGCAAGCTCTGCTTTTTGGAAGTCATTTGTATCGGGCATCGCACAATGAACATCGCCAGACTCTCCACCTGGTCATATTGTTAGCATTAGCGTAATATTCCACAAAGTTTGGCTACTCACAAATAAGCATCTTCACCACCTGCCCGTCCTCGTGTAGGACAGGCTCAAATCCCATCCCTTTATATATCTTTAGACGTAACCTAAGTGAACTGCATCAGCGGGGTTATCGTGAAGTTAGACCGAGCTCGAGCTCACGTCAAGCCATCCAATTCGCGTTGATGGTCCTGGGCTGGATCAGACTCCTCTAGCTTCCGTGCAGTCTCTTTCAGTGCAGCTAGCTCCGCTTCCTTGCTCGCCAGTGAGTTCTCAGCATCCCGTATCGCCTTTGCAAGAGATATACGCGACGCATCAAACTCGTTTAATCGCGCAGCGTGCTGTTCCACCGTCGGGACACCAGGTGGCCGCATCGATGACTTCCTTGCCGCGTCCAGTAAACGAGAGAGAGCTGCCAAGTTATGGCCTCACGGTTATAACCGAGTAGTAAGGTAGCACACACATTTGAGATTGGCATATGATTCATCGTTCTCTTTTTTGGCTTTGGCATAGTTCACGTTCATCTGCTCTTCGGCAGCGGTGATGGTGAGGTAGTCGTCAGCAGGGTCGATGATAGTTGTCATCTTTCGTATGAGATTTCTGTTCAAGTTGCATGTCGGTGTTCATGGTTATCGAATAAAATAGGTATGATGATTTCGTACATGCATTCTTGAAGATCTTTCGATTGCAACTCCCTAGTCATGACGATTTGTAGGTGGGGCGAAACCAAGAGGAAGAGGAACACCACGTGAATCTCACGTGCCACGCGTTTCACTGCAACTTTTGTGATTGTGAACCAGTCAACTTAGTCCATGCATTCTATGGGAAGCAAATTAACATGCGTGGATCGCAGCCTCTGAATCAGGGCTTGGTCTTCCAGTAAACAACGCTATTGGAGTAACCTCCAATCACACATTGCTCGACCTCGCCATTTTTCTTCCAGACTTTTCCTGATAAGTCTCTCACTGTCGCCTTGCGCCTGCCTAGAATGAAGCGACCACCTTCAGGTCTCTCCAGCATTGTAGCTGTATTGAGACTTTTCCTCGCTCCAGTCCCTAGTTGGTAGTCATGGTTAAGGCCCCAAGCCACAAGATCTCGGCCTGAGCCCCCTGGACCGGCGCGCAACTGAGTATCCAAAGACACCAAGATGTGACCAGTGGGTGAGACTGAGATGGCATGCGGAACGATCGGCGATAACTTCTGCTCCTGTTCGTCGACTAGTATACAGTGATCTTCAGAACATCAACTCTCAATGGCATCTTTACTCACATTCGCGCAGACCACTGATGTTCTTTACACGAACGGGGTTACCTTGAAAAGTGGAAAAGGTGTTGTTACCTAGTCCCCCCCATTGACCGTTACCACAGCAGAGGACGTCGACATAAGTAAGTGATTCTCCGGCATTCCGTTCCGCGACGAAGCAGGTCAGGTCGCCACCTATGGCAAGGTTCAGTCAGAATTAGACCGCATGTATTCATCAGCTGACCAGCGATTATGCTAAGACATCTTGATCTCGTGGAAAGAGGAATATTCCTGGCCAGGTCGATTTCTGTCGGGATAATTATCGCGTCCAAAGTTATGCCTGATCCAAGGCCAATCTGCCTGATCGCCAGTAAGTAACGAAGAAAGTCAGAGATCATTTGTGACCTACCCATGTTCATTTGCACCCCAACCGAGTATCCTACCCGAACTGGTATTAACAAAGCTACTTCGACTGCCGGCTGCAATCTGGGAAACCTTGACGCCTCTTAACGATGGTATTTCGAACAAAGCATCGCTAAACCTGATGTGATGGTCATCGATTGTATTCAGATGCTCACTCGCGACAGTCGGAGAAGATTCCCGAGCTAACGGGGACGTCTTCGCATATGGGTCCGCTACAAGTCGTGGAACAAGTTCGACTGCGATACGTGCATGGTCTGCAGCATTCATTAAGCTCGAAGGTGAGGGGATTTCAATATTTCGAATTCCGAGTTGCCCATGCGAGTTCGCGTCTTTGTTCATAGGGTGTGTGTATGTGCGTCCTTCTGACGTCAACGCTAAAAGGTGGTTGCTACCTGCGGCTATCGAGATGAAGCTGAAGAAGCAGTGAGCAGTCTGAAGTTTGTCGCCATAGGAAGACCGACGTTTCACCCCAATTCAACTTCTCCTTTGGGCAGATCTCAACAAAATCTATGGTTTGTCGTTCTTCCCCTGTCCAACTAGACACCCACCAAGCCGTTGTGGAAGATGTCGGTGGTGCGGGAGGCTCTTGCTGCTCCTCATTCGCTGCGAAGACAAAAATTCTCCCTGAGGCAGAGAGCGCATATACACGAGAGTCCGTCAGCTGCACCTTTATGATGTTCTGTAAAGTACAAGCTCTGAACATGGGTGCTTCTAACTTGGAGAGGTACGCTTCCTACCTTGCCACGAAGGGTTAATTTTGGTACCTTGGCATCCGGTTTCGAGGCGAAAAAACCATCACCCCACTGATAGACATCACCTCGAGCATCAACACATACTGCGTGCCTTTCATGGAGAGCCATATCTCGTAGTGCTATGCCCTCTAGCCATTCTGCATTGACAGGCGTTTGGAATGTCTCGATTCCAGGGGATTGAGGATCAATGAGGTTTGACCTAACAATGAGGATGAGGGTTTAGTACAGCTCGGTGGTGCACCTTACTTGTTAGAGCCCCAAACCACTACACAGAGATTTCCATCCTCATCCACTCCGGTGCTATTTGAGTTGGTGTGCTTTGAATGGGCGGAACTAAGTCTAGAAGGCTGGGTCCGTGCTGCGTCATTGTAGACAAGGTTACTTGAAAAGTACCACAAGAACACAGCGGTGGTAGTAGCAACCATTGCTGCAGAGGACCGTCGCATCAAGTATGGTGTTCTAGTCGATGTGCTGGCATGAGCAACGCCAGAAGAAAGTCTCCGTAGCCTTCGGGAGGACGTCGCAAGCACATTTCGGAGCATCGGTAGAGACTTGATCTTTCCCCGAGTCAAGTTGTGAGCCTGGACTTTGAAGCTTTTGAGGACGTTTGATGTCAGATACTCCCAATATAGTTAGCCGACGAAACCGCGACTTGCTCCCGACATGGACCCATCAGCACCACAGACAGTCCTCAAAGGCGTCGCTATAACATGCGAGTTCGTCCATTGTGCCAGCTCACGAGCACCAAGCATGCACTCTAACCTCCTGTCCTCCAGCGTCTCTTTGTGGAGTGGCCGCTGGACTTTATGGTGGCTTCAAGCATGATGCACCGAGCAAATTCCTCCTTTACTCTGCGGTCAATAGTGGAATAGTCGCTGTGACGTTTTTCAGTTGCGTTCCCGACCGGAGACCCCACGCGGTGGTTGTTTGACTTTATTTTTTGGCAGGCATACGGGAATATGTGGTTAGCCCTGTCCTGGTACTAACGCACCCCGGAAAGCAATACCAACTGCGTAGACAAAGGTTGTTTCACCCAGTTGGCAGCTCAACATTGGAGGAGTCGGTTTCTCTGTCTTGGGCTGACATCCGAACTTCTCGTTTGCTTGACTCTGGAATCAGTGGCGGACTCGCGGGTGGCATCCTCAACGCGTGGAAACGTACGTTAGATCATCTCATACTATTGTTCGGTCTTTTCATTCTATACTTTAGGGGGAAGGCGTGGTCTAGCACCTGGCCTCACAACAGGTGCATTGTTGTGTACACTTCTGCAGTGGGGTTTCAACGAGATCAACATTTTTCGAATACGCCACGTCTCTGCAAATCCGGCCGCCCCGTCTCATTTACATGGTTCTGTTGATGCCGGGCAAATTTCATTGGCAGAGCATTCCCGATCTGCGGCAATACAACCCACTTCGGTTGAATCACCCAACTCCCACTCGCCAATGGATCGTGTGCTTTCTATGTTTGGCCAACGCGTTTCGGACGAAAAATACTTGGAGAGGCTAAAGTTGGAGAGGGATACTCGCCTTCGCCGAATAGCGGAACTCGAGGAGCAGAAGGAATGAATTTTTTTTCTTTCTTACCAAGGTCATTTGTTCAGTCCAATACTTCGATTACAGCACACGACTCTCAACAAGTAGACCATATTTCAATGACACCTGTTCCATCCCTCTGGAATCCTCCTATGACGAGGTACCCCCCTGAAAACGCGATCGAATTCACCTTATAGTTGTCCTTACTTTCTCCTATCCACTGAGGTTCCAGTTTCAGTGTACCCCCCGAAGCTGACCCGCAGATTTGGTATTGAGCAACCTTACCGAGGAGTGTACAGGTGAGCAACTCTCGCGAGTCAGCGAAAGCTCTGCAAATCTGATGAATGTCCTTCAAGAGATCGTGGGAATAGACATACAGGCCAACAATAGGGCCCTCTACGACATTTGCGACGATTCTGCCGTCCATTTTCAATCCTTTCCATTTGCGTTGTCGTCTTTGTTGACTACCTGGGGCTTCCGATGATTTTTCACCGCTGGTACCAACATACAGGCGTCCATCAGCAGTGCCCGCAGCTATTATCCCGGTTGGTGACATCGACAGAGAGAGCACGAACGGTGGGGACAGAGAAACTCCGGAAGATGGAGGAGCTGCCGCTGAGCGTCAGAATTCAATCAGTGCCTCACCCAGTGCGGCGATGTTAAAAAACCAACTCAAGTCATCCCGAGAAAGTATGCATCCTTGTATGAAGTCAAAATGCAACAAGGCATAATCATACCCCCCACTGACAAGTTCACTTGGACGACCTGGGATAAATCGGACTGAAGCACACACCTAGAAACAAGAGTGAAAAATCGACCTCATGCAAGCGATGCGCCTACATTATCGTGACTCTGTTTCATTCGCGTAATTTCGTTGGTTTGCAAATCAACAATCCCCACCGACCCAGAATCAGTGCAAAACGCCAGCTTGGTCCCTTTCACGTTTACGGAGAGCTAGTCGATGTCGTCAGCGCGGCTTGCTCAAGCTTCCAAGAGCCAAACCCCACTTCGCCTACAATGTCGTCGCCATCGACACCTATATCCAGCGTCTGCAGGGCGTCTGAAGACGTCAAGATAAGCTTGTCCGTCTCCAGAGAAAACCGAAGTGCCTTGAAGAACACCGCGTAAACCCTGTGAAGAATGGGAACACAACAATCATATGCTCACCTGTGGGCCAGACGCAACCCAAAGTTGAGATCGGGACTGGAAGGCAACGGAGGAGATCGGACCTAAGCCCCGTACCGCTTTGAGGACGTTGAGTGTATCTAGACTATAGAGGCGGACGGAACCGTCGTCTAGTACATATGTACCCAACCCTCAGGGGATGTCATAGTGGACAATCGGTCTTACCTGAACCCACGAGGAGCTGTTGAGAATCGTTAAAAGATAGGCAAGAGACCTGGGCAGGGATTGGTAAAGTTACGCGATGGCGATAATCCATCGAACCGTGACGGTGTTCCGTAGATGTCCGACTTGTCAAAGGGTTAAAACGGATACCCAACTTGAAATCAACTTCCACCTATCGTGTCTCATACCTTCATGGCTAATACCACAGAACCAACTATTGTCCCCAAGTCGCTCGAGGATCTTGAACATATCCTGCAAAATGATACCAAGATTAAAGTAGCGGGTTAGTAGTTGCAGCCCTCGATCGGAACTACTCCAAGTCCAATCTTGTTACGCAGGGATAGATGGTGATTCATCACAACCGGTTTCTGGCATGTCGAGATTCTTAACATCTTGGTCCAGTTGACGGTGTTCTGCGGGGGAAATATATGGTGAGCGCAGTTGAATTCGCTCCTCTCGTTAACTGGGACTAAGGTCTCGCAGTCGAAGCTCAAGTTCCTGAGTGCTGTATCTTCAGGCGGTTTTGGATTCTGCAGTGTCATCTTGTCGGTCGAGGCTCTTCATTGTCTTGGCGTATCTAATTCCTTATAGCGGTTGGGACATCCATGACACGGTGTACACCCGCGAACTCGCAATCTCCAACCGAGAAAATGGCTACCGGGATGTTGTGGCTCAAGTAGACCTCTCAACCTACCGTAGGATTCCATGGGAAAACAACGTGCCATTCTTTCTCGTCTCCTTTTTAGATCCAGTCTCGTTAAAGCCCCTATGCGCTGACCCGCGTGGTGTCCTCCGTTCAACATGTGAGCGTGCTGTGGAATTGGGTCTAAAGTGTATTGCGGGTGTCGAGTATGAGGTGAGCTTCCCCGTCGACTCGGGGGTGCTGTACTCATACAGGATGAATAGTATTTCAACTTCAAAGGTATACATCATGAGAAAAGCGCACCTCATGCTGACGTATGGTTACAGAGACGGCCGAATCTGCTGCTCAGAAAAAGTTCACCGCGCTTCAGCCACTCACTCCGGGAAGTCAGTTCGTTCACTTTCCCTTCAGTCCTAGCTCGGTCTAATTGAGCAACGATCAAAAGTGCATGGATACTCCCTTCTCCGCACACAGCTGAATCAGGTGTTTTTCAACGAGTTGTTTGACGAAAGCATCAAGTTCCAGATCGAGATAGAAGGACATCGTACGTGGTGATGCAGTTTTCAATGGCCACGTTAAGTGCTCACACGCCGCAGACACGGAAACTGGTCCAGGAGTGCTAGAGACCGCGTTAGCCTACACCTCAGCTTTACGTATGGCTGACAATGCTATACTGTTCAAGTTCTTGGCGAAGAGCATCGGGATGAAGCATGGAGTTATGCCGAGCTTTATGGCGAAGCCTTGGGGAAATGTAAGTAGCTTGTTACTGACCTCACAAGATCTCAGTAATGACATCTAGTCAGTTACCTGGATGTAGCGGGTGAGCCATCTACCAGGATGCATGCCGCGGATAGACGAGTTCATTACTTCGAAGGCATACTCATGTTTCGCTTCAAGACTTATCTGGTTTAAATATCTTTGCATATTCGAATCCTGAGCATCCCAACGGACGCCCAGATGCTGCTTTTGAAGATACCAAATTCGTCTCGCTACAAGGAGAGCAATTCCTGGCAGGATTACTGGATGGATTATCAGATGGTAAGTTTCGGTTCTGTTGTGGGAGTTGGTAACGATGGCTGATATTTTTTCGTTCGTAGTAATGCCAATGGTAAGCCGGTATGATGTTGTTAATCGGGACAATCCTTCATAAACGATATAGCTTGTCCCTACTATCAATGGCTATAAGCGTCTTGTTGGGGGAGAAGCGTTCTGGGCCCCTAACGCCGTAACATATGGATATGACGCCCGAGGGTGTTCAGTCCGCATCATATCGCCCCCTTCAGTCCCACCAGCGGCAACGAGATTCGAAGTCAGGGTACCAGGGGCAGACATGAACCCATACCTCGCCATCAGTGCTATTTTCAAGTTGGGCTTGAGAGGTATTGAAAAGCAAATGAAATTGACAACACCACCAGTGAGCGCATTACAGGATGCCTCCTCCCGGAAAGAGGCAAGTGCTCGATTGTCATTGACTCGATGATTTGCCAACACAACCATGACCCGAATAGATTATCATGCTCCCATGTTCGCTGGAAGCAGCAACTGCAAGGATGATGAGACCGAGCAGTGTTGCTCGCGAAACTCTCGGCGACGAGTTCATAGAACACTATGGTGGAACGAGAGAACATGAGGTGCATCTGTGGAACCAGGCGGTGACCAACTGGGAAGGTAAAGTCAATGCCTCACACAAACGGAATTTCTCTGATGGTCCTCTAGTGGAGAGATATCTCGAACTCGCGTAAGAGGCCCAGAGGGCAAATGACAGGGTAGTGATGATGCTATATTTAGTTGAGCAAAGTGATGGAACATGGTCAGCGTGTTAGTTATGCCTTTTCTCGCGTACGGTGTGGAACCACTTGAGAAAATGTGGAACGTCCTGTAGCTGAAATAAATCATGTGCTAGTGGTGACGAAGAGACGCGCATACCGCTGCTATCTGGCCAGGCACACTACTCTCGGAGATAAAGGAGGGAATGCTGCCACCCGGAGTGCTGGAAGTGGCCATTCGCCACTCCACTTTTCCATCTTCTAGTTCAAGGAGGCGTTCTACGGAGACATATCTCCCCTTCGTTCCCTTCTCTTCTGTCTGAGCAAGCTCCTCGTCCGCGGACAAGTCGATGGGGATGGAAACAATTATTCTGTGTGCGCAACATTGGAAGAGATCGGAGGGTTCCGATGGAAAGATGACTTACCCTGATTTTGGAGACTTGACGATGTGAACGGTCTGGAGTACGGTAAAGACACGCGGGGAGACAGGGGGCAGAAACGTGTAGTATAGAGTCCAGATGGATTGTGTTTCAGATATACGTTTCACCTGGGCAACTTTCTTGATGGACCCAATGAACCTGGTAGCGCGTGAGCCGTGCGCGTAAAGGCAAACGATGTGATGGAAGAAATGTCTGACTCTTTCTCATTCACTGCTTTGTTCACCCCAAGTTTGCCCCAGAATTCGTCGAAGGTAGCATCCTCCTTTGTGTGTTTACTGACTCGACAGTGCCACGGAGCCCCGTCGGCAGGTCCCTTGGGCCGGGATAAAGTAAGGACCTTGCCTTTTGCAAAGGTTTTCCCCTTCTTCCATGTCACTGTCGAGTCGAGGAGCTCTTTTCCGAGAGCAATGATCGTGTCCTCCGAGGGAATCTCTGATGTGCTGAGCCATCTCACTAATCAAAGGTGTTGAACAGAGCTTCTACGTACCTTGCGGTTTCAGAGCCGTGATGCTAAGCTGGTAAGACATGCTAGTCGACGAGGGAAAGACCAAGGAAGAGCAGCAATAGTAATTATAGCGTGTGCTCGTCACTACGACAATGGTATCCAACGGCGACAACTGCATCTCGGCTCAGCCTGCGTAGAGCTGTCTCCTACGGAGCACAAGCTCAGCACTCGTCATATCACGAAGCCAAAGGCATTGATGACCCGGCTTTGAGTGCTGTCAGATTCACGAGCCCGCAATATCGGCTTCGCCCGAGAGCAGCCTCATCTCTCGGAAGCTTTTCTCCGCGATTGAGGACAACGCCGACAAATTTGCGTTCGGTTCGCATCCACTTTTGCTTGTAAAATCGAACATAGCCCGGGACGGTGGCATATATAGTATGGTCACGACCCATTGCGACCTGTAGCCAGTGAGCATGTCGTCCGTCGAAGCAGAGACTAGATGGCATACGTTCTGTCCGGGGTGGAACTGTGTTCCTCGTTGGCGGACAATTATGTTGCCGGGGATAACATATTGATCTAGGCCGGTCAACGAGAAAGGCGGCCACTCGAGGGACTAGCCTACCTGAGAATTTCTTCAGACCAAGACGTTTTCCGGGAGAGCCCCCGTGATTGCGAACGGTACCTCCCGCACGTTTTGTTGCGGTACGGACGGAACCTGAACAAAAGATGTGAGGGAGCTGTGGGTGGTTGGTCGGAACCAAACAGACAGACCTAGAAGAGAGAACGGACTCCTAGCGAGTTGGCAGCAGCGGGAGATGACCGCAAAGGACATGTTGTGGGGTCACAAGTGACGGTGGCTATACATAAGGAGGCAGTTTGAGTAGCGCCCTCTTTGCACCATCCTTCACTCAGCCCCTCATCACAAAATGGTCCTTCTCGTCACCTCCGACAACGAACAATTCCATGCCGACAAGGAAGTTGTCGAGCGCAGCGTCCTCATAAAAAACATGCTCGAAGGTAACGCTCGCCCTTTATCCCCCGCAAACATGTCTCCAGCTGCTCCCTATGGTGATAGACGTTGGCGAGAGCGATCAGCCTATCCCGTTGCCCAATGTATCTTCTAGCGTTCTCAAGAAGGTGTGTATTGCGACGGATCAATCGATCCTGTGTGCGTATGCCACACGGCATTAGCTGACCGTGGACACGGGCTAGGTCCTGGAATACTGCGAACATCATCGTGGAGAGCCTCTTCCCAATGCAGACTCTGACCAGACCCAGGATGAGACACGCAAGCGCACGACTGACATCAGTGAATGGGACCAGAAGTTTATCACTGTCGACCAGGAGATGCTGTTCGAAATCATTCTCGCCGCAAACTACCTCGACATCAAGTCCCTCCTGTGAGCGATTCTTCATTCTATATTCACTTCAATGTACTAGACCATCTTCAGAGATGTCGGGTGCAAGACCGTTGCAAATATGATCAAGGGCAAGACTCCGGAGGAAATCCGAAAGCTGTTCAACATCGTGAACGATTTCACCCCCGAGGAAGAGGTATATTTTTCACTAATAGTGGTTGAAAATCGCACACTGAACCGCGCGTTTCCTTGTCTTTTTACAGGCGCAAATCAAGAAGGAGAACGTGAGTTGCGACCTTTGTTGACCCAAGCATTTTTGTTGACAACCTATTCAAGGAATGGGCCGAGGACCGATGAGCAGCATTACCAGTTGTAGAGCCTAACGTATTTCAATCCACTCTAGTCTTACTTCTCATTTGGCATGTTTTCAAGTTAATCGCCATGTTGTGTTACTGGCTCGAGTGACCAAGAGCGATTGATCAAATGACTTTGACTTATCTAAGCAATTGTGATTGAGCGTAGCCGAGAGCGGGTTGGACGCGGGTTTGTATGTCTCTCACCTTGAAGTTGTCGTTCCCCCCTCAAGTGGCGCGTCGTTTTTCAACGTCTATATACCTGCACAGCTCGAATGTCTCGAATTCCGGACATCCCTGGTTTCCATGTCCCACGTGGTTCAGACCAGGAGTCATGGCTTAAAGGTCATGTTGCAAAGCTTTGCCACCTTGATCACAATCGGTACGTGCCTGCGTTTCTGTGCCAGCGCGCGCAGGTTCTCCAGCCAGCTTAATCCATTCTTCAGATTCCCAGGAAGTCAGCCCATCAGCTTTTCGTTGAATCACCTCGCGGAGCTCGAACGCAGAGAGTACTCAAATATTCACCCTCTCACGATACTGCGGCTAAATCATTCGTACAGCTACTGGGTGTGCGAGAAGTCGGACGGGGTTCGTGTCCTATTCCTTTTGCAAACTGACCCAAACGGTGGAAGTCAAGCCGTATATCTGGTGGGTCTTTCTACCGCGTTCCATCCTCCCTTGGCCCGACACCACTCAGATTGACCGACACAACACCTACTACGAAGTTCCTGGCTTCTGGTTTCCTCACCCGGACAGACCCAGAGATTCGCTCATGGACACGATATTGGATGGAGAGCTCGTAGTGGATGTGGAGCCTACGAGCAAGAAGGTATGTACTAAATTTCTCGATGTACAACCCAACCTAACGTTTGGGATGTTTCCTGCAGGAAACGCTTCGCTACTTAGCCTTCGATTGTCTCGTATTTGACAACGAAAATGTCATGTCTCGGTCACTTGACAAACGCTATGGGGTATGCTGATGTTTGTATCCGGGTATTCCAACTCATTGTCTGGATAGCGCTTGAAAGAGCGTTTCCATAGACCATGGTGCAAAGTTAAGGACCAATTTCCTCAAATGGCCGAGAATATACCATTCGAGTAAGCGACCGTTGTTTTACCCCAGCTCAGTTCTTCACGCGAATTCAGCATTCAAGTCAAAGACATAAGCTTCTCCTATGGTATCGAAGACGTGTTCCGGCTAGTAATACCCAAATTACAACACGGGAATGATGGCCTCATATACACCTGTCGGGAGACCCCGTATGTTCCTGGTACAGACCCGAATATGTACGTATGTGAGCAATGGTTTGTCGAATCTTGATTGCTTAAAACATTCCTCATGCAGCCTGAAGTGGAAACCTCCCTCGGAAAATTCAATAGATTTCAAGCTCGTTCTACGTTTCCCGCCATCAACTTCTGACCCATCCCAGCCCGAATTCCATGCGAAACCTTTCTTTGGCCTCCACGTGTATTGTGGGGACGAAAGAGGACAGCCGAAATACGAGCTGTATGACAAGTTATTTGTTGAGGACGATGAATGGGAAAAGTAGGTTTCCGCCTTGTTCACTGTCGGCCTTTGTGCTTCATGGTGTCGCAGGATGAAACTCTCTGGGGAACAGATTGACGATCGAATCGCCGAGGTGCACTGGGACCCCGAACTTGACCGGTGGCGAATGATACGGTTCAGAGATGACAAACCTCATGGAAACTTCCGTACGGTCGTGGACAATATCATTCAAAGTATCGCTGATGGCGTAGAGAAACCAATGGTTGGCCCCTCCTTGTTTACCTAATCGTTCTAACGTACTCGCTATCAGCTGCTCGCTCGTTGCCCAGTTATTCGCAGCGCGTGGAAAGCGCGTCTTGGTCAACCACAGCCGAGCACAGTAGGCCAACCGCCGCCAGGTCAGTCGGCATCCAATGGTCGCATGACACAACATCCGCTGCAAGCTGCCCAACTTCGGTATGGACCTATCGCAGTCTCGCGATGGAGCAAAGTGTCTGGCCCTGCGACTTTTGCAGGGATGAAAAGATAGGCATGCTATCTCAATTGGTACATATTACTTCGTCAAAACGGGTGCCAAGACTTGCAGTGTTCAAGTGTACCAAATCTCCGGCTACTTATTGCCAAGCCCGCTTGGGTTGAATTGCTGGTGGACACCCGTTATTCTTTGGGTCGGGGCCTTGACGATGTTACGCCACGGGCTCGCGCAGTTCTCTGCAGAGATGACTAATCACGAAAAGACTAAGTCGTTCTCTTTTTGCAGGTGTCGAAGTAGGGGACGTGTTCTGCGTGTCACATTCAGGAGTACCGTCAACCTAGCATTGCTATATAGCACTCAACTGTTTGTGATTTTTTTGGGAGCAGGACCTCGGCAAGATCACACCCAGTGAGGGAATGAACACATTAGAGAACAAGAAGCCAGGAAATGTGTGCATGTTCTAGTCGTTACAGTGATGGATAGGAGAGCATGAGATAGCCGACTTGGCAGCTTCAACAACAGAGGGAAAGACGTGGTGAATAAGAGACAGCAAGTATGTGCAGGGCATCAAAAGCATCGCTCGAGTGTGAATCGTCAAGGTAAACACAACAGAGAAGTAAGAGTGGCTTCCCCAAGGCTGCCCATCTTCGCGCCAGATCCACGGGGAATTTTCACGTAAGTCATGAGGGAGTAACGTGAGAATGCTAGGATGAATGATATGCAAGAGATGGGTTAAAAATGCATTAAAAATGAAGAAGGAAATATGGAAAGGAGATGAGGTCGCACAAGAGGCAACATCTGAGATTGAGGATCGTGCAAGGGCACGGGGATATCGCGGTGGCAAGCGGCTGGGGAGTCAAGACGACTATTGGAAGATGTTTTGATCGAGGGAGAAGGAGTCACCGCCCATATCCGCAAAATCAGGCGAAAGGGTCCCTTGGCGAGACAAGCCAGGGGCAGAAACTGAGCGTAAACCAAACAAGGGATGGACCTGACGACCTCCGACTCGCGTCGGTGTAGGCGGGAATGGGAAATGATCACTAAAGGGACAGGACACCGGGCTTGCTGGACCAAGCTGGAGGGTCTCGAGTGGTGCCGTGGGGAGCTCTGGTGTCGACTCCACTGACGAGTCTCGACCATGGCGGCTACCCGGAGGGGAGTAAGGCGCGATGGATAGGGCAGCAAGCGCATTGGGGTAGGGAGACTGTAGGATGGCGGTTAAGATGTGACCGCGCACCCGGATCAGAACCGCGCACCTGCATCGAGTCCAAGGAGAAGCTGGGCGCCTGGGGTGGCTCAAGGGAGCCTCCGCCGGCGGAGAGCGTCATCGTGCCACCCAGAGGGGCGCCTGCCTCAAGTGCCCGGGCATCTTCGTGGGCTTGGTCTTGCAGGTCGAGGTCGCATTGGCCATCATACACTCGCCACCACTCGATGTCGGCGAGGACCCGACGCTCTGCAGTGGCGGAGCCGGAGGAACGACGGGGGTGGGGGGCGGTGGCGCGAGCGCGAACACCGGAGGGGATGGAGGAGGAGAGGGAGGAGGGATAGGGCGAGGAGCGGACAGAGGGGGAGGAGAACGAGCGGCGGAGGGAGGGCATGAGGGACGAGGAGACCGGACGGGTGGGAATTCGATCAAGTCCATTTTATATTTTCCGCAATGACCACCATCTACTCTGGGCCAGTCATCAACCCACAGTCCCTCTCAGCCTATCTCGCCCTCACAAGGTGCTTGATCGCCGTCGGCAGTGACGGTAACATCCTCTGGATCGACACCGACGTCGACCCAGCCAGCCTACGCGACACCGTCGCCCATCATGGCGTGCACAACTATACCCTCGTAGACTTGAAGCCAGGCGAGTTCATCATGCCTGGCCTCATCGATACCCACATCGTACGTACCCGCTTCCTTCGCCGCCCCCACTCATCTCGCCTCCAGCACGCCTGCCAGTTTCCAAACCTCGGCGTGTGCGCATCCCCCTCGTCTCCGTCTTGAGATATCTCACTTTGCCTCTTCAGCGGAGGTGATCTCGAACTCCTCGATTGGCTCACCACATATACCTTTCCCGCCGAATCTAAATTCGGGGACTTGGACTATGCAGAGCGCATATATACCGACGTCGTCCAACGCGTCATCGCTTCCGGCGTAAGCGATCGCGCGATCGCTGCATTCATCTGCTCTGATGGCTCTTAGACGACGACGTGTTGCTACTATGGTAGCTTGCACTGCGACTCTACCATGCGTCTCGCGGACATTGTCCGTAGGAAAGGTGATCCCAACCCCAAGCGCCTTTTATCGTACTGACGGCGCATCTTAGGCCAGCGGGCTTTCGTTGGCGTAGGTTTGCTGTCGTCAGACTGCTGTTCCCTGTCCTGATCCATCCTACAGAAGTGCAGCATGAACTGGCACTGTCCAGATTACTACATCGAGAAATCTGTCCAAGAGTCCATTAGTACGACCGTCGATCTCATACAGTACATACAGGCATTTCCACCCTCTCCGGCACAAGAACCGTTAGTCCATCCCATCATCACCCCTCGCTTCGCGATTTCTTGCACACCAGAGCTTCTGGCCGAACTCGGTGAACTTGCCGAGAAGATGCCTGGCGTCGCCATTCAAACCCATATATCCGAAAACCAGAAGGAGGTCGAAGACACGTTAAAGTACTTCAAAGCTGACTCTTACGCCGGGATATACGACAAGTTCAGGCTTCTTCGTCACAATACCATCCTTGCCCATGGCGTCTTACTTACCGAGAAAGAGATGGATCTCATCGCCGAGAAAGGCGCTGGTCTCTCCCACTGCCCGACGAGTAACTTTTACCTGAGTAGTGGGATGGCGAGAGTGGGTTTGCTCCTGGATCACGGCGTCAAGGTTCGGTGTGTTTGGTCACCCACCTTCGAGTCGCTTATCGCTACGGACATTAGGTTGGCCTTGGCTCTGATGTCAGCGGCGGCCACAACCCATCGATCTTGCATGCCATCCAGATGGCCAGTATGGCTTCAAAGATGCTTGCCATCCAAACCGAGCCGAAAAAGTGTCGTTGCGAGCACGCGAACTGCGATACCTCTCCAGGCTCGGCGGAGGCAGAGCACCACCCCAAACATCACGACTATCGTAATCGCCCACACAAGGAGAGATTCGCCAACAAGAAGCTTGGTGTTGCGACCCTCCTCTACCTTGCTACCAAAGGTGGGGCCGAGGTCTGTTGTCTACAAGATCGCATCGGGTCATTTGAACCAGGGAAGGCATTTGACGCGCTACTTGTCAGCGTTCGGAGCGAATTAGGAAACCCTGCCATGTGGAATCACGATCTTGAACGAGATCCCAGCTCCGAATCGAAGCTAAGGAACTGGCTGGAACGCTTCTTGTTTTGCGGGGACGACCGGAATATCAGGAAGGTGATTGTTCAAGGTACAGTTATCGGAGGGCAAGAACACCAAGCATGAGTGTGCGACGTCTCGCATGTTGTATATAACAATAATCATTTCGGATACAAACATCGCCCTACTACTACAACCATAGAAACCGTAGAATGGAACCAGCTTTCCCCATCGAGTTTGATGAAACCATACTGTCGTGCGAAAAGTGATAGGTGTGTGATACACTTGTGATACACTTCGGCAAACGACAAGTCGATTATGTCTTGTGCTTGAAATGTCCAAACTCCCATTTGAAACAGTCCTGCCAACAGTGCCGTCAGTTTACACACGACGCCTTGGCTGGAACGCCTACCACACAGTCAACTTCTTCGCGAGGTGTGGGGACCTCGCGCTCTGCTCCGTCGTGTCCGTCCGGCCATGAACCTTCAAGATCCAACACGTTTAAAACCAATTCTTTGATGGGGTGCTTTCGTACATCAGCGTGCCATCCGAGTTTCGTTACGGTATCATACACGATCGTTTGGCCGAGATGGCATCGCGTCTCGAGCGCATAGCCCGCCTGAGCGCACAGTGATGTAATACCCGTACAAGCACCTTGGGGTATGGGATCTGCATTATGGTATACATGCGTGACGGGTACATGTGGCAAGCCCACTCCGAGCAAAGAAGGGGGCAATGGAAGGTGGAGTCTGTGCGCTGCCATCCGTTCACCGGGAGCCTCGAATGCAACTGCGGGCAGCCCGAACGTGGAACCCAGGAGGGAGGCAATGCTACCTCCGAGACTGTGCCCAACCAGCCAGATGTCAGCATGCGGAAAGAGAAGTCTCAAGTCGTTGACGAGTCTCTGAACTCTGTACGTTGAGAGGCATGTCCTGAAGAACGGCTCGACGGAACTTACGACGCCGGTGGAGTAAAATAGGCTGTCTTTGATGAGCGCGGCGGAGAGACATGGGTCGTCGCACCGTTTATGGAGACCAAGCCAGTTAAAGCAGTCGCATACCGTCGAAAAGGCCCACGAGAGATCGACGCGGGCACAACAGCAAGAAAACAGCAAGTTGTCATTGAGCTTGTCCTTGTTGGACGTGGGACCTTGTAGCGTGGTGCCTTTTATCGACAGTATGACGGTGGAGTTGTCTCGGGAGCGGAACACGAAGCCGCGGAACCCATTCTCGTCGTCGTCCCAGCCAAAGGGAAAGCTCTACGGAACACTCAGAAGTGGACTGCAAAGTCGTGGATGCGTGACGACTCACAGTGTTGGTGTTCCACGAGGGATCGAGTTCGTACCAATTCTCTTTCCCTGGAAGCTGATAAGCATTGGCAGCCATGCGTGCGAGCTGTGCAAGGGTACGCTTGTCTGTGACATCGGGGCCAAGGATCTGCGATTCGGTCCATTCCACAGGCTCGCTCTGGGCTTGGTGGATGGACCTCCAGCGAGCATGCTGAAGTGCCTCGTCGGAGGTTGGTCTGTAAACGGTCGTCGGGACTGCTTTGAGTGACAGTGTCGGGTGGAAATGCTGCGGGAACGAGTGATCGGAGAGGAGGGGCGATTCGTCCGTATCCCGCGATGTAGCAGTAAACTGGTGAGAGAGATCGAACTGCAAGAGTCGTGAAAAGTCGGGCGAAGATGGGGTCGGAGACGGCTGTATCGCGTTGGCGAGAGGGACGGAGAGCGAGGCTAGCGCCAGGATGAGCATACTGTAGTGGCAGGCATCAGGCGACCGATTACCCTCTCGTCCAATAAGAGTGTCGTGTTCAAAATCATGCATCGACACAATCCAAATTCACACAAAGCTGGAGGGATGCACTTCTAAATGATATAAAAAATACAATAGGTGTACAGAACGACCAGGGATCTCAACTTGCCGAGTGGGCATAATTTGAAGCGATCCAATCGCGAATAAAGGTACTGCTCATCTTTGTCTGCTTCAGGATCTCGGCATCTTCGTGATCGAGTTTCGAAGAGTCTGATGAGATGACGTCTATGACGAACGTTCGCAAGGGAGACAGACCCTTGCGAGCGCGCTCCTTGTCGACTGGGGGATGGAGAGGTGAGAGGTGAGGATAGAGGAGATGAGACAGACGCACTGGCAGCTGCCCCAGAGAGAGTTTCCTTGCTAACGACGAGGGCGTGGACGTCGGGGTCAGAACCAGTGGGACCATACACGTCCTGGAGGCTGACAAGCTCATACTCGAGATCGGGACGGAAGAGCAGGAGAAAGGAGCGTGTCTTGTCTGCTCTGGTATGGAATGATTCGAGGAGATGGGGGTTTGATTTCTTCTTGAGGAGGGCGTCGACTGGAGAGCGTTGAGTGTGAGGAGAGGGGAAAGCGGGCGGGGTACCTGTTATACCGACGATGACCTTGCGAGATG
>Ga0307508_10000595_pt1 | contig 43233 bp, 57 predicted proteins | sample 9_EM_MG_FD_203089 | JGI IMG/M metagenome (GOLD analysis project Ga0307508, IMG submission 203089) | Populus trichocarpa ectomycorrhiza microbial communities from riparian zone in the Pacific Northwest, United States - 9_EM | ecosystem: Host-associated > Plants > Roots > Unclassified | place... | reverse complement strand
TCTTGGGCAGGAAGCTGTAAACGGAAATCCCTGCAAATCTCACAGGCGAGGAGGAGAAGGAGAGGAAAAAGGAGGAGAGGAGGAGGAGAAGAAGAAGGAGAAGGAGACGAAGAAGAAAAGGAGAAGAGAAGGAGAAGGAGAAGGAGAAGAAGACGGATGAAGACGGATGAAGACGGATGAAGGCGAAACCGACGGCGCAGACGAAGAAGAGAGCGAAGGACGCCGGGACGACGGGCGGGATTTCTTATTCGATTCGTGGCGGCAGTTGCGGTTGACAGCACAAGCGAAAGCGAGGAGAGATAAGTGATGTGTGCGATGTGGGGCGAAATGTTCTATTCGGGGGGGGGGGGGGCACGCAAAACGTGATCAGCAAAAGCCCGCGCCGCCTCACGAGGAGCATCGGACCTGACAGCGGGGCAAGGACGATGCTGTTCCCGTTGGGGGGGGGACGGATCACGTACCGGTGCACACAGACTGTGCGAGTCGCCAAGGTCGAGTCGACACGCTCGCTGCGAGATCACGCGGAGAACGACGCTGGAGACTCGGCGCTGGCGCTGGCGACGGCGATGGTGATGGTGATGTTGACTGCGGTGACGGTGGGCAGCATGCGCGATGAAGTAGTGCCGCCCGACACGGTATCTAAGTATCTGCCAGCCCGGGCTGATGGGGGGCGCGCGAGGGAAAGAGGGAAAGGGAGAGGAGGCAGCGGAGCCAAGTTAGTTTAGGGCGGACTCGGGAGGGTGTGGTGGATGCGCGGAGCGTGTATGGGTGCGTAGCAGAGTTGCTGCGGGGTGGGGGGGAATCGATGGACGGACGGGCGAATCAGCTGGGAGTGCCAAGCCTTCTCGTCAGGTCCCACGGGAGGGGAACCACGCAGAGCGGGCGGTGCGGAGTCGCGCTGACGATGGACGGACGGCAGCAGTGCTCACAGCGACGCTCGACCTGTAGTTGGTTGGTTAGCCCTGCTGCCTGCTCTGCGGGGTGCACTACTGGCCGATCTTCGTGCTGTGTGTATGTATCACGGGCGACGTGGTGGGCGGGAGAAGATGCTGACGGCGCTGACCAGCAGATGCTGACGACAGGATGCTGACATGAGGATGCTGACATAGATATGAGCTGACGGGCGGGGTAGATGCGTAGCACGCCAATCTCGATACTCCAATAATCCGCGCAGAGCGGCGGACGGCAACGTCGGAGACTTCTCCCCTCCCACCGAGACCAGCCTCGCGGCCCAGCCTCAGCCTCGCGGACCGTCGCGGCGCATCCACCCCAGTCCGCAGTCGGCAATCCGCAATCCGCCATCCGAGAGACCGGACATCTACGGTTCGCCCGACGCAGCGCGTGTGCCTTGCCTGCCTGCTTGCGTCCCCCGCACGGTATGTTGTATGTAAGTACGGTACGATCCGGTAGCGCTGGAAGGCGCATCTCAAGGCGTCCCTCGCAGCAGTTTCCGGCGCAGGCTGGTATGAAACTCTAGCTCTCTCCGACGAGAGAGCGCCCGGCCCTGGGCCCCGCGACGAGCGCAACTGAGCGCAGTCCCGTCTTGCGCGACACGACCACCCGGCGACGGATGAGTAAGACCTGCAACTCACACAGATCATGGATAGATATGTACAGGCACGACCAGTACCTGCGTCGGCGATCCCATCCGTCTGCGCCTCCGACGTTCGACGACGAACGGCGTGCAAACGGCCCTGGCTGCATCCGGCCCCACAGCCGCCGATTGTAGGTATGTAGTGATCATCGCCGCGCCCGGGGCGTGCTGACACACATACACACACGCCCGTGCGCGGGATGGCGTGTCGCGGGACGGGGGACTGCTCGCTCGGTCGACGACTGCAGGATTCCCTGACAGAAAAAAAAAGGTCGTGATCCATGCCTGCCGCCTTGTCGACCGTACATACACCAACGCAGCTGCCGGACGGAACCGGACCGGCCCGGACTGCATGTCGCCGGTCGTGTCGATACCCACCGCTGTTCGTTGATATCCATTTGCTTTGACGACGTGGAGCCTGCTCTGCAGGTGATGGCCCCGCAGCCGGCGGCGTGGCCGTCTCTTCTGCTCCGGCGGCGGCGGCGGCTGCTGTAACCGGACGGAGAGCCGGCATGAGCACTGGCTTGCTGGTGCTGGCTGGGGTGCGGATGGCTGAGCGCGAGTGGGCGGCTAACAGCAGCTCGCTGGCCCGGATGCTGTCCGAACCAGGCGGGGCGGCGGGCGGCTCCGTTCTCGGCGATCCGAATGCTTCGTCGATACGGCGGCCCAGTACGGAGACTGGAGTGCTGTGTGCACAGTGCTAGTTACGGCTCTTTGGAGGTAGGGCGATTGCGGGTTAGCTGCTGCCGTTGCATTCACACCATGAGACAGACAGTGTACTGCCACGAGGTGGAACAGCCGCTTTCTGCTGGGATCAGCTATGGGCATTCCGACACACATGTAGGGTAGGTGTCTAACCTTTCCACATTTTTATTTCCCAGAAATGGGGCACAGCCGTTGCGACGGCATTTACCTAGGTAGCTTCAGTGGCGCCCAAATCTCGATGTTTGTTGTGCAAGCAGAACCCCCGAGCGAGTAAAGGTATCTAGTACACAATACCCACCAAAAGTACAGTGTGCCGACACCACGATTAAATAGAAATAAAATAAATAAAAAGAGGTTGCCAAGAGAGAAAAAGAGAAGTGTGGCTGGTGGCTGCGGCGCCAGCAGCGGAGTTGCAGGGTGCTCCACGATGGTTTGTTTCATCCCCGCACGAGGCACTGAATTCAATAGTGATAGATTGCTCGTATATGTGTACGGAGAGAAAGAATAGGGACACAACCGCCTCCCCGTCCGCCCACAACCTCGCCCGAGCCCCCCCCCCACTTGACACCAATTGCATGCATGGTCAGCATTCGCACACAAGGAACTTTGTCGGACGAGCGAATTGTTCCATAGACCCCTGTAACAAACAGCTTGGAGGAATATGTACTTTGTGAGCACCGCTCCACTCTGTCGTGATACTTCTGGGTTTCCCGTAGCCATCGAAACCGGAGATCCATACATTTTGACCAACATTGAGCGCACGAAATCAGGCACCGATAGTCGTCGCTCCTCCAGAATCCGCTTGTTCATCACTTCTGCGAGGTTTGAGGTGTTGTTGTGGCCGCACCGTTTCCCCCAATAGATAGGGGGCCGCCCAGAAGTGCCAGTGGAATATCGCCGAGGTACGCTGCTGCTTGTGGGGAAATATCTCGGAGCGTTGTGAAGCCCGTCCGTACTCGCTCTCCTCTGTAAGAGAGAATCTGATATGGGCGTTGGAAGTAACTCGGGAGGGAGGGAACACCGTAATTCTTCGGGAGATGTGTTGTTCAACACAAAGGGCTCGGTTGGGAAGTGGAATTTCGTTGTCGGCCGCTCAAAGTCCTTTGCCCCGGATCACTCGACTACTGAGGTTCGGTATCGCTGTGTGGCTTTGATGACTGGAACGGGTGGCGGTGATGGGGAACGAGACGTGGTGATACGTAGAAATCGATCGATTGGATTCGATGAAGATTTTCGATCCGACACCTTACCCCCGCTTGAGAATCCTGCGGGCGCCGCAGCCACCCTTCTCTGTTTCCCTCTTGGCAGCCTCTCTTTAGACAATTGTTGGTGTACCTTTTCTCTCCGCGAGCACTCGACAGGCGACCGGAATGTAATGACCGTCTTAGAAGTAAGCCTACACACATACTGCAGTGATGATATCTAGATTCACAGGTGTCATATTGTAAATGGGCCGAATCCTCAGCGACGGCCATCAGGCGACAAGTCCCCCCATGTCCGGGAATTACTCTCGACGTCGAATCGCCAAGCAGCCAGCGTTTGTCTTTTCCTCTTCGCAACTCGATATCGCCAACTGAAAGGTCGCGACGGTGATGACGACACCAGCCCCAGCAAGGCGGGTATGTATTTGCACGCTCCGGACTGGACGAGTGGGCTGAACGTGTTCGCACGGCGAAATCTATCTAGCACTATACATATCTGGTTAGACACCGCGCGTGGGACCCTTGGATATACATACATACATCACCTGTTGTCGTTCGATGCGCAGTAGGCAGACGGATATCCCCGTAACGCGCAGAGAGGGGGGGGTTGGAGGAGAAAAGACGAGCTCTGTATTGAGATGAACTGGAATGGCTGGCGCCAGCGGAAACCGTAGATATCTCCTCATAGCCGGAAGCCAGCAGCATGCCATTCGATCCTCAGCGAGAGAAAGCGGACGGGAAGAGAAGCCGGCACTTTTCGAATCGCGCATGACCCACCATGCAGCCCGGGCTGACTGCTGACTGCTGACTGCTGACTGTTGGCTGCTGGAGAGCGAAAGCCACCTCGCGACGTGCAGGCGAGACCGCCAGACAGCCGGCTGAGCCCTAACCACCCACTGTATCGTAGCGGCTGACCACTCCCGCAGGCGAGCGAGTGCGGGCGGGCGGGCGGACTGAACCGCGAGTCGTCGGCATAGTGCGGAGTCGCTTACGAAGGCAGACGAGGATCCAATCAGCGCGGCTACATACATGCGACCTTCTCTAGGTACATATGCACGTATGTATGTAGAGTACATATCTAGATAGGTACTGTATGTACTTGCATGGGCTGGCGGGTGTCGACCGTCACTTTCTTTTCTTCCTTGCGTTCGTCCCTTCTCGCGGTCTTTCCTCCGTTCTCTCCAGCTGCTGCAGAATCGTCTGTCCGGACGCCATCCTATTTCTCCCCTTCTCGGCATGGCTGTCCCCACGACGATATCGGGTGGCGGAAGTCGCCCGCTAAGACAGGCTGCGCCGAGAATTGAAATGGCCAGACTCGATGAACTTCGACGCAGCCGGATGGCTATCGTAACCGAGTGGCGTGTCCCCGCAGCGCTCACTACGGAGGTTCTGTTGGCCGCCGTGCACAAGAACATGAACTAGATCGGTATCACCACAGCAACGGACCAACGACCTTCTATGTAGAGGAAGGCGTAGATAGAAAAGTTTGCACGCTATTTTGGTGCAGTCCAGGGCCCTGGTTATCGCCGTCAACTGCTGGAGTTCATGACTTAACTAGCGTCCACAAGAGAATGTAAACAAAGAAGCTGAATGGCCAGAGAGGCGGACCACACACCCACAAAAAAAAAATATGACTCGTCATTACAATTCTAGCAGCCCATCATTACAACTTATTGACTCCTCACCACAAAACCCATCGATCCGACGAAACACTGCATCGTTTACTTGCGCCCGTTATTCACGATTGCTCAGATGGTGCCCAGAAGAACAAAGAGGAAATATGGAAAGCAAGAAAACATAGTCTCGTGAATTTCTCCATCACTCGGACAACTGTGTGCGTGATGTGGCGGTGATGTGGCGCCACTGGCATTGCAAAACTCTCCTATCGTTGTGCGGAACCTTGCACAAGCTAAACCAATTTCATCCCCTGCGTACATTACACATTACATAGTAGATACTCTAGTTCTTGTGCACGGACTCTACAGAACCTCCCTACTTTGGGACGGTTCCCCTCCCATCTCCCAAGCGACCGATGCGCTGTTCTCTCGCTACCGTCTCCTCGTCGCTCTTTGCCGCCCTGATCCCCCACCGCAACAACCCTCCACCGGAATTCTTCACCCTTCGCCTTGCCGCACACCGGCTGGGGCAGCGACCAGCAGAGCCCTCGGGCATGCGCCGCGCAATTGCAGCGTCGGACTGGGTTGGCTTCGATCCTGCACGTGTCGACATGCGGAACATCGCGCTCCCGCCCAAGAATCTACCATGTGGATAGATATCTGTTCATATCTACTCCCCCAAAATGTGACCTGGCAGTCGCCGTAGAGCGTGGGTGGGGAGGGGGAAGGATGGGCGACTCTATAAGAAGTGGCGTCGGCCCTCCGCTGCACCGCACATCTCCGACCCGTCTCCCCCCATTCCTCCAGCCAGTTCAACCAGACCAGATAACAGGAGCAATCGAATTCCAACCTCCCTCCGCGGAAAAAAAAAAACACCATGACTGATACCACCACCATCGAGGTCGATCCCGCCGTGGTACGTACATGTCCGACGAGTCCCCCCAGCCCACCTCGCTCGCGCGCGCTCGTGTTGATGCGGTTGTGTTCCCCTTCGATCGTAGCTCGCCGACAGCAACAGCGACTATGCCAGCTCTGGCTACGACACCAGCACGGCCAGTCTGTCGTCGTCGATCAACGAGTACGTCTTCGAGAACGGCCGCCGCTACCACGCCTACTTCGGCGTCGACAAGAACCCGATGCCGACGGACGAGAAGGAGCAGGACCGGCTCGACCTGCACCACGAGATCATGCTCGGCCTGCTTGGCGGCTCCATCAACCTGGCGCCGGTCGAGAAGCCGCATCACATCCTCGATGTCGGCACCGGCACCGGCATCTGGGCCATCGACGCCGCCGACAAGTTCCCGAGCGCGGAGGTCATCGGCACCGACCTGAGTCCGATCCAGCCGCGCTGGGTGCCACCGAACTGCCAGTTCCAGGTCGATGACGCCGAGCTCGATTGGACGTTCAAGAACGACTATTTCGACTACATCCACGTGCGCAACCTGGCGCAGAGCATCAGCAAATGGGACAAGGTCATGGGCGAGATCTTCCGCTGCACGGAGCCGGGCGGGTTCGTCGAGCTGGCGGAACTGGGTGTAATTCTCCCTTCTCCTCCCCCCTCCCGTCCATCGAGCGAGAGATTAACAATCCTCCCCGGGCAGGGTGAGATCTTCTGCGACGACGACACGATGACCAAAGACAACGCGTTCCGCCGCATCGTCTACCAGCTGAACCAGGTGGCGCTGCCCAGTATCGGCCGCCCGGCGGCGACAGCGGACCTGATCGTGGCTCGCCTCAAGAATGCCGGCTTCGTCGACGTGCACGTCACGACCAAGAAGCACCCGTTCGGCCCGTGGCCGAGGGACCGCCGACTCAAGCACATCGGCGCCATGGCGTTGATGATGAGCGAGACCGGCGTCGAGGCGTACGCGCTCGCTGGGCTGACGCGCATCCTCGGAATGGACGCCGCCGACGCCACAAAGCTGTGCGACGACGCCGTGGCAGCCGTCAAGAACAAGAACACGCACATGTACTCGTACTTGTGGGTCCCCCCTCCCTTCCCTTCCCTTCCCTTACGCTGCTGCGGGCGGCGAGAGTTGCTGACCGACAAACCAGCCATGTCGCATATGGCCGCAAGCCTGACGGGGATAACTAGTGGAGCGGCCAACAGTCGGATGTGGGGTGTACATACATGTTGGTGGGAGGGATCTAATCTGATCGGCGTTGCCCTTTCTTTCTCGTTTGCGGCACGTGTAGCCAATAATGATAAACGATATCATGTTTTTTTTTTCGCCCGTCTCGGCAATACCGTACGTAACCCGTCTAACCCGCCCCTTCCCAGGCGGTCGCAAACGACACGAAACCATCTATCTAGATATCAAGACAAAAGCACCCCCCAGAAGCAGACCGCAACCCGATTACCGCAAGCGAAAAGACCAAAACGAAAACCCACCACCCGCGACCCAAAACCCGCTGTGTAGAAACCAACCGCAAAAGACAAAGCCCCGACACAAGAGAACATCCCACCCCGTCGCTCCCACCGCTAGACGCCCCGGACATGCCTGAATCCCCCGCGCGGCCGGTAGGACCTCTCGCTGTCGCCGGCGACGTTGACGACGACGACGGCGCGGCAGTCGTGGGCGCGGTGGCCCGCCTCGCGACAGTTGGCGCACCACCGGTGGGACGTCGACTCGCGCTCGACGACGACGAGACGGTCCCTGCTGCCGCGACCGTCGACGCCGGCGTCGGAGCGGCGGAAGCCGTCCTCGACGCGGCGGCGCGCGTCGTCCTCAAGGCGCCGCAGCTCGCGCGCGCGCTGGTCGTCGCGCCGATTGCGTTCCTGCACGGTGCGGCGGGCCGCCGCATCGAGCCGCCGGTCCTGCTCGAGCCGCCGCTCGACCTCGGCGTCCACCTCGCGCGCACGTACCCGCGCGCCGTCCGTGCACGACCCGCGCTCGCCCGCCTCCGCCGCCAGCTGCGCGCGGATCTCGTACGCGCTCGGCGCCAGGATCTCGGCGATTGCCTGCGCCGTCGCCGTCGTGTCCACTGGTCCCGTCCCCACTGTCGCAGCGGCGCTGGCGAACGTGAGCGCCCCGTTGCTCGGCGGCGTGAAGAACGCCGATGCTGGCGGCGGCGGCGGCGGCGGCGGCGGTGGGAACAGCGTCCGTGGAACGCTCGAGCGCTCCACCATCACCGGTCCTCGGTGTCCGCGCCGTGCCGGTGGCCCGTCCGCTACGTAGCTCGTCTCGACCACGCTGAAGCAGCACACTTTGCGGTCGTGTGGGGCCGACATCGTGATGGCTGAGCGGCTGTTCGTCTGCTTGGCTTGCTTGTTTCGCCGGTGATTGTAGGGCGGTCGTCTGGCTGTCGTCTGGTTGTCGTCTGGCTGTCGTCTGGTTGTCGTCTGGCTGGTGATTGTAGGTCGGTCGTTGGGATCCGTAGAGTCTGTAGATAGGTAGCTCCGATGATGTGATCGCACTGATGGTATGATGGTGATCCGGCAAATAGAATCCAAACAAAAAAGCAGGCTCGCGCGCCCCTCTTATACGGGCCGACTGCCACTCCGCGACCCTTCAGCCTGTGGCGGAGGCGTTAGCCGCGTGACTTGGTCGGAAGGGTGTGGCTAGTCGCAGGCGATCGCCCGCCAGCCAACCGCAGCGACGAGGGCGCTTGCTTGCCAGCCACACAGCCCTCTGCAGCAGCAGTTTTTGCGTCTCTCGTTTTATCTTATCTGTTTCACTCCGCAGAGGCACGCAGCCGTGTCGGCAGGCACGCAGACAGGCAGGCTATGGTGCCACGGCGGGGTCAGAAGCCGGGCGCGGAATGTCTGCTGGTGATGGCGACGGTGGTGATGGTGATGGTGGCGGATGACCTCCGACTCACCGCCACGACCGCGCGCCCCCCCCTCCCTCGCCCGGCGTCGGCGAGAAGAAGAAGGAGACGCCGAGCGGTCCGCGTGGCTGCTGGGGTGGATTTTCGCAACTACTGCTGCCATCCGAGCAAGAAGGTTTCGACGCCGCAACACAGCCTTGTCGCAGCTCGCGGACAAAAGCAAAATGCGAGACAAAAGCGACGCAAATTGGCAAAGGCTGAGCGAGACAGGGGGGCGCACAAGGCCTCCAACCACCGTGGACGGGGCTGAGCTGCGAGCAACGGCAAGTGAGGGAAGGTGGGGGCGGTGGCGGTCGCACGAACGACGACGGCGACATGGTTACATAATCACTATCGCAGCGCACGGACGGCAAGTGATGTCTGGCACCGGGAGGGGGCGGCTGCGTCGATGTGCGTCGATCGCCCGTCGGCAGCTACACACAGCACGCGCAGTGTGGAGAACCGGCAGTGTGGAGCACGGGCTGCTGCGACGGCGGGCGCGCCCGCTGGTGCGACTGCAATATGCCCAAGGCGGCAGCGGCACGCGCCGTCACTCGATGACGTTACTGCTGGAACCCGTTTGCTCCTTCGTAGGGAGCTAGCCGCGGGGTCACGGGTCGCTGGGAAGAATTACCAATACTGCCGGCAGGAGAGGGGGGGGCCAAAAACCGGACTCGGCTCCGGCGAAGACCAGCAAACGACTGGCGGCAAGGTCCTACCAACTGACGATGGGGGTCTCTGCCTCGCTGGTCAGTATCTCAAGTGGACGAAGAACAGCACCTCGGCCCAGCGCTGGTGGTGCCCGCACAAGCCCCGAGCGCGAGAGCATCTGTTCAAGAACTGTCCGCAGTGGAAGCGCCAGCAGAAAATCCTTTGGGCGGGCGATAAGGAAGGAGACTGGTTGGGTTCTAGATCCGGGGCCCGCCTGGGCAGAGGAAGACGCCCAGAGTGAGACGCCCGAGGGCGAGATTAGGGGACAGGAAGCGGAGGCGGAGGCGCAGGGACAGGAGGCAGGTGATCCTCAGCATGACGGCGATTTGGTGAGGAATGAGGGGGGCTGTTCGATGTTCATGCCGGGAACAAGCCGGGGCGGAGGGTAGGGGGAGCCACAACGAGCCTTCTTCTGGTTGGACAGCAGACGGGAACCGATGGACGTACGTCGCCATGATATAGATAGGTCGCATCGCCATCATCTAAATAGGTAGGTCGCATGCGTGATGTGAAGAAACAAAAAAGAAAAAACTTTTTTTAAATGGGTTAGCGCGGTGTAATGAGCGCTAGTGTGCTTAAGGTTAGCGTCCTGGCGGCAATAAGTACAACTGTGAGACTGGGCCGCATCGTGACGAAACGTCCCACAAGACCAAGTCAACAGGAACGTCGGAGTCATTTCATCATGCCAACCACACCCGACACTACCGTATCGCAATTTGCAGCTCTCGCTCTTGCACCTTCGCTTCAAGAATCTACCGGCAAATGCCCCAGATGAAGACGACGATAACATCGAGCCGGTTTCCCATCTGCTTCTCTCGTCCCATAAACCGAAACCGAAACCCGGTACAAGGAGACAGGCGACTGCAGACCTCTCGCGCAAGACCCCTCCTCCGGCTACACATCCCACCCATGAGAAATGAGCGTTTACAACTGCTCCCCGCAGTCTCGGCGAGTGTGCGGTCGCCAGCCGGGGACGGCTCAGCAGTCGCGTTCTCGGAGGGATCGGCAAGCAAGAGAAAACTCCCTGTTGAACCAGTAAGTTTAGCTAGAATAAATAACAGGATGGAAGGGGTACATAGGCAGTATGTGGTTGCAGAGTTGCTTCCTATCAGCGATACTGAAGACGAGGCTTGAGGCCGCAATATCACGGGGTTCTTTACGCGAGTAAATCTGACATGGACTAAGCGCTAAGCGCGCCCCAGGTGCGCCAAGACTGCCAAGAGCAGCGCCGAGAGCGTCAAGAGGGCGCTAACGGTAAATAGGTCGCATGCGTGTATGTGATGAAGAAACAAAAAAAAAATCCAGATAGGTCGCATGCAGGTTACAACAAAGGTAGGGAGCCGCCACACCGGAAGGAGGAAGGAGAAACTCCGCTGCTGATTGTTGCTCGAGGACCCCCTCGGTGCCGACCCGGTGGGTCTTGTGGTCTGTTGGACGTAACTACTGTTGCATGAGTGACTGTGCCCGCGACGTCTCAGCGAGAAACCCGGCGGAGAAGCACTGGTTCAAAGTATAGAGGATTCCGTGGCGATCCATCGAACCGTCCTAGCTTTTGTCCTTCGACTGCGAATACTCGGCAGCGCGCGAGGCAGATATGCACGCGTCATCGATCCCCGCTACAACAGTGTACGCATCACGGTTTCGCCAAGACGCTAAGCGCATGTCGTGTTTCTATGTAGGTGTTCACAGATTCCAACATCGCGAATTTTACTCGGCTCTATTTCTTCCCTTCTTGAAATGTTGCTGCACAATGCGGTCGCCTAGGACGCCGGACTGTCGCGAATGCTTTGTCTGATGTCGTGTCCGTACAACATCGTGAGCTGAAAGCTAATCATAAAAAAAGCAACGTACCCGGTGCCCAACAGATGGTCTCGCCGGATGCTCTCAGTGGATTCTCGCGCTGGATTCTCCCATGGGCGCTCCCGCCGCCCACCCCCGCCGGACCCTGTCGTTTTGTCGCTACGTGTATACAGCATATAATGCTTAAATTGAGTAAATAGACGTGATTCCGGATGTACGGCCAATCGTATGCTGCGTAGATGCTTTACGTTAGGTGGCCAGTTCCCCGCCTGAAATTCCGTCCGAACGGAGGCCTGCGTGGATTGGATGATTAGTCCTCTGCACTGCGGTAATGCCTAACCACAGTTAAAATCGAGTCCATCGAGTCCATCGCTTCAAAAACCGGCTGCATAAAGTCCAAATTCTCGTTCAGGTTACATGCCCGCCCACACTGGCCACTACGGCATGCCTTGCCAGCCAACCCCTTTTCAACTGTAAACAAATCTGTCGCAAAGTAATTATACGAGACGCCACCCAGACAGTCACCAATCTCTCTAAACAAACAAGCGCCAAAGCAAAGGGTAGGAGGTGGTCGCCGGTATATCCCTCACCGCTGCACACCAAACACCCAGCGCATAAGCCCCTGCTCCGTCTCGACGCCTCTCTCCCACTTAACATTGTCTCCACAGCACCCTTCACCCTTGAACTGCGAGGCTTCCCAATCAATGAGCACAACCGGGCGTTCTTCACAGGACTCAGCGAGAACATTGCGGTCGACCAGATCGCCGTGCAGAACACCACTGTGATGGACCTTTTGCAGCGCCGCGGCGGCGCCAACGGCCAGCTCTCTTTTCGCTAGGGCTGAAAGAGAGGAGGTATCGACACTCGGTTTATCAACAAGCTCCAGCAGCAGAAACAGCTCGTCTTCGTAGCCGGCGTCGCAGCAAGCGAAGACGCCAAAGCAACAGGGAAGGATGTCTTTCTGCAGGTGCAACAGCGCTGCGTACGCGCGTAGCTCGTTGATAAGGTAGGGATTTTCCAAAGGAAACCGTTTGATCACGTAGGGCAACCGTGCTTCCGAGTCATCGCCACATTGTACGTTAACTTCTCCCACAATCAAGCGGTTCTCTTTCAGTGTGTAAAGATAGCGGGGTGTGACAGCCGCATGCGTGGAGAGGATGTTGGGTGGTGAGATTGTCAAAGAGAGAGTTCGGGTATCAGCGGCACTGGCGTTGTTTCTGCTGTGGTTGGCGCTGCTGCTACTGCAACTTCTGGCATCAGATGGGACTAGCCCCCCGCAATCATTGCCGAAATCATTGCCGGAATCCAGTATAAATTTAACGCAACTTCTAGCGTCACGGCATGTGACTCCAGTGAACGGTCTCTCTGTTAGTGTAAACCTCATCAATAATCACCTCTTCAAAGGAAGCGTCCCAACAGCGAGCATTGATCCGTGTGACGCGCTTGAAAGAAAGATCAAACCCGTCTTGCGAGGCAATGTGGCAGCAGGATGATTCGGCGCCGGGAGCTCTGCTGACATCTTGTGCGCCCGAGTGGGTCTGCCGGAACGAGCTGTAGTGCCCTTCCAAACGCCCGAGTATAGGAGGGTTGCCGGACGGTTACTGGATGGCTGAGAGGAGGATATGAGCGGAGGTCGTGCAGGGCGTGCCAAGCTGCGAATACCAAAAGACGTCGGATCGTCCACCCTCGGGTCTGTTCAATCGGGGAAGGTGGGGTGTCGACAGCTGTCGGCGTCGAGGAAGTGGATCCACTGTCTGCCGGCTGTGTGATCGTGAGAGCGGTCATTGCCGACGTTGTCTGTTCGACGGGGGTTGCCGTGTTCGCAGCAGGCGCCATTGCAGTGATGTATCTGATCACCTGCTTCTCGTCGGCCCCCGTAAGATAAAAGAAGAATGCGCAGCGCTCATCCATCAATACAATTCGCCGACAGCGAGAATAGGTAGCGTACTTCCTCAGCTGCTTCGTCATACGAATCCAGTTGTCGCTCTGGTCGTGAGCGGGGTTAGCCGATCCACTGGCTCCCCACACCATACTGGGACCCTTGAGCTCGATCAGCACGTCTGGGATATCCGTCGAGCCCGCTCCGCTGCGGTACCGCCGGCAAAACGACATGTCTGGGGTCGCGCGGTGCCCGGCCGAGGTGCTGTATTGAATGGGCCTTTCGATCATAATAACCCAGTCGAAAGGTCGATACGCCGGTTCGGGGAGCATCTCTGGGATCACAGGTCGCACAGCGTCAACCATCATTGCGCTGGTAAACGCCCGCACGTCAGCTTCGTTGTTCATGCTGCCACCGAAACCGACACCCACCCTGGCAGGGACAGGTTGGTTACTAGAATGGCCAGTGAAGTCGACAACGCGGCTCATCCTGGCGATGTAATCGTTGAAATGGGAGACCATGTCGCCGTCGAAAGGAGTGAGGCTGTCGGCCATAAATTCTGCGAAGGTCGCGTTGACTGCGGCAGATTGAGACGTTGTATTGAGCGCGCGGGCGTCCGGTGTCGGTGGCACGGGATCACCAGCTAGGATCTCGGCAGCGGAGAGCGTTGAAATGATTCTCGACGAGATGTGGTGGGAACCGGTGGATTCTGATTCTCAAAGGCGGGGTTGAGGAGTGATGCGCACACGGGGTGTGAGTTCTATAGAGAAGCCTCCTAGCCGACGAGCATAACCCCTGCTAGAACAATGCTGACGCGTATATAGTTAGCTCCTCCTTTCAGTCCCACGTGACCATACAGGCTGCGCACCGCGGGATGGTCAGGTGACATGTTCCAGAAGCACTCCGATCCGCATTGTTAGACCTCTTGCCCCGTCCTCGGTTTCGCCTCAATTTCGCTCCGAAACCCCCCTCGCTTCCCTGTCCAGCGCCGTGACTGCTGTTAAAGTGTTCAAGGCAAGCGTGACGACGTGAGAAGACTGGTGGCTCCTTCCTCTTCACGTCACCCCTTGTATATCCTCTAAATTCAAGAACCATGCCAGCTTCCTCGTTTTCCTGCGTCAGCACTCGATTCCCGTTCACGAGAGCGAGCACCTTGGGCCCGGACCCGGACCCTCGATTCGCCTACGATCCCTTTCTCTACACTATGGTGTCTTTTATTCGCTTCGAATCGTTCCCGCCGACTGATGATCCCCTTTTTTAGTCATGGCCGTCGACTCTGAAGAATGCTGCGATACTCAGCAAAAATCACTCTCAACAACCATCACGCCCACCTCCCACACACCACCGCCGATAACCAGATACATTCGATACCTTCGAACGCGAGACATGTTTCTCCGCTACCTACCGGCTCACAAACGTATCTCGCCATGATCAGATAGGTCGCATGCGAGTAATGATTAAACAAAAAAAAACCCCCCGGCACACAAACGGCTTATCTCGAGGATCTACCAGCTGAAGACGGGACACTGCCTCACGGGCTGACAGTTACCTCCAGTAGGGCAGGGGGCGTTGCGCTTGATTCTCCCGACGATCGGCGTATGCAGGAGGCTTGGTTACTTGTTCGCAAGTTTCTATTGAGAAATAAAGGGAATGGCAGTTGTTCGGGACATGCAAACGCCGTATCGCTAGGTCGGCATAAATAGTATCACATATTAGACTCATCATGTAGATGTGGTAGCTCTACGGTTTTTGTTTTTTGTTTATTCATACTCGCACGGCGTACACACATACATAGTGAATTCCGGCTCCCGGACTAACTCGAAAACTCATTGAGAATTAACGTGGGTTCTCCGAGATAGCGGAATTGCGAGGCTCGGTTATCTATGCTACCACTTTGTGTCGCTTCGTTTGGCATGAGCTGGTTTTCCCCGGCGCTCTGTGTGGGCTGTTACGAATACAAATCTCGAGTGACAAGCCGTGTAGGTGTTTCTGTGACAACAGGGCAGAATCGGATTTCATCCGGTTATGACAGCATGTATCCAGTAGATCACCATGTTTGGATCGGAACTCTGGTGGAAGGGAGAAGCAACCCAGGGCAACATCAGTAGGGCCAGCGAGCTTCAGCAGTTGATCAACCAGGAAGCGCAGGCAGTTACGGGCTGCTTCCGAACAACCAACCTGGGCGTACTGGAGGAACCAGAGCCGTTCGGCGCCAAGACGATACAGGTAGGGGAAAAGACTGGTTCAAGATCCGGGATCTCCTCGCCGACACGAGATGCAGCCGAGCGGTGCTTGACTTCCTCTTGAGTATTATGGGCCTCACTAGTCTAAGCTGCCCGTGCCCAAAGATGATCAGGCCAAGGCTGCTTCAACTTACCGGAGCGAGCGAACCTCTGCTAGGAGCCTTGCTCAATCAAGAGCGCTTCCTCGGTCCAACCAATCTTCTTCCTACTACCTTTCCAGGCGGAGCGAGTTTTATGGCTTCTCGGGACCAAAGGTGAGAGATAAAGAGAGAGGTACCTCGATGGCAGCACGCATGCTCTTCTCTATCCGGCCGCCCCGCCGCGCAACTCAGCTCCGCAGATCATGCTGTTATCTCATCAATCACCCCTAAGTTCGCACGCAACTCGGTTGCAAGTTAAAAAAAACTTGAATGTAGTATTTGCCGTCCAAAGCTGGTGGAATTTTCGCAAAGTGGAGGTAAGAGGGGAAGAATTACAGGTACAGCCGACACCAGGAAATACGCTAGAAGCCGGGCTCGAGAGAACGCCATCAAGCGGCTCGCTGCGGGGTACTACCAGGTGAGGGCGGGCAATTGCGTCACTCGCGCAGACGAAGAAGCAGCCAACTGCTAAGTGCTGGGTGGTGCGCTTACATGACCCAGACGCGGAATCCTTCTTCAAGTGCTGCCCGCTCTGGGAAAGCCGACAGAACATCTTGTGGGCAGAGGTGCGGAGAGAGAGAGGGAGAGGTATGGACCGGTTCAAGATCCAGGACCTCTCCGGCGAGGAGCGCTGCAGCAAACCGGTCTTGGACTTCCTCTCCACCACGTGTGCGGGGACTCCGAAGGCTGGTCCCAGCCCTGGCCGAGGAAAACGCACAGAGCGAGGTGTCGAAGTGGGAACTCCGGGAGTGGAGAGAAAGGGGGGAGGGGAGGAGGCAAGAGGCTGAGGAGCTAGGTGCCGGGGATGAGGAGCAGCCGCGCTTCCTTCCACACACTCCTTTATCTCTTTCATGGCCTCTGCAGAACAGGAGCAGGATGCGGGGGCAGCTTTCCTTCGTTCTTGCTTTCGTCTTTTTTCAGTAGTTTCCCTGGTGCGCCGTATATCTTCTTGGGACAGGCGGAGGGCAAAGGGGGGCTTGCAACGAGCCGCCTTCGGGCGGATTGCAGACTGGAAACGGACAGTGTGTACATCACCATGATGTCCATCGGTGGCATGCGATTAATGATAAAACAAAACAAAAACAAAAAAGGGTTGGGTTAATCAAGCTTATCAAAACTTTCTCTCACCACCCCGAGGCGTACCTCGCCGACGGCAACAGCTCCTATGCCAGCTCCAGCTCCGACATGAGCACGGCCACTCTGTCGTCGCCAACCAACGAGCACGTCTTCACGAACGGCCGGCGATGGCACGCGTACTTCGGCGCAGACAAGATCCGCTTCCGGCGGAAGAGAAGGAGCTGGACCGGCTGGACCCACGAGATCATGCTCGGCCTGCTCGGCGGCGCCATCAGCCCGGCGCCTGCCGAGAAGCAGTAGCACATCCTCGACGTCGGCACCAGCGCCGGTATCTGGGCCATCGCCGCCGCCGACTATTTCCCGAGCACCGAGGTCATCGGCACCTGAGTCCGATCTAGCCGCACTGGGTGCCGCCGAACTGCCGGTTCGAGCTTGACGGCGCCGAGCTCGACTGGACGTTCAAGTGCAACGCGTTACGCGTTCAACTGCATTCACGTGCAAATAGGACAAGCTCAAGAGAGTGATCTTTCAGTGCACAGAGCCGGAGCAAGTTCGCTAAGCTGGCAAAACTGTGTGTAATTCATTCTCCCTCCATCTAGCGAGACTAAAAATTCCTCCCCCGGCAGGCCGAGATCCCCCGCGGCGACGACACGACGGCCGAAGGCAACGCGTTCCCTCCTCATCGTCTACAGCTGAACCGGGTCGGGGCATGCGCTTCACAGCCAAGGAGCACCCGTTCGGCCCGAGGCCGGAGGGTGGCCGACTCAGGCACATCTGCGCCATAACGATGCTGATGAGCGAAACCGGCGTCGGCGCGTACCCGCTTCCCCAGAATGAGCACCACGCAGCTGTGCCAAGCGCCGTGGCGGCCGTCTAGAATAAAAAACCCGCAAAAGTAGAAATCAACCACAAAGACAAAGCCCCGACATACAGCAAGAGAATATCCCAACCCCTCATTAGATGCCCCGAACATGCCTGACCCCCCCGCGCGGCCGATAGGACCTCTCGCTATCGCCGGCGACGTTGACGACGACGACGGACCGACAGTCGTGGGCGTAGTGGCCCTCCTCGCGGCAGTTGGCGCACCACCGGTGGGACGCCGTCTCGCGCTCAACGATGAGGAGGCGCTCCCTGCTGCCGCGGCCGTCGAAGCTGTCGACATGGCTGCGCGCGTCGTCCTCGAACCACCGCAGCTCGCGCGCGCACTGGTCGTCGCGCCGATTGCGCTCCTGGACGGCGCGGAGCGCCGCTGCGTCGAGTCGTCGGTCCTGCTCGAGCCGCCACTCGACCTCGTCGTCCACCTCGCGCGCGCGCACCCTCGCCGCGTCCCTGCATGCCCCATTCGCGTCCTCGTCCGCCTCCGCCGCCAGCTGCGCGCGGATCTCGTGCCTGCTCGGCGCCAGGGCATTGGCGATCGCCTGCGCCGCCTGCGTCGTGTCCACCAGTAGCGGAGCGGGCGTGTCCTCTTCGGCTTCGGTGCTCGGCCATGCGTAGAACACCGGTGCCGGCGGCGGCGGCGGCGGCGGAAGCAGCGTCCGTGGAACGCCCGAGCGCTCCACCGTTACCAACCCCCGATGCCCGCGCCACGCCCGCGGCCCTTCCGTCACGTAGCTCGTCTCGACCCTGCTGAAGCAGCACACTTGGCGGTCGTACAGGGCTGCCATCGTCGCGGCTGTCGGGCTATTCGTCTGTTTGGCTGGCTGTTGTCTCGCCGGTGGCTGTGCGTCGGTCGTTTGGCTGTTGTCTGGCTGAACGTCGGTCGACGGGATTCGCAACTAAAGTCTGTATGTAGTCGGTAAGGTGATCGCACTGATGGTAAGATGATGGTCTGGTAGATAAAATCCAAACAAAAGAGTGGACTCGAGGGCCCCTCTTATACGGCCCGTCTGCCACCCCGCGACAACTCCAGACTTGTGGCGGAGGAGTTAGCCGCGCGACGGTCAGAAGGGTGCAGCTAGTCGCAAGCGACCGCCCGCAGCGACCGTGGCGCTTGCTTGCCAGTGACACAGCCCACTCACTAATCATGGCGGCAGCTAGTTATTCGTCACTCATTTTTATCTTGGTTTGTTTCACTTCGCAACGCCCGTACCCGTTTCGGCAGGCGCAGGCAGGCTACGGCGCCACGGCGATGTCAGAAGCTGAACGCGGAGTGTCAGTTGCTGATGTGGGATGACATCCGAGTCACCTCCGAATCACCGCCGCGACGTCGCGGGCCATGTCGGCATCTTCTTTTGTTTACGTATCTATTCATTACTCGCATGCAACCTATGTAGATACCGGTAGGTCATCATGTTGGCGAGACCCAGAGCGATCTGCGTGGCTGATGGGATGGATTTCCGTAACTAGTTACTGCTGCCACCCGAGCAAGGTTTCGACTCCGCAACACAGCCTTGTCGCAGCTTGCGGGCAAAAGCAAAAAGTGAGGCAGAAAGCAAATTGGCGAAGGCTGGGCGAGACAGGGGGGCGGAGGGGCAAAAGGTCTCCAGCCGCAGCGCGACTATGGGGCTGAGCTGCGAGCGCAAGTGAGGGAAGGTGGGCGCGATGGCGGGGGTGGGGCGGTTGCACAAACACCGTCGACACCTATGTACATAAGCAGATTATCTGGCACCAGGGGCGGCTGCGACAACGTGACTGCATCTGGCGATACGCAGCCGAAACTGCTGACGCTTGCGGACTCGCGCTGCGCCTCGTTGGGGCGCAGAAGTGGCGACGGGTCATCCGCCGAAACTTAGCTTGACGGCTTCGCGCGATGTCTATGGATGACGCTGTGGATGCGGTACCTGCCGTCGAAGTAGGCGATTAGAGATCAAGCCATCGGATCGGCAGCCACCCCCATCGTGCTGAAGGTGCCGGCCGAATGCGCACCCGGAGCCATACAGTGTGAGTAAGCGGGTGCAGTCACTCGATGGCGGGCTTGATTGCGGGGAACAGTGGACGCGCGGCACGAAACACTCCAGTTTGTATCAAGAAGGACACGTCTCGATCCGATCAGTTACATCACCATTAGAAATTACACCCCATGGGTACATAGGCAGCTAGACACACGCTATCCAGGCAGCGACTCGATGCCCAGCAACGGGCCGCCCAGTCCAGCCATGGCCCCCCACGGGTCCAGCTCCATGTCCATGTCGCCGCCGACCTCTTTGAGTATGTCTTCGATGGTCATCGCGCCATCGATCGCGGCCACATCACCGCCCAGCGAGCCCAACAAGCCGCCGCCGCAGTCCAGGCGCTCGGACGGAGGAGGCGGTGGAGGGGGAACGGCCATGTCCGCAGCAAGGCTGGCGATATCGCACGGCAGACCGAGCGCGGCGATGGACTGGCGCGCGGCGGCGGAGATCGTGGTCGTCGTCGTCAGTGGCGGGGCCAACGGGGTGTTGCTCGCGGGAAACAGCTCCAGACGCAGTCTGGGCGGCAGCTCGACAGTCGCCGCCCGGCTCGAGATCGCGCTCCGCGCCTGCCTCGCCAGCTTCCACGTCGAAGCCATCTCGCGGAGAGCCACCACGCACTGCTCGAGGTTGAGCGCGAGCTGGCCGCCGTCCGGCCCTGTCAGTCCACCACTGCCGTGTGCGAGATTCCCGCGGAGGAAGACTAGCGCCGCCGAGAGGACGATGTGCGAGACCATGCACACCGGGCGCTTGTCGAAACGCGCGTTCCGCAGGTGATGGTAGATCGTGCAGATCTCCGTCGCCGCATTGACGCTGATCCGACGAGCGTCCGGGAACGAACTCGGATCGAGGTGTCCGAAAAGGAAGAGGAGAATTGACTGGTAAAACATGCTACGCGCGCGGTCAGAAACAGGCGCGGCGAGAGGGGGGGGGGGGGGACGACTCACTGCAAGACAAAGATAGCCGGAACAGCATCCTCCTGCGGACGCAGGAACTTGGGAATCCGTTCGCGCCACGTCCTGAGCCGTGTATGGTACTCGTTCAGCTTGGCGGCGTTGTACTGCTGTCGAGGCGAATGCAGTGCCCGCAAGGCGTCGCCCAGGACTTCGGCGAGCTCGACATACTGCGTTGCGACCTGCATGATGTGGCAGCGAAGGCCCGACCCGTCCGGCGCCGTCCACTCGTCGTTCTCGAGCTCCTTGATGATGCTCGGCTTCGGAATGTCGACGATGCTGCTCGGGAGCTGTGGAATCCTTCCGAAATGCATCGACCACAGCCTTCGCACAGGTCAGAGCCAGGAAAAATTATAATATATAGAAACAAGGGAGAGGTGGGAGGTGGCACTTACTTGTCCACCACGAAAAGCGCCCAGAAGGTGATCCGCCGCACCTCGACCTCCGTCGGCGTGAACATGGCGCTGGCTTCCAGCTTCACGGAGAGGTGCAATCCGAGGTCCAGAGCCACACGCAGCGACCGGCCGAGATACATCCAACTGGTGGCGTCCCGACCGCATCCTGCCTCTCGTATCGCCATCAGCGCCAATGCCTGGGCGACCGTCAGGGATGGGTGGCTCTCCTCGGCCAGCAGTAGGCGCTGCGCTTCCGCGAAGAAGTGGTCGCCCCGCGTCGACGGATCGGCCGGGTTGGCGCGCGCTTCGTCGCGCGGCGAGTAGTGGCAGGCAAGCGCCAGCACCGCGTTGAACAGCAGTGGACTGCAGTACTTTTTCCGATGCCGCCCCATGTCCGCCAGGAAGCACGAGGCCGAGAACAACACGTGGACGGGATGGTGCCACTTGAAATACAGATTCTGAACGGGAATTGGTCAGCTGGGACGGGTCGTGCGACACGGGGAGGTTCTTCGCCCTACCAGGAGATCGCGGATCAGGTCCTTGTCAGTGGTGACGGTCGTCCACTCCGACGTCTGCGTCTCGTAGAGGCTCCGACTCCGCTTGCTCGAAGAGGAGTGGATCGACTCCAGATTCGACGTGTTCCCGAAATGGCGCACCGAGCCTTCCCCGCCGACCTGTAGCTCGCCCATGTTCTTCAGCACGATCGTCCCTGGATCCTGCTCCTCGTCGAAGGCCGCCTTCCGCTTCTCGAGCTTGACAGTCTCCACTGCCGCCGCTGGCGCATCGATAGCCGGCAGCGAGCCGGTTATGAACAGCCGGTCGGCGATTCCCCCAGCCTCCGCCACGGACTGACCGAGCGGGTTAGTGTTCCGCTCCGCACGCTCGGGAATGCTCTTGCGCCGGCGCCGGCGGTCTCCATCCACATCGTACACACACTCCATGTGGTAAACGGCCTTGCACATCGCGCACGCCGGCAGGTCTCCATCGCACTGGCGGCCAGGTGGGACGAGTCAGTCCCGGTCGGGAAGGCGCGGGGGGCGCGAGGGAGACTCACCTTGGATTTGCGACGCCGGCAGGGCACGCACGCACTTGACACACACCTCCGCTTCGACGTCGGCGCCGCCGCGGGGCTGACCACAGGCTCGTAGGCTGCTGGCTTCTGCTCTTCTAGACTGGGCATGATCATCCACATCTTCGTCGCTGCGAGTCAATAGTCGTCAGCCCTCGGAATGGCCATCTCGCCCTTGATGCCGGGAGAATCTACTGGCCATGGAGGAATATATATTGTCGTAGCTGGCTGGTGTCTTCTCCCAGTCGTAGTATGTCGACGTGATGAAACCGCTGGGCGCAGTTGACGTGGCCAGCTGCGGGCTGTTGACGTCATGGGGATTGAGAGAGAGGGAGAGGGGACGAGGAGGAGGCTGGCCGTTGTCCGTAGACGGTTTCCGGCACGCGCAGTGGCAGGCCGGCGACGACCGCCAGCCGCGAAAGGCTGCGGACAGCGAGTAATCGCAACCATCGCCACCAGAGACGGTGTCACCCACGTATGCGCACGGCCTCGGGGTGGCCGCAGCGTTGGATACGTCACGCCTGGGCTCGGTCGCGACGCATTAGCGGTTTCCGCCATCATCCCGCACGCCATTTCCGTGCGGCGGCAAAACCTGCGAGTGCGGTTACGTTTGCGAGACCGCCACCACCGCAGGCCAGCGTCGCCACTGCGTCACATCAGTTAGCACCCGGTCAGAGACAGAAAACTAGAGCATCAGGTTGCGAAGCTGGACGCTGCTTCCCTCCTGCGAGGTCGGTCTGTATGGCGTCTCCGGAACGGACGTGTCGTCGCGGCTTGGTTCGGAGGGCGCGTTCTCCTCCCGAAGACGATCGAACCGGAGAGAAAACGTGCTAACGGTGGCGCCAGCGGGGGGGTGCGAGCTGTTTCCGAGACGCGGCATCGGAGGGAGAACAACGAGGAGCGGATATCGAGATATCAGTCCAGTGTGCAAGGTGCGGTGATGGCCGGCCGCGCCTATTCCTGCGCACAAAGTCTAAGTCTATTGCGAAGCGACTGGATGTGTATTTGCGAGATCAAAACCCGCCATACAACCCCGACAGCCATCGTCATGCCGTCAGACTACACCGATTTCTCTCGACCGATCGGGCGGCGGGACCGCAAGTTACCTCGCTGCTCCGTTCTGCTTTGCCGGCTTGCCCGCGGTGTCATAAGCTCCTCCACCATGATAGTCCGCGCTGACGTGCTTGCCTTGCCAACGGACGACGGCGTCCGGCCCTCCAGATAAGTTTTATACCTGGAGGTCGGTGGCAACGTGTCGTTTGGTCGGCTAGTCCGCAATCGAAAGGGAGTGCACCCGAGAGAGAGAGGGGGGACATCAGTTTATCTCGCATAAATGGACTTTACCACCCGCTTGGATACCTGCGAAAATGGGCACGGTGGTAACTGCCCGGAAGTGTTCCACCAATGGCTCGCATGGAACACATTATCCCAGGCCTGCAACGCAATACATCTGGGCCCCTGCGTACTGAGGCAGCAAAACTCACGAATAACTCGTCCCGCCGACCTTCCTCCTCGAGTCCGGAGTTTAACCGCTCACATGCTGAATCTCGGGCCGTGGTCTTGGACGAGGATCGCTGGCTGTCTCCGTCACGACGGTGGACTCGCCGGGTCGGAGGCACGGAGGTATAAAAGTATAAAGCTTTTGCGAGTGCTCCATTGTGGAGCCGCAACCAGCAACACGGCAGCCGTTAGAACATCACCACAACCTGATCCATTCGACTCAGTCCGACCGCAATGACGGCCGCCTTGCAGAGTGGCCTTTATCGTTTTGATCTATATGGGTTGCACGCGATTAATGAATATATATAAAAAAAGCCTCGCAGTGTGGTCACCACCGAATATCACTCGTGCTCGAGTTTCACAACGCACGGGTCCGGTTATTGACGGGCCGAAAGACGGCCAACCCTGGCCACTCTACACACAACTATGTATTCGGCAGTCAGTGGGCGCACTGCCAGGGTTGTCATCTTCACCCGCGTTCGATGCCGTCAGGTCTCCTCGGTTCACGGGCAATCACCAGCTTGCCAACTTCGCTCGTCACTCCCCGATCCTACGAACAACTAGGCGCGCGTGGTGACGCAGCCAACGGAGGCAAATGGTAGCGCCCGCCTCTCGTCCGTTCGTACTAGTCGTCACGCGGTTGTGGCGGTGCTTTCCCCGCCGCCAGCATAGGTATGATTCTCCGATGCTTGTTACAGTTGGGGACACCGGCCCCCAAGCCAAAAACATCGCCACTTTTGAAAACAAATCGGATCTCAACAATGAAACAACTTTTAAAAAAAATCATGTCCAACGGTAGAGAATATGCAAGGGAGCATTTGCACATAGTTTGTTTTATTTTACGCACTGTGGTTGAGTTGCTATTCATTTTCAAAAATAAATAAAAAAAGATTAATGTGGGGCCTGTCAGGGGAATACTGAAAGGGATGGGCGCAAATGGTCACGATTAATTATCTTGGCACATATCATCTTAACTGATAACCGGAGTGTGAGGTGCCAGATACTTACTTGCATATGTGGGCTACCACTTCGTTTTACCTATCAGCTGACGATAACCCATACTCCTGCTCATTGAGCATCTTCATTCCATGATCATGTCCTGATTCATATGCGTCGATAGTACGGGAGCAGTGGTTATGAGGTTGAGCTCGCAGAAACTTAGATAGGAGGTGAGCTCTTGATGTGCCATCTCAAGCTCCTGTTCCTGCGAGCCCTCTTGCTCGCGGAAATCTCGGGGTGCGATGACACGGTTGGAGCGAGCGCGTTTTGGTATTCCAATGAGGGATTGGTCGAGGAAATCGGGCCAAAACTGTTCGGAGGTCTTTCGTGGGGATATGGCCCGGAAAAACTGTTACCCCGCTTCGTTAATTACATCTTACTTGGGTGTGTAATAATAATAATAATCCCACGCATTTTGGTTGCCTTTTATTTACCACTTTTGGATTCTATTCCCAGTCGAATGTCTAGACTAGGCATCCCTAACCATACATATGCACATAGATATGTACTCTAGGGTTCTTTTCCAGCTTCCGAGTCCCGACAACCAGGGCTAGTTAGCGTGGGGGCATAGCTATCTTTCCAGTTTCTGTAGCTCTGCCGATCGCTGTGCACGCTCCCAGGTCAGGGATGGTGCTGGTCAGGAGATTTACTCGAGAGGAGCAATGGGCTAGATAGATACATACAATGCAGCCCTTACAGCGGACGGAAAAACCAGGCAGTGTGTACCTGGGGGACTGTCACGGCGCGGTTTCGGCATATCCGGCGTGAGCGGTGGCGAGCATGGTATGGTGCCTGGCTTTCCTCGAATGCTGGGAAGAGGCATTCATCGCGATGGGGTGGGTTTATTTGCACATGGACCAGCTGAAGCAAATACCCAAACAAAACGTTCTTTGGTATCTCATACATACAGCCGCAAGCCCATCACTGTACAAAACCGGAACAAAAAAAAGGAACAAACTAATACTACTACACAGAATGATAAACTCCCCCTCCGCACACTATACGGAACTGGATCGTCTCTTCAACTGCATATCGTGATCCTCCGACTCCTTCCGTTCAGCTTCGACAACGCCATCCACCTCGTCCATGCCGAGGTGTGCCTTCACTTCCGTGTCGAGGTCCTGGTTGTTCAGCATCGCCGGGTTGAACGACAGCGCTCCCGCGGGCACGAAAGTCGCCGCCATGATGGTGGCGAAGATTATGGCTGCATATCCTCGTTAGCGCGATGCGGAGGGGTGGGGCGGACAAAGGGGGGAGGGGGGAGGAGGAGACTCACTGAAGTGAACACCGCTGATGTTGACGAGCGCGCCATGGATGTTGCCGCCGTTCGCACTGCCGCCGGTCTCGGCGTACACCCTGTCGATATAGCGGCCCAGCAGCGGCGACGCGATCGCGTACAAAACGATGTAGGTCGAGTAGAGGAAGGCCATAACGGCACCTAGGGGCGACACATTCGTCGCCCGGCTCTCGATCCGCGCCAGCGACGCCTGGATGTACGCCGCCAGCGAGACGTCGCCGGCCGCCCAGCCAAACGAGATGGGGATGAAGGTGCCGGCGACCATCCACGCGTCCTTGACACGGCCCGTCGGCGGGTACCAGTAGGGCAGGTACCAGACGATCAGCAGCATCAGCGAGTCGAGTCGCAGCCATGGCATGGGCGTCTTGACCACCTGCGTGAATAGGAAGACGAAGAGGGCACCGAGGAGCTCGCCAAAGTTGGATCCGCCGACCATGATCTGCGACCACGCCGAGTTGCCGAGGTAGCGCTTGGCCACGGCCGGCGCGATGCCGTTCTCGAGGTAGCGATGGCCGTATAGCGCGATCGAGTAACCCGGGAGCAGCCAGATGAACTTTCGGTTCGTGAAGATCAGCTTGCCTCCCGTGAAGATGGACTCGAAGAACAGCCAGAAGCCGCCCAGGACCGACTTGATGTACGACGGCTGCGCACTGAAGACGTCGGGCTTCTGCGCGACGAAGCCCAAGGAGGACATGAAGTACCAGACGATCGCGGCGCAGGTGAAGCAGAGCGGGGTGATGATGAAGGAGAAGTTGTTTCCGAGCTTCGGGATGAGCACCAGCGCGGTGACGAACGCGCCGGTGGTGCCGGCGATCTCGTAGAAGATGTGGACCATGGCGTCGAGTCTCCGCAGCTTCTGTACGTTTCCGCCCACGATGTCCCTTGGCACTACCCGCCGGATGAGCTCGACCATGCCGTAGCCGATTCCGGCGACACAGTAGATCGGAATGATGGCATCGGTGTTGTAGTCGCCGTAATAGGAGAAATCGTCCTTCTTGTGCGTCTTGCTCCAGTTTCTGGGGATGATGCGGCCTCCGGTCGAGCCGTCGAGGATGAGGAGGATGGCCGTGCACAGCCCGAAAACGAGGATGGCGCAGACGAGAACGTTCTTGGTGCGGTACCGCTTGATGAGCGGCGCGATGAGGATGGAACCGACACACTGGAAGGCCTGATTCAGGCCGGTGATGAGTCCGACGCGCTCGAACGTCTTGGCCCGACTTTGGGTCAGCTGGGCATCGTAATCGTAGCGGTTGGTGCAGAGCGCTGCGAAAGCCGTGGATGTCAGCGAGAGTACGTACATCTTCACCTGAGCAACACACCGATGATCGAGCCATTGAACGCCTCGAGGCCGAACTTGTAGAGCATGATCCCGCAGATGTAGATGGCGATGTTCCGCTTCTCGACGCCCGAGAACACCTTCCAGCTATCGGTGAAGAGCGAAAGGAGGCCCATGATCGAGGAGTGTCGATATCGAACGCGGGGAGTACTTGCGGTATCGAACGGAGGTGTCTTGGATCCAACTGGTCCATGTTGGGGGCGAACGTTGACTTATAGCACTGGTTTTCGATTGCAGGAAACTTTGGCGATGAGCTTTGGCGAAGAGCTTTGGTGACGAGCAGTGCAAGCGCGACAATAGCTGCGACGGGGGACCAGCCAATCAGACATTCGCACCCAAGCACGTACCCCACGCCGTACATTCCGAATTGGCCATCCAGAGAATTGGTGCCACAGTACCGAAGACCAGGGATCGCGCGACCCGTACACTGCATAATGATGGCTCTCCTGTTGCTTTTCCTTTTTTTTTTCTTTCGAGAGTTCCCACCCCTGGACGCAAATGGCGCACCTATGAAGCCTGCTGCGCGCTACACGTGGGCCAGATAGCTGACATGTATTATCGCTTGCCTCTTTGCACGCCCTTTGCGACTGGAAGTAGGGTGGTTTGCCGGACCAGCTGATTCGTCAGGATGTGGAACGTGCAGCACGATGTTGCTTCCGCCACCACCGCGTCTGTCGGAGCTGGGTCCGCCAGTCACTCTTGGCACGTAGTTATGTCAGCCATCCGAATCCGAATCCGCAGACTGCCACCTGATTCGCAACGCCACGAGAGGCGGGCTACTCTTCGGGAGTCCTGCAGATGCCGCCAGAACGCGGCCTATAGGGGTGCATTACCGAGGGGTTATATATCCAGTCTGCTCACGACAACCGAGAGGTTCGGCACACGGTGGGGGCGCGCATGCTAACAGACCGTCGCGGGCCGCGTGCTGACTCTCGTCCAATCATCGTCCTTGTTGATAGCCCGGGTCTGTGCTTGCCCTGATCGTGGCCCCTAGTCCGTTGCTGTGGCGACAAGTCTACATATCGCGCAAGGAGGGTTGCAGAACCTCCCTTCTGGCGTTTCGTGGGGTTTGCGGGAGCCCTCGAATGTCAAGGCACCTGTGCCTCGTCGCAACAGCGCATGGTGGCAGTCGAAGTCCCGTCCGCGCCGCATGCGTTCGAGTGAGTGCGAGAGGGACCGCCGTCCTCTTGGAGGCAGTAACCCCGGGAACACCTGGTCATCGGAGAGCACCGTCGATCACTAGTGGTGGTTGATTCGCGGGGAATTCTCCATGCTCGCTGCATGAACGTTGTCTCCGCGATGACTGGCCTATCATAGAGGCGGAGCCTGCCTGTGCATCTGTGTGCTATGTACCGACGGACACAAACGGCTGTGTGATCGCAAACGAAACGGTCGGCCCTGTCAACTGTGCCACCCTGTGCGTCGCGTCGCTGGTACGTACTCTGCTCCCTTCGCTCCGTATCCCCCCGTGCCTTGCGGGCTTTAGGGCTGGTTGGCGGCTGGAAAGGGGCGGTGGTTAGAGTGCGCATGCACGATCGTCCACCATTATCCTTTCGGTGTGTCCAGCAGGTTTGTTGGAGAGGGCTGGACCCCGCATCAGCATAGGCAGATGGAAGAATCGAGATCGTGATCAGCTCCCCCAAGAGGGGGGGGGGGGGGGGCAAAGGCAATGTTGCTATCACCTTAGCGTGCGGAATCCCGTCCGTGGTATGCATCGTTCCAGCGTACATTGTAGCGGCGACGAGCAGCACCGACATCACCAAGCCTGAGCGATTAGACGTTGTCTCGTCCGGTTGGTTTTCTTGCGGGGCAGCAGGAATCCCGAACGGTTTGTGGGATGTGGGATCCCTCTCCGGTTCAAGCAAGGTCGATGTCCCCACTCGCCGCCAGTGGTCGTCCTCGGATAGAAAAGTCGGCGATCGACCGCCCAGGAGGTTTGTGAAAGAGAAGATCTGAACGCATTCAAATTACTATAGGACCAGCTCTCGCCGGGCCACCGCCACTACAACTGAATACTCCGGAAGAAATCTCCTTTCCCTGACTTGGCATGTGTTTGATCTCGCGACGGGAGTTCGTGAGAGCCCAGTTAATTCCAAAGGGATCCGTATTTGCCCTTTTGGGAATTCGTGCTGCGGGGCCAAGATTGGTCTCTTAACTGTTGCTTTACGGTATGTAGACGACATAAAATGTGCTGAACAGCATTCAATCTCGTTACAACCCGAAACCAATCCACCGTCTTACTAAAGCGTTCCATCGCGGGCTCCCTATCCGAGCACCTAGTGCATGGTATTGGCTTGGTCAGGACCAACTATCAATTGAATTCTACTCGTGAACTCCAAGACGGAGGGACCATGTGCGAGCACTGAACCCCCACTTGCGCTTTCGCCATCGGAGCATGGAGATTGGCCACCCAAGTCAAGCCCGCCGATAGTTGCCCCCAGCTTCGCGTCTTGACGACGAACCCCCTCCAATCGCCCTTGTGGAACAACCCAACAGCAGCCCACTTCGAGCGCCTTCACGCTCTCTACTCCCCTTGATTTCCTCAGCCTAGCTCATACGGACCTCCACCCTCGCCGCTGGAACTCTGCATTCGGTAGATGCTCGACGGCGTATAGATCTCGTCCGTCGATTTTGACCGTTAGTATCCGCAGCTCCTAGGTGTCCATGAGCGTATGTATGATTTTCCAACTGTGGATAGCGCCGGAGGCTCTCCGTCCTTCTCCCTCCCTGCCGGCAGCGCGTGTCCCGCTGGTCTGAAATACATGCTTCTCACTGCCTCCCGCAGTCGGTGGCCACTGGCGCAGTGAGGGTTTTTTTTTGTTTAATCATACTCGCATTCGACCTATATAGACAATGGCGGTGTACATTTTGCCCAGCTTTCCTGTCCGCGGTCCGCGCAGTGGCGGCTCGTTGCAATTTTTCCTGTCTCGTTGCCCCGCTTCGACCGGCACCCGCCGCCCCCCCCTTCCTCCCCGTCGCCCTTATCGTCCACCGCACCCAGAGCCTCCGCATCTCCCTCCCGCTCCTCCTGCCGCTCCCGACACTCCCGGAGCTCCCACTCAGACACCTCACTTCCGGCGTCGCCTTTTTCTTCCAGCGGCGGCACCAACCTTCCCACGTCCGCGGCGGAGAGGAAGTCCAGCACCGCCCGCCCGCATCTCCTATCAGCCAGCAGATCCCGGACCGTCCACCTGCTCTTCCACCTCTTGGTTTCCTTCAGCACCTCCGCCCACAGAACCTACTGCTGCATTTTCCATTCCGGACACACCTTGAAAAGGTGGTCTCTCGTTTGCGAGGGGCACTTGCACCACCAGCATTTGGCATCGGGCCGAAGTTGCCCCGCTTCGACCGGCACCCGCCGCCCCCCCCCTTTCGCCCAGTGCAGGTACTGTCCGGTGCGGGCGTGTCCTGTCTTTAGCTGGTAGTACCTTGAGGCAAGCCTCTTGGTGCTGCTGGCCACGGCGCCATCGGGCTTTTGGCTTTCCGGCATGCGGTACTTCGCCTTGGAGGTGCGGCCTCCTGCCCACTGCCTAGCCTCCGCCCACTTCCTCTCCGAGATTTCCCGCTTGAGGTTGGCCAGGGATCGCGGGAGCAGCCCGTGGGCGCCTGGCTGCCCTGCCGCTTCCTTGGCCTACTCGTCCGCCTTCTCGTTGCCAGATATTCCTTTGTGCGCCGGACACCACCGGATCTCTATCGTGATGCCTGGCCTCGCCCGGCGCAGTGCCGCGATGTGCCTTCGAGCCTGGATGGCGTATTTCTGTCCTGGGCCGGGCTCGTCTGATGCCATCCGTCTGATGGCTGACTGCGCATCCGAAAAGATCGTGACTCGTTCCGGAGTCGTGTTCCTTTGCGAGGCTATCTCCAAAGCGTGGGCAAGAGCGGCGCACTCTGCATCATAGGCCTCTTGGTTGCTGTCCATGCGCACCTTGGCGCCCGCCCAGGTTAGGCCCTTCCACACCACCGAGTACCCGACTGCCCCCCCGTCTAGCCGTGACCCGACCGTGAACATAGTCAGTCCGGGTCGGGACCTCTATGCCTCTGCTTTCGCCTCCGCCTCCTCCTCCTGCCGTAGCTCAGCGTCGAGGGTTTCCAGCTCCTCCGGCAGCACTGTGCTCTCTGTCTGTCCGCCGTATGCGAGGGCGTTTGTGAGCCGCCGCCCGATCCCCGTTCGGGCTCCCACCACTTCCCGCGCCTGGTCTCCCTGCGGTAGGCTCAGCAGCCGCAGCCCAAAGCGCCGCTGTCTGTTCTCCAGCTGCGCTGTTGCTGCCCGGAGGCCCGATTCCATAGAGAGGGCTCCCAGATTGGTTGTCCGGAAGCAGCCCGTTGTTGCCCAGGCCTCCTGGTTGATCAGCCGCTGGATCTCCCCCGCCCGCCCTTGGGTGCCCTGGCATAATCCCCATTCCACCAGGCGCAGTGAAGGTGTGAATGCACCTTCCGGCTTGAGCGGCTCTTTTATTTCTTCTTTTTTTTTTGTTTATTCATTAATTGTATCGAGATCGTGAGCAGCTCGATGCGGGCGGGATTTGCAACGCCCAGACTTTCCACCCAGCACCGCACGAAGCATTGGTCTGACCGGCGACATGAACTTGGCTCCCGTTCATAACTGCCGTGTTCCTGATTCCTGGGTCTTTCCTGCTGGCTGATTGGTACGCAAAGCCACAGCACAAAGCAGCTATCGGTGGGAGGCAAAAGAGGCGGCCTCCCCTCCCTCTGTGCACACTGCAGAGAGTGGTTTCCGTCCTCCCAGAGTAGAGATAGATATTTTCAATATCCGGCTTCTGGGAGTGGGGGCGTGAACGTCGTAAGGTGTCTGTTGGCTGACAGCGGCTGTTTCGGCGTATGTAGCATCCGCTCGGTGGTTCCACAAGTGGGCGCGGACTGCAGCAGGGCACGGCGTGGGGTTTATCTACACCGGATCGGCGCGCTTTCAAACACGGTCTTGCTTAGTAGGATACCGGGAAGCAGCGGGTTGTTTTAATTGTCGAGTGGTTCAATCTTGTATGTATCTATAGGGTACCCCCCGTTTTGCTCCCAGTGGGGGTGTGCTTAATCAATGTACCTACGAGGGTACGGCGCGACCAGATATCCTACAAGGCAAGTATCTGGTTATGCGCTCTCCATGCCTAAGCAAAGGAAAACGGCCGAACAGTCGGACTACCGCTCGTGAGGGAGCGAGTCCGTTTCGCCTGAAATCGGCTCAGCGTCCGCCTTGTTGAGCGTCCTCGTGCAAATCTACATAACCACCAACTATCGTCGCGGAATTCGGGCAAAACCGGTGGCCGTGTGATTCCGAATGGCCGCAGCGAAGACCCAAATTCTGCATCAATACTATTTTACTTACGGCCGACTCGGAATATCTATAGTGGTTGACATGCAGCTGCGCGCATCCGATCTGTCCACTCTAGATACCTTCCGCCTACCACTTGCGCATGCCACCCGCGCGTTTTTGGGCTGCCCGTAACGCTAGAATAACTCAACTTGTCCCGGGCGCTGATCTCCACCTGCGGATGCTGTATTGGCCAGCTTGACCGATCGATGTAAAATATCACTCGGTCGGTTTCGTCATGGTGGTGTCAGCATGAGTGATGTGTAGAAGAGATGGTTATCTATTGTAGGACTGGCGCCGCTTTTTTTTTTTTGTTTACTCATACTCGCGTGCGACCTAGCTAGATCATGGCGGCGTACCTTTTGCCCGGTTTTCCTGTCCGCAGTCCGCGCGAGGCGGCTCGTTGCAAGCTCCCCTATTGCCCTCCGCCCGGCCCTGGCCCCGAAGAAATGAATGCGCACCAAGGAAAGTGACAAAAAGGAAAAGCAAAAGGAAAGCGTAGCCCGTCCCCTACCCCTCGCCTGCCGATGCCATGAACGCCGGGGTGGGCAGGAACAGCGGCAGCTCCTCCTCGGCGCCCAATTCCCCCGCGGCACCCAGCTCCGCCGTCTCCGCCACCCGCTCCTCTTCCCGCTCCTGGCGCTCGCGAAGCTCCCACTCTGACACCTCACTTCCAGCGTCACTCTCTTCCAGAGGTGGCACTAGCCTTCCCACGTCCGTCGAGGAGAGGAAGTCTAGCACCGCCTGCCCTCACCTCCCTAGGACTGGCGCCGCTGCTCTAGATGTACGGCATGTGATCTGACTAAGCATACAGTGTGACACACAACAACACTTCCCCCCCTTACTACGTTTTCCCAACGCCAGTAAGCCGGAAGGAAAACAAGAAAAAATCAAACTCCCCATTGGCCTCATTAAAACCTACGCAGTAAAACCCAGTGGGAGAAAATCTGCTAGGAAAAAGAGTACCAACTCGCCACAGTCCTATACAATGTATTCTTTCAACATTTACTCAATCCTGCACCCTCAACTCTACCTAAACCCATTACTTCAACAAGACGCTGATAATGTTCCGGTACGAGAGACTTCATCATGATATCGGCTAAATTTACATCAGTCAAGACATAGGGGAATTTGACTATACCTTAAGCATGAAGCTCTCAACTGTTATGAAATCGAATATCAATGTGATTTGTCTTTGCACTTGAGATGTCCGACCAGATGTTCTTCAATGTGCTGTTGCTATCGCAGTATATCGGTGGTTTTACAAGTTTACCAGTTACATCTTTCTGGAGCTGAATATAGCATCAGGCCTTTCATGTAGCTTCAGAACAGGCAACATATTCCGCTTCAGTTGTCAATGTTGCCACAAGAAGTTGTTTCTTCAATTGCCAGTCTATCGGTCCTTTGTATATGTGAAAGATGAAACCTGCCTAAGACTTTCTATCTGCTCTGTCACCTACAAAGTCCGAATCGATATAGCTGACTAAGGCGTCTGTATCGTCTTCTGATTTCGATCTTCCAGGAAAGACTAGTACAATATCTGAGGTACTCTTTTGTTATGATGAATGTAACAAGAGGAGATACGAGAGGAGATAGGAAAAGAAAGAAGAGAAGAGAGTTGTTGATTTAGAGAGCGGAAATCTAGCTACTTATATAGTCCCACTCCTTCCTTGCTGAGTCATCCTTGCAGACAGTGGTGCTCTGTCTGCGGCCACTTCCGAGCGGCCCGCTCCGATCGGTTCCGCTATTATTTCCCTTAAGCAATATACAGTGGGACGTATCCTCCGGTATTTCCCTTAAGCAATCTGCAGCAGATACCATCATCCGGGGTGGTCCGGCTTAGGATTACAATCGCCCCCAACTTTGGACACCACTCTCGGGTCCATGACAAACAAGCAAAAAAGAAGTATACAAAAGGTTAAACACAAGGAAAACATTGTTGAAAAGACTCTTTTAGTAAAACCACCAAACAACTGCAAAAAAAGAAAAAACAAAAGAACTTTTTGTCGATTATCTTGCCCAAAAAAGGCTACGCTCTCCGGCAGACTATCGGATTGCTGGAAATGAAAAAAAGGAAAGAACTTTTGTCGATAGTAGCGCCCAAAAAGGCTACGCTCTCCGGCGGACGATCGGATTGCAGGACTCGTAATCGGCTATTGATTTTTGAGCATTTGGCAGGTCATCCTCAGTGTACCAGGAATCCCATTCCGGGCCATAGCCCATCCAGTGGACAAGGTATTCGGTCTTCTTCTTACGTCCTCGTTTGGAGATCCTCTTGTTGACTATGGCTTCAATTTCCCATTCAGGATCGCCCTCCGGGCCAACCACCGGAGCCGTGTCATTAGTCGGCACAGGCGGATTATAGGGGTCTGATTCTGGAGCCAGACTTGGTTCCAAGTGGACAACTGAGATAACAGGATGGATTCCATAGTGGGGGGTAAGCTGCAGCCTATAGCCTTTCCTTTTCCGACTACCTTAAGAATTTTGAAAGGACCAACACGCTGCTGAGTGAGCTTCTGCTTTCGTACAGCAGGGATAGAATAGCCGGCACCCAGACGTAAAAAGGCATAGCCGGTGGAGAAATTCAGCGAGATATGCTTTTTGTCGTAGTGCTTGGTCATTGCTCTCTGTGTGATCTCAATAGTGGTAGCCGCTTCTTCCTGCATCACGGTTCTAAGTTCATGGAGGGGAACTGCAGACAGTGGCATCGGTAGAGGCATAGTGGATACTTCAAGAGCCGTCCGTAGCTGCTTGCCATATATCAGCTCATTTGGTGATTTCTTTGTTGATGCTGATTCCATGTTATTGCAGGCTGCTTGTAGCTGAAGAAGCTTGGCCAGCCAGTCCGATTGGCTAGTGTTGACCAGATAGCGCAGTATGACTTCGAGAGTCTGATTCGTCCTCTCTGACTGGCCATCAGCACTCAGATGATATGCCGTTGTCGTAAGGCTCTTTACTCCTGCGGAGGATAGTAGAGTTTGCTAGAGTTCTGATGTAGGAGTGGGATTCAGGTGCCGACACTAGGCAGGGAGCGCTAGTCTAGAGTAGGCTAGTCTTGGGTGATAGGCTTAACGGATCCTTCCTATAAGGATCCGCTGCTGCCCCTGCTCCTTTGAATGGACATGCTTCTCGGTCCCCCTCAACTGGTAGCAACACTTCACCTATTCCGCGAAACGAGCGACGAATCCACCCCATCCCACGATATTTGCGAAGGAGGGCATTTAGGGAAGCATCACATTCTGCGAGAGAGAGCGAGCATTCCGCGAGAAAGCGAAGCAGGACATTCAGTCCTGGAGAAAAAAAAAGAAAAAAAAGAGAGAGAAACGAGGCAATTCGCGACTCTCACGTCAAAAGTAGCTCCGTGGGAGTTAGCGGTAAGCGCGGGGGCCGGCGATATCGGGGCCCATTGATCTACGTCTCTCTGTGAAGACCTTAGCTGAGTCGAGTTGACAAGCGAAACCAGCAAGTATGCAACCGACAAGTCGACATTCAAATTGCCGAGTCCGAGAGCGGAGCCGGTGTCGACAACGAGCGATTCGAGTACATTTTCTTGGGGAAACGAACAATTCGAGCCACGCGGAGCGGAGTGTTTTCACAACAATTTCGTCAGGAAATGCACAAAGCGAGCAACAGCGCCGAGCACGTGATACGGACATGCATTTCAAATGAATTTGCGAATCAAAGACTTTGCGGAATGAGTGACGTCGCCAAGCGGATTGCTTTTCACACGGATTTCTCAAACGGTCGCATTGAGCAACAGTGCTGAGTCCGTAACGGTGTTCTGGCGGAACGAGCAAATCCGCGGAACGAACAAGCCTGCAGAACGAGCAACGACGCCGAGCGGAATGTTTTCGCGTGGATTTCGGGAGCAAGCGGCTAAGTTGCAAAATGGTGGGGTGTGGAATTCTGAAAGGAAACGGGAGAATCCCGGGACGAAAGCGAGCGGAGCGTTTCGGACGGGTTTCGTCAAGAAAGGTGCCGAGCACATGACGCGGACGAGCAATTCGAGCCAATTACCGGAACGAACACTTTGCGGAACAAGTGACGACGCCGAGATAGGGACACGGAGGAGCAATTTGATCAAATTTGCGGAACGGAGGAGCCTGTGGAGCGAGCAATGACGCTGGGCAGAGCATTTTCCCGTGGATTTCTTGACGAAACGGGCGAATTTGGGGAACACACGGACAAGGCGAATTCGCGAAACAGACGATTTCCAAAACAAGCACGTGATTCTATTTTTGTGGAACGGACGCATTGCAGAACGGATGCTTTGCGGAACGAGCAACGACGACAAGCGGAGCGTTTTCCCGCGGATTCCTTGAGGAAACAGACGAATTTGGGGAACGCACAGACAACAGTGCCGACAGGTCTCAGGCGATTAGGACAACCTCGTGGAACACACCGGGATTATGGAAGCGGCAACTCCCCCCATTTGGACAACACTGTCTGAGCTTCTTGTCTGGTTTGGCGAAGTCAACATATCACACGATCCACAAGATGGTACTACGGTAACTGCTGTCGATGCAAATGCTGTTGTCCACGGATACTCCCAGTGGTATAGCAGTCATGAGCAAGCGTCAAAATGGATTGTCGCGCTGGAAAAGGAGATAAAGGGTGCAGATGTGGACCGATTGGTTATCTCGTCGCTGAAGGCGAAAATCAAGCAGCTTGAAAAAGAGGTAAAAGCAGTGCGAACTGCTGAAGAGTTCAAGAATGCGGACCAGCTGGCAGTGAAACTTGACAAGGCTCAGGAAAAGACACGGGTTTGGAAGGAACGGTACGACAAGCTGTTTGATGTCACCGAGTCACTCCGTGATGCGGTCAGTACTGCTGGGAACAGACCGACCTGCAGCACCTACATTCACAAGATCAAACCACACGAGGCAACAAGATTTGACGGATCGCAGAATCTGGAAGTGGTGACGCAGTTTTTGAACGATGTCGAGCACTACGTCCATCAGGGAGGATCAATGTGTCCAAAGGCAACCCTTGACAATCAGCACATTGACACCATCTGGTGATTTCTCACTACCAAGATCTTTGGTTGGTTTGAGAATGAGATGAAACAGTGTGGTATCAACAGGATTCCACCAGCAGACCATGACTATGGAATCATCTGGGCTGCGGTCAGAACCACATTCAAGAATCAATTCGTTCCTGAAGTTGCAATCTCGGTGGTTCACAATGAGTGGCATGCACTGAAATTCAACAAAGTGCAAGTTCTTAAGTTCAACCGGCGAGCATTAGAACTTGTTGAAGTGCTGGGAGGATCTCTCACCATCACTCGCGAGAATCCACTGTGGGACGAATATATGCGGAAGTTGCCAGAACCGGTTGCAAACGATATCTCCCAGCAAGCACGTCTTATGTTCCACCTGAACAATGTCTTGCTGACCCTCTCCGACATGATGGACATTGTTACTGATCGCACACTGCCATTTGCGACAACGCCTGCCAGCGAAGTTGTACAAACAACTACACCAGTTTACGACCCGATGGATCTAAGCAACATTGGCAACGAAGTTAACGCCATTGATGGATCTGTTCAATGTCACCGTTGTGGCAGGATGGGCCACATTGCACAGCAGTGTGGAACTCCAAGTAACCCCAATCGTGCTCCTCAATTCCGATCCCGTCAGGAAATCCAAGGACGAGATTCCTGGAGGCGTAACTCAACCACTCCTAAAGACCACGAGAAGTCTGCTGTCCAACATTGGGGAAATACCACTCAGGAGAGTCTCAAGAAGAACTCCGACAGATTTCGAAGGGATAGGCGTCAAATCAACACCCTTGATGACAGCAAGGAGATGGGTATGGGTTCTTACTACTCAGGTAGTTGGGCTGAGCCGTCGTCTTCAGGAGAAGAACCAGATCAGCAAGAGGCACACGATAGCGATAGCTCTGATGATGATCTGTACACTGGAGGACAACAGACAAGAGATGGAGGATCTGTGAAGGGAGAAGGCAAGGCGGGAACAGGCAAGAAGTAGAGGTGATTGAGCGTCCCTCTACTTGAGAGCGAGAAGCAGCAACTTTGTATTTGACGGATCTCAATATACGCAAGAATATTGATAGCCAAACTGATTTGTTACGTTTCAATGTAAAAGTTCAAACTTCTGACTCCAAAACTCGCTCAGCCTACACCTTAATGGATTCTGATGCATCTCACTGTTACATCGACTCAAAGTACGCTAAAAATCTTGGTCTGCCAATACGATCTGCAGGACGCACGTCGGTTACCACAGCAGGCATCAAACACCCGCCAACCAATCGATACCAAGTTTGGTTGAAGGCACGGATATGAGGAATCACTGGAAATTACGCCGATATTTCAGGATGGTTTACCCTCTTTGACCTCAATGGAGTGTACGATTTGATTATTGGAAAGAACTGGCATTCAACAACACGCCATCTGGTGGATTCCAACAATGTGCTACACCAGTTAGATGCCGACTGGTTATTATTGACAGACAGTCGACCGGCTTTTGTTCCACGGTTGTCCTTAACAGGCCTTCGACCACATCAAAGACGATATCGTGTGGTTCAGAGTCATGGTGCAACAATTGCCAAGGCAGCCAACATCAACTTGATATTGGCAGAGGAAACCGAACAGGCAATGAAATCAACAGGAAAACCTGGTGGCGATAGGATTTTCGTGATCGATATTCAGCAACGACTACCAGAGGATACCAAGACAGAGGACGATCATTCCATTCTTGCAGACCTTGGGAAATGGAGGGCACAGATCCGCCAGGACTATCAGGATCTATTCCAACCACCGACAGGTGTTCCACCACCAGGAAAAGATGACTTTCGTATTCTAACTGATCCAACTGCAAAAGTTCCACACCGTCAACCCTATCGAATGATACCCACCGAACGAGAAGAATTCGAAGAGCAAATCAAGAAACTCCTGGCCAATGGATGGATTACCGATTCGCATTCTCGCTATTCATCTCCAGTCATCTTTGTGAAGAAACCAAATGGGACGTTACGCATGTGTGTCGACTACCGTGGATTGAACAAGATTACGGTCAAGGATCGGTATCCATTACTATATATCGATGATCTTCTCGACAAACTTCATGGTAGACGGATTTTCACAAAGCTAGACTTAGCTAGTGGCTATCATCAAGTACGAATACACCCTGACGATTGTCACAAAACGGCATTCATTGCACCTGAGGGTTTCTATAAATACAAGGTCATTCTGTTTGGACTTGCAAATGCACCTGCAGCATTCATGCGTCTCATGCATCAAATCCTCCGTTCACATCGACGATATGCAATTGTATATCTGGATGATGTCTTGATATTTTCGAAAATGCTTGCCGAACACAAGGTACATGTCGATGCAGTACTGCAGTCCATACGCCGTGCTCGGTTACATCTCAGCGACCCAAAATGCATTTTTGGAGTGTTGGAAACATCTTTTGTCGGATTTAAGGTCAACAGATATGGAATTCACACAGAAGAGAAGAAAGTCACAGCAGTTCGAGATTGGCCAACTCCTCATTCACCTTCAGCACTTCGCTCATTTCTCGGATTGGCAGGATACTATCGGAAATTTGTGTCAAAATTTGCCCACCATGCAAGTTTCCTTTATGACCTTGCGACCAAACCGAAGGATGAATTTTGCTGGATGCCCAGGCACCAAATCCAGTTTGAAGATCTGAAAGACGCTCTCACATCAGCACCTGTATTGGCAACACATGATCCAGATGCCGATTTCATTCTTCGGACAGATGCATCTGGAAAAAAATTCTGCGTCCGGATGCAGGGGCTGCGTCCGGATGCTAAATATGCGACTGAAACGTCTAGACGCTCGGAACGCAAACTGGCAAGGTATTCGCCGCCCGGACGACGCATGTCAGCGCACATGCCACTCCGAACGAGAAACGCCTGTGCATATGTGCACCAGACGGAGATGGCCAGCGCATTGGCCTTCCGGACGACTAATGTCACGGCAAATGTCGTCCGGACGACGCGTGCCATGGCATCTACCTTCTGGACGAGAAGTGTCAGGGCATTTGCCTTCTGGACGCAGCGCGTGGCTTACAGACGCAGAGTGTCAAGGCAAATGTCTTCCGGACGACGCACGCCACGGCATCTGCCTTCTGGACGACGCGTGCCACGGCATCTGCCTTCTGGACGAGGAGTGTCAGGGCATTTGCCTCTCAACGCGGTGCGAGTCTTACGGACGCAGATTGTCAAGGCAAATGTCGTCCGGACGACGCGTGCCATGGCATCTGCCTTCCGGACGAGGAGTGTCAGGGCATTTGCGTTCTGAAGCAGCGCGAGTCATACGGACACAGATTGTCAAGGCAAATGTCGTCCGGACGACGCATGCCATGCATATACCTTCTGGACGACGCGCGCCACGGCATCTGCCTTCCGGACGAGGAGTGTCAGGGCATTTTCCTTCCGGACGCAGATTGTCAAGGCAAATGTCGTCGGGACGACGCGCGCCACGGCATCTGCCTTCTGGACGACGCGTGCCACGGCATCTACCTTCTGGACGAGGAGTGTCAGGGCATTTGCCTTCTGAACTGTGCGCGAGTCTTACGGACGCAGATTGTCAAGGCAAATGTCATCCGGACGACGCATGCCATGACATATACCTTCCGGACAATGCGCGCCACGGCATCTGCCTTCCGGACGAGGAGTGTCAGGGCATTTGCCTTCTGGACGCAGCTGTCAAGGCAACTGCGTTCAGACGCAACTGCCACGGCATATGCCTTCCGGACGAGGAGTGTCAGGGCATTTGCCTTCTGGACGCAGCTGTCAAGGCGACTGCGTTCGGACGCAACTGCCACGGCATATGCCTTCCGGACGAGGAGTGTCAGGGCATCTGCCATCTGGACGCAGCGAGCGTCATCCGGACGAAGAATGTCATGGCGAACAGCGACCGGACGACGCCTGTCACGGCACCACGCGTCCAGACGCAGCTGTCAATGCGACTGCATTCAGACGCAGCTGTCACAGCACTGAAAATCGCAGCGAAGCCTTAAATCACATCCGCATTCTAGGGGTAGTGACTTACTCCAGTTGTATTCATTATATCTAACATACAGCTATATACTCTATCTCACAAAGCACCCAGCGCGAGCACCCAGCGCCACACGCACCACCGTGTCCAACGCTGCACCAACCGCCGCGTTTATCGCTTGCAAGTATCACGGCCTGCATACGCTGTTCTTAACGTGCTAACCACACCTCTACAAGTATCAACGGTTGGAAGCTGACAAGTATAAACCGTCGAGTACGCCAGCTAGCAAGACGCGACGAGTATGTTGGCGAGCGTGACGTTGTTAGCACAGCTCTGGGTCAGAAACAATGGGAAGTTGCACAATACGACCAGACGAGTACGACGGCGAGTAAGACACGTCGAGCAAGATGTCGATGAGGATGGCGGTCTGGACCCAGGTGGCAAGTACGATGGTGAGTAAGCCGCGACGGGTATGATGTCAATGAGGAGGTGGCCATGCCTGCGACTACGACAGCGAGTAAGATGCGGCGGGTACATGTCGATAAGGAGGATGGCGGGCAGGACCCAGGTGGCAAGCACGATGGCGAGTAAGCGGCGACAGGTATGATGCCGATGATGAGGATGGCGGGCACGACCATGCCGGCGACTGCGACAGCGAGTTAGCTGCGACGACTATGTTGGCCATCTTCGGGACGTAAGCGCAGCTCTCAGAGTGTCAGAAACAGCGGGATGTTGTGCCATACGACGAGACAAATATGATGATAAGAGAGATACTGCGAGTACGCTGTTGATGAGGAGAATGGTGGTCAGTACCCTGGCAGCGAGTATGATGGCGAGCAAGATGCGTATGATGCCGATGAGAGGGATGGCGGGCACGACCCAGGCGGCAAGTACGACAGCGAGTAAGATGCGGTGGGTGCGATGGCGAGTTAGACATGACGGGATGTCGATAAGGAGGATGGCGGGCAGGACCATGCTGGCGACTACGACAGCGAGTAAGATGCGACGACTATGTTGGCGATCTTTGGGAAGTAAGCGCAGTTCTCAGAGTGTCAGAAACAGTGGGATGTTGTGCCATATGACGAGACGATTATGATGACGAGTGAGATACTGCGAGCACGCTGTCGATGAGGACAATGGTGGTCAGTACCCTGGCAGCAAGTACGATAGCGAGTACGGCGTGATGGGTAGATGTCGATGAGGAGAATGGCGGGCACGACCCAGCTGGCAAGAACGACAGCGAGTAAGATGCGGCGACTATGGTGGTGATCTGCGGGATGTAAGCGCAGCTCTCAGAGTGTCAGAAGCAGCGGAATGGTGTGCCATACGACGAGACGATTATGATGACAAGTGAGATACTGCGAGCACGCTGTCGATGAGGACAATGGTGGTCAGTACCCTGGCGGCAAGTACGATGGTGAGTAAGACATGACGGGTAGATGTCGATAAGGAGGATGGCGGGCACGACCATGCCGGCGACTACAACAGCGAGTAAACTGCGACGACTATGTTGGCGATCTTCGGGATGTAAGCGCAGCTCTCAGAGTGTCAGAAACAGTGGGATGTTGTGCCATACGACGAGACGATTATGATGACGAGTGAGATACTGCGAGCACGCTGTCGATGAGGACAATGGTGGTCAGTACCCTGGCGGCAAGTACGATGGCGAGTAAGACGTGATGGGTAGATGTCGATAAGGAGGAT
>Ga0307508_10000594_pt1 | contig 43299 bp, 40 predicted proteins | sample 9_EM_MG_FD_203089 | JGI IMG/M metagenome (GOLD analysis project Ga0307508, IMG submission 203089) | Populus trichocarpa ectomycorrhiza microbial communities from riparian zone in the Pacific Northwest, United States - 9_EM | ecosystem: Host-associated > Plants > Roots > Unclassified | place... | reverse complement strand
CGGCGATCTCCTCGGCATGCATCGGCCGGCCGGTGATGTAGAGCAGCGCATGGATCTGCGCCACCGTGCGGTTCACGCCCCAGCGGGCGCCCATCTCGCCCCAGTGCAGGACGAAGCGCGAGAGGTTCGGTGAGAGGTCCATGGCGCCATCGTGGACTCGTCTCTAATTTCTGTCAATACAGAAATTGAGAAATTCTCACGGTGGCCACGGCGGCTGGCGCACTCAGCCGCGTTTGCTCAATGCCAGCGACTCGGCGAGGATCAGCGCAGCCTCGAGCGTGAACGCGCCGGCGCGCAGGCGGTCTTGCAGCGCGTCGATGCCGAGGCGCTCGAACGCGGCCACCTCGCCGTCCTGGTTCAGCGGCGCGGCGCCTGCGGGGACCACCGCTTCGAACACATGGATGTGCTCGATCATGTAGCCGTTGCTCACGGGCCGGCGCACGGTCAGGCGCCGGCGCGGCGTCAGCTCGCGCAGCTGCTCGACGTGCAGGCCGGCCTCTTCCCAGGTCTCGCGTGCCAGCGTGACGTCGAGCGTCTCGTCGGCCGACATCAGCCCGCCCATCAGCGTGTCCCACTGGCCCGGGTCGGTGGACTTGTCGAGGGCGCGTTGCTGCACCCACACGCCGCCCTGCTCGGCCCAGCCGACGAGGTGCACCGCATGCGTCGCGATGCCCAGCGGTCGCACCGCGGCGCGCTCGATCACCGCGACCGATGCGCCGGACACATCGTTCACGCTCAGCAGCTCGTCGCGCCACGCCGAGGCCAGGCCTTGCACGCGCAGCCATTCGGCGATGCTTGCGAACGCAGCATTCGGCGCCGCACCCGCGACGCACCACCCGGCCGGCGTCGCCTCGATCGGCAGGCCGGCCGCGGCCATGCGCGTGGCCAGCAGTGGTTCGACGGACCCGATCGCGGACTCGCTCGATTCGATGTGCAGCGGGTCGCGCGCCACGGCCGGCGCCTGGTCGGCGCGGGTTTTCAGCTCTTGCAGCCAGGCCGTCATCATCGTCAGGTGCCCGGGTTCAACATGGCCAGCAAGCCGCCTTCGTCGAGCACCGTCACGCCGAGCTCGCGCGCCTTGTCGAGCTTGCTGCCGGCCTCGTCGCCGGCGACGACGAAGTGCGTCTTCTTCGACACCGAGCCGCTGACCTTGCCGCCGGCCGCTTCGATCATGTCCTTGGCCTCGTCGCGCGACAGCGTCGGCAGCGTGCCGGTCAGCACGAAGGTCTGGCCGAGCAGCGGCTTCGGCGTGGTGTCGGCGGTGCCGTCGTCTTCGGCCCAGGTAATGCCGCAGGCGCGCAGCTGCTCGACGACCTCGCGGTTGTGCGGCTGCGCGAAGAAGGTGTGGATGCTTTGCGCGACGATCGGCCCGACGTCGTTGACCTCGAGCAGCTGCGCTTCGCTCGCAGCGAGCACGCGGTCGAGCTGGCCGAAGTGCTTCGCGAGATCCTTCGCGGTCGTCTCGCCGACATGGCGGATGCCGAGCGCATACAGAAAGCGCGCGAGCGTCGTCTGCTTGCTCTTCTCGAGACCGTCGACCAGGTTCTGCGCACTCTTCTCGGCCATGCGTTCGAGCGCCGACAGCTTGGCGATGCCGAGCTTGTACAGGTCCGGCAGCGTGCGCACGATGCCGGCATCGACGAGCTGATCGACCAGCTTGTCGCCCAGGCCTTCGACATCCATCGCACGCCGGCCGGCGAAGTGCAGGATTGCCTGCTTGCGCTGTGCGGCGCAGAACAGCCCGCCCGAGCAGCGCCAGTCGACCTCGCCTTCTTCGCGCGTGATTTCGCTGCCGCAGACCGGGCAGTGGCCACCGAGCTTCTTGTACAGATCGAAAGGCTGCGAATCTGCCGGGCGCTTGTCGGCGACCATGCCGACGACCTCGGGGATGACGTCGCCGGCGCGGCGCACGATCACGGTGTCGCCGATGCGCACGTCCTTGCGGTCGATCTCGTCCTGGTTGTGCAAGGTCGCGTTGCTGACTGTCGTGCCGCCGACGAACACCGGCACGAGCTTGGCCACCGGCGTGAGCTTGCCGGTGCGGCCGACCTGCACGTCGATGTCCTGCAGCACCGTCATCTGTTCTTGCGCCGGGTACTTGTGCGCCACCGCCCAGCGCGGCTCGCGCGACTTGAAGCCCAGCGTCGTCTGCAGCGCCCAATCGTCGACCTTGTAGACCACGCCGTCGATGTCGAACGGCAGCGTGTCGCGCCGCGCTGCGATCTCGCGGTGATAGCCGATCAGGCCTTCGGCGCCGGCGACCACGGTGCTGTCGGGGCTGACCGGCACGCCCATCTTCTTCAGCGCTGCGAGCATCGCGCTCTGCGTGCCCGGCACCTGCCAGCCCACCACTTCGCCGAGGCCGTAGGCGAAGAAGCTCAGCGGCCGCTTCGCAGCCTTGCCGGCGTCGAGCTGGCGCACCACGCCGGCGGCGGCGTTGCGCGGGTTGACGAAGGTCTTCTCGTTCTTCGCACCCGCGGCGATCAAGGCGCGCTGGCGCTCGTTCAGCGCGTCGAAATCGTCGCGCCGCATGAAGACCTCGCCGCGCACCTCGACGACGGGCGCGTCGACGCCGCGCAGCCGCTTCGGCACCGTGGCGATCATGCGCACGGTGTGCGTCACGTCCTCGCCGGTCTCGCCGTCGCCGCGCGTCGCGGCCTGCACGAGCTCGCCGCGCTCGTAGCGCAGATTGATCGCCAGGCCATCGAACTTCAGCTCGGCGTTGTAGGCGATCGGCAGCGCGTCGTCGGCGAGCGCCAGCGCCTTGCGCACGCGCGCATCGAACTTCTCGGCGCCGGCCGGTGTGGTGTCGGTCTCGGTGTGGATCGACAGCATGGGCACGCGGTGCCGCACCGGCGTCAGGCCGTCGAGCACCGCGCCGATCACGCGCTGGGTCGGCGAATCGGGTGTCAGCAGCTCGGGGTGCGCGGCCTCGATCGCCTGCAGCTCCTGGAACAGCCGGTCGTACTCGGCATCGGGGATCTGCGGGTCGTCGAGCACGTAGTAGCGGTGCGCGTGGTGCTCCAGCTGTTCGCGCAGTTGGGCGGCGCGCTTGGCCGCGCGTTTGGAATCTTCGGGTTCGGACATGCTCCGAAGTCTAGACGCCTGTGTCAGGCTGCCGGCAGCAGCGCGTCGAGTTGTGCCTGCGAGATGATGGTCTTCTTGAACCGGTTCGCGGCATCGAAGATCGCGTAGGCCTCGTCGCAGTATTTGTTCAGCCAGTCCCAGCTCATCTGCTGCTTGCGGCCCCAGGTCACGCACACCGGGCCGAGCTTGGTGTAGCCGGGCACGAAGACGTAGTGCCCGCCCCACGAGCCGGGCTTGGCGTCGGCGCCGGTCGTCACCGACCAGGGCTGGCCGGTCTGGATCTGTGCCTGCGCGGCCTTTGGCAGCTGCACGCCGAGGCCGATGCCCACATCCGAGAAGATCGCCTGCTTCACCTGCGTGTGGTTCTTGAAATCGATCGACGCATACGCGCGGATCTTGTAGTTCTTGGTGCCGACCTTCCAGCCCTTGGCTTGCCACAGCTTGAGCGAGTCGAGCACGACCAGGCCATTGTCGGCGCCGCCGGTCTGCTTGAAGTATTCCTTGGTGACGTCGGCGTCCTTGATCATCAGCACCGAGCCTTGCTCGATGTCCTCGAAGCGCAGCGTCTGGTGCGCGCGGCCGGCGATCACGCAGTCGCCGAGCGCGTCGTTGCCGAACATCGGCGTCGGGATGCCGAGGTGCGCTGTGTCGAAGTCGTACTTGGTCGGCAGCGCCTTGGCTGCGCGCAGCAGCTGCACGAACGCGACGGTGTCCTTGTCGCGCGCCGCAGCGGCCTTGCCGAGCTTGAAGAGCGGGTGCGCCTGAATCCCTTTGGTCGCGGCCATGTGAGTCTCCCTGAGCGTTGCGATGCCCACGAGGGTACGGCGCTGCGCACGCCAGCGTCTATCGCACGAGTTAGGGAGTGGCTGCCGCGATCAACCGCGTTCAGCTGAACAGGCGACGCGCCGCCGCCGAGCCCGCGGCCAGATCGCGGCCTTCGAGTGCGGCGTAGAGTTGGCCGAGCTCGTTGCCGATGGCCGCGAAGCCTTCGGTGCTCAGCGGCCGGCCGTGGTCGTCGACGATGCTCGCATCCATGCCCGTGGCCAGCGCCTGCGCGCTCGCCTGCCAGGACGCGAAGGGCTGCGCCTTGGCTTCGGTCTGCGGCACATCGAAGCTCAGGGTCACGTCGCGCACCGCGGACAGGTTCGGGTCGTCGGCGAGCGCTGCTTGCGAATCAAACGTCAGCGTCAGCACCGGCGGTGCGCCCTCTTCGCTCGACGGCAGCACCAACCGCCCCGGCACCACGCCGGGCACGAAGCCATGGCGGCCGGCGTGCTGCTGGATGTAGCCCACGCTCCACGCGGCCGCGCGCGCCTTCAGCCGGACCGCGAGCTGTGCGTCGTGCTGGCTCGCAAAGTTGTCGAGCTCGCGCGCCGCGGCCACTGCTTCGAGCATGTCGGGGAACTGCGCGAACGCGCCGATGCCTTCGGCGAAGACCTGGATCTTCTGCACGAACTCGGAGTACTCGATCTCGTTCAGCGCGCCGGTGCGGTTGGCGAGCTGCACGCCGGCCTGAAACTCGCCATAGCGCTGGCTCGCGACCGGGAACTCCCATTCGCCGGTCTCGCTGTTGAGACCCTCGACCATGAACGGCTTGCCGCCGGCACGCCGCGTCGTCGGCATGTGCGTGATCGCGAACGAGCCGCCGACCGGTGCCTCGACGCTGAGCGTGGCGATCGAGTCGATCAGTGCGTCGAGCCGCTGCACGATGCGCCGATTGGCGCGGCGCTCGGGCACCGGCTCGGGCAGCTCGGCGGGGCTCTCGGCATCGGCGTCGCCGCCCGGCATCGCGTCCATCACCGGCTCGCGCGGCTCGTTGGTCTCGGGCTGCATCACGGCGCGTTTCGGGCCCGCCTTGCGCGCCTGCCACGCGCCCTGCGCGACGATGCCGGCAAGCACGATGCCGCCCAGCGAAGCCAAGGCGATCGTCAAGGTGCTCATCGGGACATCCTACTCGTTGAACTCAGGCCAGCGCCGGGCCGCTCCCAAGCGGCCTGAGCTCCCCTCGGGGGACGGTGCCGAAGGCGCCAAGGGGCTGTCATCAGGCGGCTTCGGCGAGCGAGACGGCAGCGTCCATGTCGACGGTCACGATGCGCGAGACGCCCTGCTCCTGCATCGTCACGCCGATCAGTTGCTCGGCCATTTCCATCGCGATCTTGTTGTGGCTGATGAACAGAAACTGCGTGCCCTGCGCCATCGCCTTCACGAGCTTGGCGTAGCGCTCGGTGTTGGCGTCGTCGAGCGGCGCGTCGACTTCGTCGAGCAGACAGAACGGCGCCGGGTTGAGCTGGAAGATCGCGAACACGAGCGCGATCGCGGTGAGCGCCTTCTCGCCGCCCGACAACAGGTGGATGGTGCTGTTCTTCTTGCCTGGCGGCTGCGCCATGACCTGCACGCCGGCGTCGAGGATCTCGTCGCCGGTCATCACGAGCTTGGCGTTGCCGCCGCCGAACAGCTCGGGGAACATGCGGCCGAAGTGGCTGTTGACCTGGTCGAAGGTGCTCGCGAGCAGGTCGCGGGTTTCGAGGTCGATCTTGTGGATCGCGTCTTCGAGCGTCGTCATCGCCTCGATCAGGTCGGCGTTCTGAGCATCGAGGAAGGTCTTGCGCTCGCGCGACGCCGTGAGCTCGTCGAGCGCGGCGAGGTTGACGGCACCGAGCGCGTTGATCTCGCGGTTGATGCGGTCGATCTCGCTCTGCAGCCCGGTCAGCTTGACGTTGTTCTGCTCGATGCCGGCAGCGAGCGCTTCGAAGTCGACCGCCGCAGCAACGAGCTGGTCGAGGTACTGCGCACCGCCGAGCTGCGCGGCCTGTTCCTCGAGCTGCAGCTTGGTGATGCGGTCGCGCAGCGGCTGCAGGCTTTGCTCGTGCTGCAGGCGCTGCTCGTCTTTGCTCCGCAGGCGCAGCGTGAGGTCGTCGTACTCGCTGCGCTTCGCGCCGAGCGCGGCTTCGCGCTCGAGGCGCAGCGCCAGCGCGGTTTGCAGGCCGGCTTGCGCAGCGGCGTCGGTCAATCGGTCGAGTTCTTCCTGGGCCTGTGCCAGCGATTGTTCCTGGCCGGCGAGCTGCTGCACCGCGGTCTCGATGCCGCGCTGCAGCTCGCCGCGCCGCGCTGCCAGTGCGCGCGACGCGAACTGCGCCTCCTGCGCCTGGCGCTCCAGCGCGCTGAGCTGCGCGCGCGCATCGGCGAGCTTGCGTTCCGCGGCGATGACCGCATCGTCGAGTTCGGCGTGGCGCTCTTGCGTGGTGGCGAGCTGCATGTCGAGTTCTTCGAAGCGCGCTTCGCCGGTGGCATTGCGCTCGGCGAGTTCTTCGAGCTGCGCATCGAGCTCGGCAAGCTCTTCATCGAGCTGCGCGCGGCGCGTGCTCGTCGCCTCGGCCTGCTGCGACAGGCGCAGCCATTCGACCTGCAGTTGGTGCGCGCGCGTCTGTGTTTCGGCGGCCTCGCGGCGCGCGCCGACGAGGCGTTGCGAGGCCTCGCTGTACGCCGCCTCGGCCCGGATCAGCGCGCTGCGCGACTCCTCGGCGATCAGCACCTGCGCGCGCAGCTGGCGCTCGAGGTTCTCGATCTCTTGTGCACGCGCCAGCATGCCGGCCTGTTCGGAATCGGGCGCGTAAAAGCTCACGCCGAACTGGCTCACCGCGTGGCCGTCGCGCGTCATGATGACTTCGCCATGCGTGAGCTTGCTGCGCGCGGCCAGCGCCTCGTCGATGTCGGCCGCGGTGTAGACGCCTTCGAGCCAGTCGTTCAGCAAGGCCTTCATGCCGGCATCGTTCAGGCGCAGCAGCTCGGACAGGCGCGACAGCGTCTGGTGCGTGTTGCTGATCGCGGCCTGCGGCGGCGTGTAGAACGCGAGCCGCGCCGGCGGCGCGTCGCTGGCGAAGGCGCGCACGGTCTCGAGCCGGCCGACCTCGAGCGCACCCATGCGCTCGCGCAGCGCGGCCTCGAGCGCCGGCTCCCAGCCGGCCTCGATGTGGATCTTGGTCCACAGGCCCTTGATGCCTTCGAGTCCATGCTTGGCCAGCCAGGGCTTGAGCTTGCCTTCGGTCTGCACCTTCTCTTGCAGTGCGCGCAGCGCATCGAGGCGCGCGCTGAGGTCGGCCTGCTTGCCGCCTTCGGCGTTGACAGCGTCCTGCTTGGCGCGGCGCGCGTCGTCGAGCGCCGGCACCTGTTCGCCGAGCTCGTGCAGGCGCGCGTCGGCGATGCCTTGCGCTTCTTCGGCGGCGTCGCATTGGCGCTTCAGCTCGGCGAGACGATCGGCGTCCGGCGCAGCGAGCTGGCTCTTCTCGGCGGTCAGCTTGTCGCGGCGCGCGTTGAACTGGCGGCGCTGGTCCTCGAGGTTGCGGCTCTCGGCCGCGAGTACCTGGATCTGCTGCTGCACCGCGCCGACCTTGGTGCGCTGCTCGTTGCTGAGGTTCTGCGCGGCGCGCACCGCGTCTTCGAAATTCGGCAGGTTGCCGGCGTTCTCTTCGGCTTGCGCGGCGAGCAACTCGCTCTGCTCGTCGGCCTCGGCGATCTGCTCGGCGATCTGCTCGAGCTCGGCCTGTGCCTCGGCCTGACGCTCGCCCCACTGCTCGCTTTGCAGCTTCAACTCGATGAGCCGCTGCTCGACCCGCGCCCGGCCTTCGACGACATAGCGGATGCGCTCCTCGAGCCGGCTCACCTCGAGCGCGGCTTCGGCCAGCAAGCCCTGGTGCGTGTGCAACTCGTCGCTGGCCGCGTAGTGCGCCTGGCGGATCGTCTCGAGCTCGGCCTCGCCGTGGCGCAGCTCGGCGGTGCGCGCCTCGAGCGCGTTGACGGCCTCGGCCACGGCTGATCTGACGCGCGCTTCCTCGCTCGCGGCGTCGCGGTGCTTCAGGAACCAGAGCTGGTGCAGCTTCAGCTCGCCCGAGGTCTGCAGTGCGCGGTATTGCGACGCGACCTCGGCCTGCTTCTCGAGCTTGTCGAGGTTGCTGTTGAGCTCGCGCAGGATGTCTTCGACTCGAGTCAGGTTCTCGCGCGTGTCCTTCAACCGGTTCTCGGTCTCGCGGCGGCGCTCCTTGTACTTCGAGACGCCGGCGGCTTCTTCGAGGAACAGGCGCAGCTCTTCGGGCTTGCTCTCGATGATGCGGCTGATCGTGCCCTGGCCGATGATCGCGTAGGCGCGCGGGCCGAGGCCGGTGCCTAGGAACACGTCCTGCACGTCGCGGCGGCGCACCGGCTGGTTGTTGATGTAGTAGCTGCTGGTGCCGTCGCGCGTCAGCACGCGCTTCACGGCGATCTCGGCGAAGCGGTTCCATTGCCCGCCGGCGCGGCCGTCTTCGTTGCTGAACACGAGCTCGACGCTGGAGCGCGAGGCCGGCTTGCGCAGGCCCGAGCCGTTGAAGATCACGTCCTGCATCGACTCGCCGCGCAGCTCGCTGGCCTTGCTCTCGCCCAGCACCCAGCGCACCGCGTCCATGATGTTGGACTTGCCGCAGCCGTTGGGCCCGACCACGCCGACGAGCTGGCCCGGCAACTGGAAGTTGGTGGGCTCGGCGAAGGACTTGAAACCGGAGAGCTTGATCGAGTTCAGGCGCATTGACGGACCACAGGCTGGCGCCTAAGTGCTTGATTTGTTTGATGAAAACCCGCGAGTGGCGGGCTTCGGAGCAGCGCGGATGATACCATCGCGCCCTCTTCCAAAGTTCTCCAAACGTGACCACGATGGCCAAGTCTTCCGCCACCTCCCGCCCCGTTCCTGCCACGCCGCCGAGCGCGCCGAGCAAGGACCTGCAGGTGTTCGCCAACCCGGCGCCGAAACGCGACTACGCGATCCAGTTTCAGATCCCCGAGTTCACCTGCAACTGCCCGCTGACCGGCCAGCCCGACTTCGCGCACTTCACGATCGACATGGTGGCCGACAAGCTCTGCGTCGAGCTGAAGAGCCTGAAGATGTACATGTGGAGCTACCGCAACGAAGGCGCGTTCCACGAGAAGGTGACGAACGACATCGTCGACGACATCGTCAAGGCCACGAACCCGCGCTTCGTGCGGCTCACCGCCAAGTGGTACGTGCGCGGCGGCATCTACACCAACGTGGTCGCCGAGTACCGCAAGAAGGGCTGGAAGCCGCAGCCCGTCGTCGAGATGCCGGCGTTCGAGCCGATGACCGGCTTGCTGTAGACCGGCGGTACGCGTCGTGTTCTAGCCGGGCCGCTTGACGAGCTTGGCCGCGACGATCGCCGGCCGGTCGGTCGCATCGTCTTCGTCGAAACGCGCGTTCATCCGCAGCTGCCCGTAGATGTCGTGCTGGTCGCCGATCTCGTAGGTCCGCAGGCTCTCGATCTCGAAGGCATCGGCAAAGACCGACGCCACGTCCTTGATGACGATGGGCTCGCAGGCCGTGGCGGGGTGGTTGATTTCGGTGATCAGCAGGAACAGCCCGCTCGGCTTCAGCACCCGCTTGATCTCGGCTGTGGTCAGGTCGAGGTCCCCCACATGGTCCAGCGAATTGAACGAGCAGACGACGTCGAAATGGCCGTCGGGGAACGGGATGTGCTCCGAGGGCGCATCGACATAGCGCATCTGGTGCCGGCTCGCGCCCATCTTGAGGTACTCGGTCGCCAGCGGATCCAGCCCGACGCGTTCGCTCGCCTCGGTGGCCCACTCCAGGCTGCCTCTCGGCCCGCAGCCGATGTCGAGAATCTTCTTGCCCTGGTAGAAGCTCAGGTCCAGGCCGAAGAACTCGGTGTAGAAGAACTGGTAGTGCTCGTTGTGCAGCACGCTTTCGGCGGCAACGCGGCCATTCCAGTATGAAAGCTCGTGCGCCTCTTTGTAGCGGGTCGGGAACACCTTGGCATAGACACTGTCCGCCACACGCCCCAGCGATTCTCGGATCACTGACATCACGCGTCTCCTCTCGAGTTGGCGCAGTGGATCTGTCAGCGGCAAAGAGCCGGCCACTGCCGCTCGGCTGTTCGCTCGGAAGGACGGGATCCGCGGCATTGTCTGCGCCGCATCTGCGCTTGAGAAGCAGCGATTTGTACCCGTCTGCAACTGCCGCGCGCGTCTTTACCCTCAGACCGCGACGCCCTGCGCATCGACCTCGTGCGTGATCACGTCGAAGCGCGTCAGCGTGTTCTGGCCGAACGCCATCGTGATCGGCACGTCGCCGGCATCGCGGCCGCGTGCCATCACGATGCGGCCGATGCGCGGCCGGTTGTGGCGTGCGTCGAAGGTGTACCAGCGGTCGCCGAGGAAGACTTCGAACCACGCGCTGAAGTCCATCGGGCTGCGCACCGCCGGCACGCCGATGTCGCCGAGGTAGCCGGTCGCGTAGCGCGCCGGGATGTTCATGCAGCGGCACAGCGTGATCGCCAGGTGCGTGTAGTCGCGGCAGACGCCGACGCGCTCGCGAAAGCCGTCGACGGCGGTGCGCGTGGCGCGCGCGGCGCTGTAGTCGAAGTGGATGTGCTGGTGCACGAAATCGCAGATCGCCTGCACGCGCGTACGGCCCTTCGGCGTCTGGCCGAACTGGTTCCACGCGAACTGGAGCAGCTCGCTGTCGACCTCGCAATAGCGGCTGGGCAGCAGGAATTGCAGCGTCGCGGTCGGCAGTTCGGTCGGGTCGTGCTGGTAGGCGGCCCAGTCGACCTCGTCCAGCTGGCCCGAGTCGCGGATCACCGATTCGCTGCGGAACCGCACCTGGTTCACGCCGACCGGCGCATTGATCCGCAGGCACTGGTTGCCGAAGCCGTCCATGTATTCCTCGACCGGCAAGGCAGGCCAGGTGTCGATGAACTCCGGCGCCAGCAGGTCGTCGCGCCGCGACGGGTGCACGCGCAGCAGGCAGAGCAGCGCCATCGGCGAGGCGATGGTCAGTTCGATGTCGTAACCGATCTTGATGAGCATGGGCTTGTCCGCAGTGAAGGATGAGGACCGGCGCAGCGACGACCGGAGGGGCTGGCACCGTGTCCAGCACGCCAACGCGAGAGTACATGCACGATAGAGGCCATGCCCGCGTCCTGCCAGCGGCGGCCGACGCGCGCGCGGGTGGGCGCCGGTGTGCCGCTCCCCGATAATCGGCAAATGAACCCCTTGCTCGCCAAGCTCCACCCCTACCCGTTCGAGCGCCTGCGCGCGCTGAACCAGCACATCACGCCGAACCCGGCGTTCAAGCACATCGGCCTGGGCATCGGCGAGCCCAAGCATGCGACACCCGAGTTCATCAAGCAGGCGCTCGCAGACAACCTGAAGGGCTTGGCGAGCTACCCGTCGACTGCCGGCGAGCCGGCGTTGCGCGAGGCGATGGTCGGCTGGCTCGCGCGCCGCTACGGCGTGCGCGTGGACCCGGCCACGCAGGTGCTGCCGGTCGGCGGCTCGCGCGAGGCGCTGTTCGCGCTGGCGCAAACGGTGATCGACCCGACGCGTGCCGGCGCGACCGTCGTCTGCCCGAACCCGTTCTACCAAATCTACGAAGGCGCGGCGCTGCTCGCGGGTGCGCAGACCGCGTTCGTCAACAGCGACCCCGCGCGCAACTTTGCCGCTGATTGGGGCAGCATCGACGACGCAACCTGGGCCCGCACCCAGCTGCTCTATGTCTGCTCGCCCGGCAACCCGACCGGCGCGGTGATGCCGCTGGCCGAATGGAAGCTTTTGTTCGAGCTGAGCGACCGCTTCGGCTTCGTGATCGCATCGGACGAGTGCTACTCCGAGATCTACTTCCGCGACGAGGCGCCGCTCGGTTCGCTCGAAGCCGCCACCACGCTCGGCCGCGGCGACTACCGCAACCTGATCGCGTTCACCAGCCTGTCCAAGCGCTCCAACGTGCCCGGCATGCGCTCGGGTTTCGTCGCCGGCGACGCCGCGCTGATCAAGGCCTTTCTGCTCTACCGCACCTACCACGGCAGCGCGATGAACCCGGCGATCCAGCAGGCCAGCATCGCGGCCTGGAACGACGAGGCCCACGTCGTCGACAACCGCAACCAGTACCGCACCAAGTTCATGCAGGTCACGCCGGTGCTCGCCGAGGTAATGAAGGTCGCGCTGCCGGATGCCGGCTTCTACCTGTGGGCCGACGTGTCCCGCTCGGGGCTAGCCGACATCGCGTTCGCGCAGGGCCTGCTCGGTCAATACAATGTGGCGGTGCTGCCCGGCAGCCTGCTGGCGCGCGAGTCCCATGGCATCAACCCCGGCGCCGGCCGCATCCGCCTCGCGCTGGTGGCCCCGGCCGACGAATGCCTGGAAGCCGCACACCGAATCGAATCCTTCGTCCGAACCCTGTGAAGAACACCATGACCCCCATCAGCGAACTGCAATCCATCATCGAAATGGCGTGGGAAAGCCGCGCCTCGATCAACGCCGCGAACAGCCCGAAGATCTTCGAGGCCGTCGAGGCCGTGATCAGCGACCTCAACGGCGGCCGGCTGCGCGTCGCCGAACGCCAGGGCGTCGGCCAATGGACCGTGAACCAATGGGTCAAGAAGGCGGTGCTGCTGAGCTTCCGCCTCAACGACAACAAGATCATGCACGCCGGCGACCTGGGCTTCTACGACAAGGTGCCGACCAAGTTCGCGCACCTGACCGAAGCCGAGATGCGCGAGACCGGCGTGCGCGTGGTGCCGCCGGCCGTCGCGCGGCGCGGCAGCTACATCGCGAAGGGCGCGATCCTGATGCCCTCGTTCGTGAACATCGGCGCCTATGTCGACGAAGGCACGATGGTCGACGCCTGGGCCACGGTGGGCTCGTGCGCCCAGATCGGCAAGGGCGTGCACCTGTCGGGCGGCGTCGGCATCGGCGGCGTGCTGGAGCCTTTGCAGGCCAACCCCACCATCATCGAAGACAACTGCTTCATCGGCGCGCGCTCAGAGGTCGTCGAGGGCGTGATCGTCGAAGAGAACTCGGTGCTGGGCATGGGCGTGTACCTCGGGCAGAGCACGCCCATCTATGATCGCGCGACGGGCGAGACGAGCTACGGCCGGGTGCCGAGCGGCTCGGTCGTCGTCAGCGGCAACCTGCCCAGAGGCGCTTACAGCCTGTACTGCGCCGTGATCGTGAAGCGGGTGGACGCGCAGACGCGCTCCAAGACCAGCATCAACGACCTGCTGCGCGACTGAGTCTCTTCAACCGAACGCCGAGAGGATCCCCATGAGCGGTGGAAACATGGAACGCGTGCTGCGGCTGATGTCCGAGAAGGGCGCGTCCGACGTTTTCCTCTCGGCGAGCTCGCCGATCCTGATCAAGATCAACGGCCAGCTGCTGCAGCTCAGCGACCAGCCGCTGACCCACGCGCAGCCTCGCCAGCTGCTCGCCGAGCTGCTCACGCCGAGCCAGCTCGAGGAGCTCGACGACACCGGCGAGCTCAACATGGGCGTCGGCCTGCCGGGCATCGGCAGCTTCCGGCTGAGCGCGTTCAAGCAGCGCGGCTCGATCGCGGCGGTGTTCCGCTGCATCCCGTTCGTGATCCCGACGCTCGAGAGCCTGAACGTGCCGGGCACGCTGAACACGATGGTGCTCGAGAAGCGCGGCCTGATCCTGATGGTCGGCGCGACCGGCGCCGGCAAGAGCACCACGCTCGCCGCGATGCTGGAGCAGCGCAACCAGCAGCTCGCCGGCCACATCCTGACGATCGAGGACCCGATCGAGTTCCTGTTCCACAACAAGAAGTCGGTGGTCAACCAGCGCGAAGTCGGGCGCGACACGCAGTCGCTGCAGATCGGCCTGAAGAACGCGCTGCGCCAGGCGCCCGACTGCATCCTGATCGGCGAAATCCGCGACCGCGAAACGATGACCGCGGCGATCTCGTATGCGCTGTCGGGCCACCTCGTGTTGTCGACGCTGCACGCCAACAACAGCTACCACGCACTCGGCCGGATCCTGTCGTTCTACTCGCCCGAGGCGCGGCCGGCGCTGCTCGCCGACCTGGCCGCCGGCCTGAAGGCGATCGTCTCGCAGCGCCTGTTGCGCGCGACCGCCGGCGGCCGCATCCCGGCCGTCGAGGTGATGTTCAACTCCAAGCTGGTCTCCGAATTGATCGAAAAGGGCGACTTCAACGCCGTCAAGGAGGCGATGGAAAAGTCGCTCTCCGAAGGTTCGCAGACCTTCGAGCAAGACCTGGCGCGCCTCATCAACACCGGCGTGATCACGCGCGACGAAGGCCTGCTCTACGCCGACTCGCCGACCAACCTGATGTGGCGGCTGCAGAACGACATGGCGCCGGCCGCACGCACCGCGCCCAAGCGCGATGAGTCTGACGACCAGGCCGTGTTCACCGAAGTCAGCATCGATGTCCGGCCCGAACCGGCGACGACCGCGGCCGCCAGCTTGCGACGATTCTGATCCGCCATGTCACGCACGCTGCAGCTCACCGAACAACTGATCTCGCGCCACTCGGTCACGCCCGATGACGGCGGCTGCCAGGCGCTGCTCGCCGAGCGCCTCGGCGCAATCGGCTTCGCCTGCGAAACACTGGAGCACGGCCCGGCGCAGGCGCGCGTGAGCAACCTGTGGGCGCTGCGGCGCGGCCGCCAGGGCAGCGCCGGCAAGCTGCTCGTGTTCGCCGGTCACACCGATGTCGTGCCGACCGGACCGCTGGCGCAATGGGCCAGCGACCCGTTCGTGCCGACGCACCGTGACGGCCAGCTCTACGGCCGCGGCGCGGCCGACATGAAAACCTCGATCGCGGCGATGGTCGTCGCAACAGAAGAGTTCGTCGCGGCCGCGCCCGATCACGCCGGCTCGGTCGCCTTCCTGCTGACCAGCGACGAAGAAGGCCCGGCCGTCGACGGCACCGTGAAGGTCTGCGAGGCGCTGGCCGCGCGCGGCGAGCGGCTCGACTACTGCATCGTCGGCGAGCCGACCTCGGTCGATGCGCTCGGCGACATGATCAAGAACGGCCGCCGCGGCACGCTGTCGGGCAAGCTGCGCGTGATCGGCGTGCAAGGCCACATCGCGTATCCGCACCTCGCGAAGAACCCGATCCACCTGGTCGCGCCCGCGCTTGCCGAGCTCGTCGCGACGACCTGGGACCACGGCAACGCCTACTTCCCGCCGACGAGCTGGCAGGTGTCGAACATCCATGCCGGCACCGGCGCGGGCAACGTGATCCCGGGTGATGCGGTGATCGATTTCAACTTCCGCTTCTCGACCGAAGCCACGCCCGAATCGCTGAAGGCGCGCGTCCATGCGGTGCTCGACCAGCATGCGTTGAACTACGAACTCGCCTGGACGCTGGGCGGCGAACCGTTCCTGACGCCGGTCGGCGAACTGAGCGCGGCGCTGACCGACACGATCCGCGCGAACACCGGCCTGACGCCCGAGCTGTCGACCACCGGCGGCACGTCGGACGGCCGCTTCATCGCGAAGATCTGCCCGCAGGTGATCGAGTTCGGCCCGCTCAACGCGACCATCCACAAAATCGACGAGCGCGTCGAGGTCGCGAGCCTCGAGCCCTTGAAGAACATCTACCGCGACACCCTGCATCGGCTGCTGACATGACACTGATCGACCTCATCACCGCGCAGAGCGCCCGCCTCAAACAGGCGGGCGTTTCGTTTGGCCACGGCACGACCAACGCGTTCGACGAAGCCGCGTGGCTGGTGCTGTGGGCGCTCGGCATGCCGATGGACGCGCTCGAAGCAAAGGCCAAGCAGGAGCTGCCGGCCGACCAGCAGGCCAAGGCCGAAGCGCTGGTCACGCAGCGCATCGAAACCCGCCAGCCCGCCGCCTACCTGACGCGCGAAGCCTGGCTGCAGAACGTGCCGTTCTACGTCGACGAGCGGACCATCGTGCCGCGCTCGTTCATCGCCGAGCTGCTCGCCGATGGCGAAGGCACCGGCACGCTCGACGCCTGGCTCAGCGACACCACCCACACGGTGCTCGACCTGTGTACCGGCAACGGCAGCCTCGCGGTGATCGCGGCGATGGCCTACCCCGAGATCGTCGTCGACGCGGCCGACATCTCGGACGACGCGCTTGCGGTCGCGCGCATCAACGTCGACAAGCACGCGATGGCCAAGCGCATCACGCTGCTGCGCTCCGATCTGTTCAAGGCGGTGCGCGGGCCCTACGACCTGATCCTGTGCAACCCGCCCTACGTCAACACGCAAAGCATGAAGGACTTGCCGGCCGAGTACCAGGCCGAACCCGCGCTCGCGCTCGCCGGCGGCGACGACGGCATGGACCTGGTCCGCACCATCCTGCGCGAGGCGCCGAAACACATGACGGTCGACGCCGTGCTCGTGCTCGAGATCGGCCACGAGCGGGCACACTTCGAGCATGCGTTCCGGCGCCTCGAGGTCGCGTGGCTGGAAACCAGCGCAGGCGATGACCAAGTGCTGCTGGTGACGCGCGAGGCACTCGCCTCCTACCGCTGGAAATGAACTGAAGATCCCATGCTCGTCCTGAACAATGTCTCGCTGCGCCGCGGCGTCAAACTCGTGCTCGACCAGGCCAGCGTCGTGCTGCAGCCGGGCGAGAAGATCGGCCTCGTCGGCCGCAACGGCGCCGGCAAGTCCTCGCTGTTTTCGCTGCTGACGAAGCGGCTGCAATCCGACGCCGGCGATGTCGGCATGCCGCCGCGCTGGCGCATCGGCGAGGTCGCGCAAGAGATGCCCGAGACCGATCAGGGTGCAACCGAATTCGTGCTCGAAGGCGACACGCGCCTGATGGAAGCGCAGGCCCAGCTCGCGCAGGCCGAGGCCGACGACGACGGCCACGCGATGGCCGAGGCACATCACGCGATCAGCGATGCCGGCGGCTTCGAGGCGCGGCCGCGCGCGCAGGCGATGCTGCTCGGCCTGGGCTTCAAGATGAGCGAGCTCGACGCGCCGGTCAACAGTTTCTCGGGCGGCTGGCGCATGCGCCTGCAGCTCGCGCGCGCGCTGATGTGCCCGGCCGACCTGATGCTGCTCGACGAGCCGACCAACCACCTGGACCTGGACGCGCTCGTCTGGCTCGAGGCCTGGCTGAAGCGCTTCGATGGCACGATGCTCGTGATCAGCCACGACCGCGAGTTCCTCGACGCGATCACCAACGTCACGCTGCACCTCGACGAGACCAAGCTGACGCGCTACACCGGCAACTACACCGCATTCGAAGAGATGCGCGCCGAACGCATGATGCAGGCGCAGGCCAACTTCGCGAAACAGCAGGAGCGCATGGCGCACCTGCAGAAGTTCATCGACCGTTTCAAGGCCAAGGCGAGCAAGGCCAAGCAGGCACAGAGCCGCGTGAAGGCACTCGCGCGCATGGAAAAGCTCGGCCCGGTGCTGACGAGCGCGGACTTCCAGTTCGAGTTCCGCGAGCCGCTGAGCCTGCCGAATCCGATGCTCGCGTTCTCGGTGATGGCCTGCGGCTACAAGGCCGAGGACGGCAGCGAGACCCGCATCATCGACAACATCAACCGTTCGGTGCTCGCCGGCCAGCGCATCGGCATCCTCGGCGCCAACGGCCAGGGCAAGTCGACGCTGGTGAAGACCATCGTCGGCGACCTGCCCTTGCTCGCGGGCGAGGTCACCGAGGGCAAGGGCTTGTCGATCGGCTACTTCGCGCAGCAGGAGCTCGACGTACTCTCGCTCGACGACGGCGCGCTGATGCACATGATCCGGCTCGCGCGCGACAAGGGCCCGAGCGGGCGCGAGCAGGAGCTGCGCGACTTTCTCGGTTCGTTCCGCTTCGTCGGCGACATGGTCTCGCAGCCGGTCGGCACGCTGTCGGGCGGCGAGAAGGCGCGGCTGGTGCTCGCGATGCTGGTCTGGCAGCGCCCCAACCTCTTGCTGATGGACGAGCCGACCAACCACCTCGACCTGACCACGCGCGAGGCGCTGAGCATGGCGCTGAACGAATTCGAAGGCACCGTGATGCTCGTCAGCCACGACCGCGCGCTGCTGCGCGAGGTCTGTGATGAGTTCTGGCTCGTCACCGGCGGTGGTGTGCAGCCCTTCGATGGCGACCTCGACGACTACCAGAAGTGGCTGCTCGAGCAATCGCGCGAGGCGGCCCGCGAGCAGTCGCGCGGCGACAAGGCCAAGCGCAAGCGCGAGGCTGCGCCGCCCGCCGCGGTGGCAGCCCCCGCGCCTGCAGCTGCTGCCGCCGCTCCCCGCGGCAGCGACCGCAAGACCGGCGCCGCGGCGCGGCAGCAGCGCAGCGACGAGCTCAAGCCGCTGCGCAAGGAACTCGCCGGCGTCGACCAGCGCCTGGCCGCACTCGCCGCCGAACGCAGCGCCTGCGAAGCCGAGATGGCGGCGCCGGGCCTGTCGCGCAACGCGCGCGCCGACCAGGGCAAGCGGCTGAAGCAGATCAATGACGAAACCGAGGCGCTCGAGGCCCGCTGGCTCGAATTGAGCACCCGCCTCGACACACCGTCGGTCGCCTGACACCGGGCGGGCCGATAACCCGCCACATCGCAAGGCCATTTAAATTGCACACAATTTAATTGCCAGTCATCGAATACAGTGCAGCCATGGCATCGAACACCTCACCCACCGCCACCAGCCCGCGCGATCTGCAGCGCCTGGACATGCAGCTGTGCTTCGCGCTGTACTCGAGTTCGCTGCTGATGACGAAGCTCTACAAGCCGGTGCTCGGCGCGCTCGGCCTGACCTACCCGCAATACCTCGTGCTGCTCGCGCTCTGGGAGACCGACCACGTCGCCGTCGGCGAGCTGGGCACGCGGCTGTACCTCGATTCGGGCACGCTCACGCCGCTGCTCAAGCGCATGGAGACCGCCGGTCTCGTGACGCGTGTGCGCGCCGCTGACGACGAGCGCCGCGTCATCGTCGCACTCACCGCCGCCGGCCGCGCCATGCGCCGCAAGGCCGAGAAGGTGCCGTTGACCGTTGCCTGCGCCGTCGGCTGCGAGCTCGACGAGATCGCCACCCTCACCGCGCGCCTGCAGACGCTGCGCGCCAACGTTGCCGAACAGGTCGCGCTCGCGGCCTGATCACCCGATCCGTTTCCCCCACCCACCTTGACATCAAGGAACACACCATGAAGCTCGACAAAGTTCTCTACACCGCCCACGCCACCTCGACCGGCGGCCGCGAAGGCACGTCCAAGTCCTCCGATGGCGTGCTCGACCTGAAGCTGACCACGCCGAAGGAAATGGGCGGCAGCGGCGCTGTCGGCACCAACCCCGAGCAGCTGTTCGCAGCAGGCTATTCGGCCTGCTTCATCGGCGCGATGAAGTACGTCGCGATGACGCAGAAGATCGCGCTGCCGGCCGACACCTCGATCAAGGCCGATGTGGGCATCGGCCCGATCCCGGCCGGCTTCGGCATCCAGGTTGCGCTGAACGTGACGATCCCGGGCATGGAGCGCGCCGCCGCCGAGAAGCTCGTGCAGGCCGCGCACGGCGTGTGCCCGTACTCGAACGCCACGCGCGGCAACATCGAGGTGACGCTGACGGTGCTCTGAACCCGGCCACTGCACCCCCGATTCGCGGGGTGCGGTCAGCCGTTCACGCCGCCGTCACTCACCCGTCACGGGCGCTGACGAGCATGGGGCCTCTTCAATCCGGAGGTGCCTCATGCTTCGTCCCCGCCCGCTCGTGGCAGCGCTTGCCGCGGCGCTTTGCGCTGCCAGCGTCCACGCCACGCCGACCCTGTTGGCCCAGGGCAGCCTGCCCGGCTCGTTCACCGACCTGTCGGGGCTTTCGGGGCTGATGGAAAACGGCGTGGCCGGCAACGTACTCGGCGGCTTGGGCTCGGGGCTGACCTGGGCCGGCGGCAACACCTTCCTCGGCCTGCCCGACCGCGGCCCGAACGCGACGGCCTACAACAGCGCGCTGGACAACACCGCGTCGTACATCGCGCGCTTCCAGACCCTCACGCTCGATCTGCAATCGGCCAGCGGCGGCGCGCTGCCCTTCACGCTGACACCGACGCTCACGGCCACGACGCTGCTGTCCAGCGCGACGCCGCTGAGCTATGGCAGCGGCGCAGGCTTGGGCAACCAATACGACGGCACGCCGATCGGGTCCGGCGCGCCGGCGCTGAACGCGACCAACAACACCAACTACTTCACCGGCCGCTCGGACAATTTCAACCCGGCGCTCGGCTCGCTGAACCCGAACAACGCGCGCCTCGATCCGGAGTCGATCCGCGTGTCGAACGACGGCAAGAGCGTGTTCGTCAGCGACGAGTACGGCCCCTACGTTTACCAGTTCGACCGCGCCACCGGCGTGCGCCTGAACAGCTTCGCGCTGCCGGGCAACCTGGCCGTCGCCAACCTGAGCCCGGTCGGCCAGACCGAGATCGACGGCAACACGACCGGCCGCGTCGCGAACAAGGGCATGGAAGGCCTCGCACTCACGCCGGACGGCAAGACGCTGGTCGGCATCATGCAGGCCAACCTCGAGCAGGACAAGAAAGGCAACCTGCGCATCGTGACGATCGACATCGCCAGCGGTGCCACAAAAGAGTTCGCCTACCAGCTCGGTAGCGGCAGCGGTGTCAGCGAGATCGTCGCGCTGAACGACCACGAGTTCCTGGTCGACGAGCGCGACGGCAACGGCCTCGGCGGCGGTGCAGGCGGCGGCACGGCGGTGGTCAAGCAGGTCTACCGCATCGACCTCAGCGGCGCGACCGATATCAGCGCCGTGGCCACGCTGCCGAAGACGCTGCCCGCGAGCGTCGTGCCGGTGAGCAAGGCGCCGGTGCTGGACATGGTGTCGATATTGACGGCGGCCGGCATCGATGCGCAGCACATCCCATCGAAGATCGAAGGCATGAGCTTCGGCGCGGACGTGATGCTGAACGGCGTGCTGACGCACACGCTGTACGTGGCGAACGACAACGACTTTCTCGCCACCGACCCCGACACCGGTTTCAACAACCCGAACCAGTGGTTCGTGTTCGGCCTGACCGATGCCGACCTCGGCACCGCCTACGTCGCCACCGCGCCGGTGCCCGAGCCCAGCATCTACGCGATGATGTTCGCTGGCCTGGGCGCGCTGGCCTGGGTCGTGCGGCGCCGGCGGCGCTGATCAGCGCGCGCTTGGCGCCAGCAGGCGCAGCATCAGCTCGATGCGCGCCTGCACCGGCGTGAGTGCGCCGGCCGCGGGCAAGGCCGAGCCGGCGGCGTCGGTGACGTTGCCAGCAAGGCAGCGGCTGCTGCGCAGCACCGCCACGCCGGCGGCCTGCGCGGCCAGCAAGGCGGCCTCGAGTTCTTGGTGCAGCGACCCGTTGCCGGTGCCTGCGACGACGATGCCTTTCACGCCCGCCTGACGCAGCGCATCGACCACGACCGGTGTCGCGCCGGCATGGCTGGTCACGATCTCGACCTGCGGCCACTGCGCCACATCGCGCGGCAGGCGCGCGAGTCCGTGCGCCTCGCTGGTGGGCCACTCGCGGTGGCGTCGCAACTGCCCTTGCTCGACATAGGCCAGCGCACCGGCATCGCCGGCGCCGAACGCGTCGAGCCGGTAGGTGTGGGTCTTGCGCACATCCAGCGCACTGTGCACGGTGCCGGCCAGCACCGCGACGACGCCGCGCGCATCGGCGCTGCGCGCCACACACACCGCGTCGACCAGGTTCTGCGGGCCATCGGCCTGCAGCGAGGTCGCCGGCCGCATCGCCGCGACCAGCACGACCGGCTTGCGCGGCGCGAGCACGCGCTGCAGGAAGTACGCGGTCTCTTCCAGCGTGTCGGTGCCATGCGTGATGACGATGCCGCCGACCTCGGGCCGCTCGAGGTGGCGGCTCACCGCGTCGGCCAGCGCACGCCAGACCGCGAAGCCCATGTCCTTGCTGTCGATCTGCGCGATCTGCTCGACCTCGACCGGCGCGTCGGCGAGTGCGGTGACTGCCGCAATCAGTTGCGCGGCGCCGATCTGCGCGGCGCTGTAGCCGAGGTTGTCGCCGGAGCTTGCCGCGGTGCCCGCGATGGTGCCGCCGGTGCCGAGCACGACGACGATGGACGGGTTGCTTTGCATTTTTGTCGAAGCTGGATGAAAATACAGGTACTGGATGAATCGTCAGCCTCCGCTGAAATTCACCCGCTCCAAGGACGCCCAGTGTACGAACCGCCCAAACTCACCGACCGCCAGCAGCAGATTCTCGATCTGGTGCAAAGCGCCATCGAACGCACCGGCGCCCCGCCGACCCGCGCCGAGATCGCCACCGAGCTCGGCTTCAAGTCGGCCAACGCGGCCGAGGAGCACTTGCAGGCGCTCGCCCGCAAAGGCGTGATCGAGCTGGTCGGCGGCACCTCGCGCGGCATCCGGCTGCGCTCCGAGACACTGCGCCAGCTCAACCAGCAGCGCGGCAAGCAATTCACATTGCCGCTGCCCAGCCTCGCGCAGCTCACGTTGCCGCTGATCGGGCGTGTCGCAGCGGGCAGCCCGATCCTCGCGCAAGAGCACATCGACCAGACGTACCTGATGGAAGCGAGCATGTTCCCGCGCCGCCCCGACTACCTGCTCAAGGTGCGCGGCATGAGCATGCGCGATGCCGGCATTATTGATGGCGACTTGCTCGCGGTGCAGCGCACCAAAGAAGCGAAGAACGGCCAGATTGTCGTCGCGCGCCTCGGCGACGAGGTCACGGTGAAGCGCTTCCGCCGCACTCGCCACAGCATCGAGCTGATCCCCGAGAACCCCGACTTCCAGACCATCGTCGTGCCGACCAGCGGGGCCGATGCCGACGAGGTTCAGTTCGAGCTCGAAGGCCTGGCCGTCGGCCTGATCCGCAACAACATGATGATGTAGCGGGGCACGCGCATGGCAGCGATCAAGTCCCCCAAAGCAGCCACCGCGGCCGAGTGCCAGACGCTGGAGCAGTTGCCCAACATCGGCCCATCGCTGGCCGAGGACTTGCGCAGCATCGGCATCACGCGCCCTGCCGACCTGCGCGGCAAGGACGCGTTCGTGCTCTACCAGAAGCTCTGCGCCGCCACCGGCCAGCGCCAAGACCCGTGCGTGCTCGACACCTTCATGGCCGCCACCGACTTCATGCGCGGCGCCCAGGCCGCGCCGTGGTGGCACTACACGGCGCAGCGCAAGGCCTTGTTCGGTTCAGTCTGATCGGTCAGGTCTTCGGCGCGCCGAGGTAGTCCATCTTGCCGACCTCGACGCCGTTGTGGCGCAGCAGCGCGTACGCGGTCGTCAGATGGAAGAAGAAGTTCGGCAGCACGAAGTGCTTGAGGTAGGCCTCGCCCTTCATGATGATCGGGCCGTCGCGGCGCGGCAGCGTGATGTCTTTTTCTTCGCTGCCGTCGATCTGCGCGGCCGGCACTGACTTCACGTACGCGATCGTCGCGCTGATGCGCTCGCGCAGTTCGGCCAGCGTGGTTTCGTTGTCGTCGAACTTCGGGCTGTCCACGCCGGCCAGGCGCGCGACGCAGAACTTGACCGTGTCGCATGCGATCTGGATCTGCTTCGTGAACGGCAGCATGTCGGGCGCGAGGCGCATGCTCAAGTAGACCGAGGTGTCGAACTTCTTCGCGGCGGCATGCGCTTCGGCCTTGTCGAGCCAGGTGTTCACGTTGGCGAGCATGCGAACAAAGATCGGCACGCTGGCCGAGTGCATCGTGATGGACATGTCTTGTCTCCTACAAGGGAACGGGGTGCGGAGCGCGGATGCTACCGGCAGTCAACGAGCCGTGCACAATCAAGGCCAAGCCAGCCCGGACCGACCCGCACCCCGTGAACATCATCATCCTCGACGACTACCAGGACGCCGTGCGCAAGCTCAAGTGCGCGACCGTGATGGAGCAGCTCAACGCGAAGGTCTTCACCAACACCGTCAAGGGCATCGGCCAGCTGTCGGTGCGGCTGCGCGACGCCGATGTGCTGGTGCTGATCCGCGAACGCACGCAGTTCCCGAAGCAGCTGATCGAAAAACTCCCCAAGCTCAAGCTGATCTCGCAGACCGGCAAGGTCGGCTCGCACATCGATGTCGAGACCTGCACGCGCATGGGCATCGCGGTCGCCGAGGGCGTGGGCTCGCCGGTGGCGCCGGCCGAGCTGACCTGGGCGCTGATCATGGCGGCGATGCGCCGGCTGCCGCAGTACATCGGCAACCTCAAGCACGGTGCGTGGCAGCAGTCGGGCTTGAAGGCGGCCTCGATGCCGCCGAACTTCGGCCTCGGCACGGTGCTCAAGGGCCGGACGCTGGGCATCTGGGGCTACGGCAAGATCGGCCAGATCGTCGCGGGCTACGGCAAGGCCTTCGGCATGCACGTGACGGTGTGGGGCAGCGAATCGGCACGCGGGCGCGCCGAGCAGGACGGCTTCAGTGCCGCGCCGAGCTGCGAAGCGTTCTTCGAGACCTGCGACGTGATCTCGCTGCACCTGCGCCTGCACGACAGCACCCGCGGCATCGTCAAGCACGACGCGCTGACCCGCATGAAGCCGACCGCGCTGCTCGTCAACACCTCGCGCGCCGAGCTGATCGAAGAAGGCGCACTGGTCTCGGCCCTGAACCGCGGCCGGCCCGGCATGGCGGCGGTCGATGTGTTCGAGAGCGAGCCGATCCTGCAAGGCCACCCGCTGCTGCGCCTCGAGAACGCGGTGTGCACGCCGCACATCGGCTATGTGGAGCAAGACAGCTACGAGCTTTACTTCCGCGCCGCGTTCGAGAACGTCGTCAACTTCATCAACGGCCACCCGACGAACGTCGTGAATCCGGACGCGCTGAAGGTGCTTCGTTGATTCGACCGTCGCCGGAGCAAGCGGGCCGCGCAATGGGCTCGGCGAAATGGGCGCTGATGTTCGGCAACTTCGTGATCGGCTGCGGCGTGATGTCGGTGGCCGGCACGCTGAACGACATCGCGCACTCGCTGCAGGTGTCGGTGGCGCTGGCCGGGCAGCTGATCACGATCGCCGCGGCGATGATGGCCTTCGGTGCACCGCTGCTCGCCGGCTGGGTCGCCGGCTTCGACCGCCGCCGCCTGCTCGCGCTGGCGCTGCTCTGGTACGGCGCCGGTCACGCGATCAGCGCACTGATGCCGAGCTACGGCGCACTCTGGCCGGTGCGCGCGGTCACGATGCTCGCCGCGGCGGTGTTCACGCCGCAGGCCGCGGCCGCGATCGGCTTCATGGCCGCACCCCAAGAGCGCGGGCGCGCGATCACCTTCATCTTCCTGGGCTGGTCGGTCGCATCGGTGCTGGGCTTGCCGATGTCGGCATGGCTGGGCGAGACCTTCGGCTGGGGCGTGGCCTTCGATGCGGTCGCCGCGCTGGCGCTGATCGCCGCAGCCTGGGTCTATGGCGTGATGCCGGACGGCGTGCGCCCCGCCGCTCTCTCGCTGCGCGCCTGGAAAGACGTGCTGACCAACCCGGTGCTGATGGCGATGGTGATGGTCACGGCGCTGTTCGGCGCCGGCCAGTTCACGCTGTTCTCGTATTTCACGCCGTACTACAAGCTGCGCCTCGGCGCGAGCGCCGAACAGATCACGCTGCTGCTGATGTGGTTCGGCGCGTTCGGGTTGATCGGCAACCTGGTGCTGACGCGCGTCGTCGACCGGGTCGGGCCGAGCGCCGCCGTCACCGTCGCGATGGCGCTGATCGCCGCGTCGCTGGTGCTGTGGCCGCTCGGCGTCGGGCTGATCAGCATGGGGCTCGTGCTGGTGCCCTGGGCGCTCGGCTGCTTCTCGTCGAACTCGGCGCAGCAGGCCCGCCTCGGCCAGGCCGCGCCGGCGCTCGCACCGGCCCTGATGGCGCTCAACACATCGGCCATCTACGTGGGCCAGGCCGCCGGTGCGGCCAGCGGTGGCTGGCTCATCAATCGCACCGGCTACGCGAGCTTGAACTGGACCGGGCTGGCATGGCTGGCGGCCGCCATCGTCGTCAGCGTGTGGGCGGGCCGGCGCACGGTGGTGCTCGCATGACGACCGGCGCCATGCCGCTGGCCGACGAGCTCGGCGCGCCCGCCACTCGGCGCGAACTCTTCATCGCGTTCACCAGCCTGGCGCTGCAAGGCTTCGGCGGCGTGCTGCCGGTCGCGCAGCGCGTGCTCGTCGAGCGCCGGCGCTGGCTGACCAAGGAGCAGTTCGTCGAGATGCTCTCGGTGAGCCAGGTGCTGCCGGGGCCGAACATCGTCAACCTCGCGCTGATGTACGGCGACCGCTGCTTCGGCCTGAGCGGTGCGTTCGCGGCACTCGCCGGGATGCTGCTGGTGCCGATGCTGATCGTGCTCGCGCTCACCGCGCTGTACGGCCACTTCGCGCAGGACCCGGTCGTCACCGGCGCGCTGCGCGGCATGGGCGCAGTGGCCTCGGGGCTGGTGATCGCCACCGGCCTGAAACTGTTGACGACGCTGAGGCGCAATGCCATGGGCCTGCCGATCTGCCTGGCCTTCGGCACCGTCACGGTGCTGGCCACCGCCTGGCTGCGCGTGCCGCTGGTGTGGGTGATCCTCGGGCTGGGCGCCGTCGCGATCGGCGTCGCCTGGCACCGGCTGAAATGACCACCCCCACGTCATTCCATTCCTGCCCCCCGGGGGGGCGCTCAGCCGCCTTGGGGCGGCCCGGCGCCGGCTGGCCATGAACAACCTCACCGGGTCTGACCTGCTCGGCCTGTTCGGCCACTTCCTGATGCTCAGCCTGCTGGCGGTCGGCGGCGCCATCACGACGGTGCCCGACATGCACCGCTACATCGTCGTCGAGCACCACTGGCTCACCGATGCGCAGTTCACCGCGTCGATCGCGATCGCGCAAGCGGCGCCGGGGCCGAACGTGCTGTTCGTCGCCGTGCTCGGCTGGAACGTCGCCGGCGCGCTCGGTGCGCTGGCGACGATGGCCGGCAGCCTGCTGCCATCGACCGCGTTGTCGCTGTGGGCCACGCGCTGGGGCACGCAGCGGCGCGAGACGCGCGGCGTGCGCGCCTTCACCGCGGGGCTCATGCCGCTGACGCTCGGCCTGCTGCTCTCGACCGGCTGGGTGCTCGCCGAACCCTATCTGCTCAGCGACGCACACCGCTGGGGCGCGCTCGCGCTGATCGCGTTCAGCGTGGTGGTGATGATGCGCACCAGGTTCAGCCCAATCTGGCTGGTGATGATCGGCATGGTGGTCGGCGGGCTCGGCTGGATCTAGCCACGCGAGCTGGGCTGGTCGGGCCAGCTTAGGTCAGCGCGCGATCCACCAAGCCGGGCAGCGAGGCGAGCTCGTCGGCCACGGCCGCGGGCAGGTCCGGCCAGGCGCTCGCCGTGACCAGCACGTCCGCGCCGCCGGCACGCGCTTCGTGCACCATCAGGCTCAGCGGGATCGCCGGGTGCGAGTCGGCGTCGTGCATCACGACCGGCGTGCCGCCGGCCGACGAGGCCAGCACCAGCACCGAGCGCTCGCCGTGCAGCAGCGCCAGCACCGGCAAGCCCTGCAGCCGCGCACTCGCCTCGAGGCGCTGCACGGTTTCGCGCACGCCGAAATGACTGTGGCGCAACAAGCGCATCAGGTGGTTGCGCTCGGTCTGCGATGCATCGCGGATCGGCAGCAACGCGGCCATCACGACGGCGATGCTCCCGGTCATCCACAGACGGAACGGGCGGCGAATCTCGAACGGGGCTTGCAGCAGCTTCTTCATGCACCCACCTTAAGCGGCCGGTGTTTCAGCGACAAGACATCGCGCGTCAAGTTTGGTAAACGCACGTGCCAGGCTGTTGACGTGCGCAGTGCGCGGCCCCGTCTACTTCGTACCGAAGATCTTGTCGCCGGCGTCGCCCAGGCCGGGAATGATGTAGCCGATCTCGTTCAGGTGGCTGTCCACCGCTGCGGCCCAGCAGCGCACATCGGGATGCGCGTCGTTCAGCGCTTTCACGCCTTCGGGCGCGGCCACCAGCACGAGCGCGCGGATGTCCCTGCAGCCGCGCGCCTTCAGCAAGTTCACGGTGGCGATCATCGAGCCGGCGGTCGCGAGCATCGGGTCGATGATGATCGCGGTGCGCTCGTCGAGCTTGCCGACGAACTTCTCGAAGTAGTTCTCGGGCTGCAGCGTCTCGTGGTTGCGGCTCAGGCCGACCACGCTGACCTTGGCACTCGGGATCATGTCGAGCACGCCGTCGAGCATGCCCAGACCCGCCCGCAGGATCGGCACGACCGTGACCTTCTTGCCGCTGATCTGCTCGACCTCGGCCGGGCCGCTCCAGCAGTTGACGATGGTCTTCTCGAGCGGGAAGTCGGCCGTGGCCTCGTAAGCGAGCAGCCGCGCCAACTCGTTGGTGAGTTCGCGAAACTTCTTGGTCGAGATGTCGTTCTCGCGCAGCAGGCCGACCTTGTGTTTGACCAGCGGGTGTTTGACGTCGATGACAGGCATGGCGGGCTCCTCGGTTCAGTTCTTCTTCAGACGCTGGCGCACGGCTTCGTACAGGCACACGCCGCTGGCCACCGACACGTTCAGGCTCTCGACGACGCCCTGCATCGGCAGGCGCACGAGCACGTCGCAGGTCTTGCCCGTGAGCTGGCGCATGCCGCTGCCTTCGGCACCCAAGACCAGCGCAACCGGGCCGGTCAGGTCGAGGTCGTAGAGCGACTGCTGCGCGTCGTCGGAGGTGCCGATGATTTGAATGTCGCGTTCCTTCAGCTCATTCAAGGTGCGTGCCAGGTTCGTCACCATGAAGTACGGCACCGTGTCGGCCGCCCCGCTGGCGACCTTCGCGACCGTCGCGTTGACGCCGACCGCGTGGTCCTTCGGCGCGATCACCGCATGCGCGCCGGCGCCGTCGGCAACCCGCAGGCAGGCGCCGAGGTTGTGCGGGTCGGTGATGCCGTCGAGCACGAGCAGCAGCGGCGGGCCGTCGACGCCGTCGAGCGTGTCGTCGAGCGAATGGCTGATCGCGATCTGCTGAACCCGCGCGACCACGCCCTGGTGGCGGTGCGTGCCGCAGAGTTTTTGCAGGCGCTCGTCGTCGCTGTCGATCAGCTTCGCGCCGCTGTCCTTCGCGCGCTCGACGAACTGCTTCATGCGCTGGTCGCGGCGGGTGGCATCGATGTGGATCTCGACCACCGATTTCGGTGCCGATTTCAGCCGCACCGTCACCGCGTGAAAGCCGAAAAGAATCTGGTTGCTCATGCCGCGATGGTACGGCCAAGTACCATCGCGGCTTGGACGCGGCGAACCCGACGCCGTTCTCAGCCCAACCCGTCTACAGCCCTGAACCCACCACCATGCAAGTCATCTGCCTCGACCTCGAAGGCGTGCTCGTCCCCGAGATCTGGATCGAGTTCTCGAAACGCACCAACATCCCCGAGCTCGCCCGCACCACGCGCGACGAGCCCGACTACGACAAGCTGATGACGTTCCGCATCGGGCTGCTCGAGCAACACCGGCTCAAGCTCGCCGACATCCAGAACGTGATCGCCGGCATGGGCCCGATGGACGGCGCGAAGGCTTTTCTCGACGACTTGCGCAGCCGCTACCAGGTGCTGATCCTGTCGGACACCTTCTACGAGTTCGCGCAGCCGCTGATGCAGCAGCTCGCGTGGCCGACGCTGCTGTGCCACCAACTCGAGGTCGACGCCGACGGCTTCGTGCGCCGCCATGTGCTGCGCATGCCGGACCAGAAGCGCCACGCCGTCAACGCGTTGCGCGGCTTGAACTTCCAGGTCATCGCCGCGGGCGATTCGTACAACGACACCGGCATGCTCTCGGCCGCGCACGCGGGCTTCTTCATCCACCCGCCCGAGTCGATCACGAAGCAGTTCCCGCAGTTCCCGGTGACGCGCAGCTATGCCGAGCTGAAGACGGCGATCGACGCCGCCGCACAGCGCCTGCTCGTCAGCGACTGAGTGCGACGACGGCCATCAGCAGGCCGATCAGCACCGGCTGGTGCAGCATGTAAAAGCTCAGGCTCCAGCGGCCCAGCACCGCGAGCGGGCCGAGCGCACGCGGCAGCGCACCGCTGACCCAGCAGCGCCGGTGCGCCAGCACCCATTGCCCCGCGGCCAGGCCCCACCAGGCCACGCCCAGCCACGGCAACAGCGGCACGTAGTCCTCGGTGATCGGCTTATGAGTGACCAGGCCGACCCAGTTGGTCCAGCGCGTGTCGAACCACGGGTGCTGCACGACGAACGGCAGCGCGATCGCGAGCAGGCCGAGGGGCCACAGCGCGCGGCCCGCGCCCGCCGTCAAGCGCAGCACGATCAGCAGCAGCGCGATGCAATGCAGCACGCCGAAGCTGATGAAGGTCTTGGGGAACATCCACATCGAGCCCAGCGTCACCAGCACCGCGCAGCCGGCGACCTGCGCCCAGCGACGCCAGAAACGTGGCGAGAAGCGCGGCCCGCCCTGCTCTTGCGCCAACGCGATCGCCTGGCCCATGCCGGCGCAGAACAGGAACAGCGAGACGATGCAGGTGCGCTGCACCGTCCAGCGCGGGTCGGTGTAGAAGTTCTGGTGAATGAACCTGAAGTAGTTCAGGTCGTAGCAGAAGTGAAATACCGCCATCCAGACGATGGCGGCGGCGCGCAGCGCGTCGAGTCGATCGAAGCGCAGGCGCTCAGGCGTGGTGGGTTCGGGCGGCACGCGGCAACGATAGCGCACGCCGCATGCCGATGAACTCGAGGTCGGCGAACGCGAGCACCGTGACGATGTGCAGCACGACGAAGGCCTCGCCGAGCCATGTCGGGCTCAAGCCCGCGGCCGTCAGCACCAGCACGCAGTCGACGGCCCACACGAGGTTCAGCACGATCGGCAGCCACACCGCCGCACGCGGCACGGCCCCGCGCGTGGCCAGCCACACCAGGTAGCCGGCATACGGAAACAGCGCCACGCCCGCGACCAGCAGCAGCGACGACGGCAGCCCGAGCAGGCGATTCAGCGCCCCGGCGCCGAGTGCCATCACGGCGCCGACCGCGGCGCTGACGATGGCATCGGCCCACAGCACGCGGCGCAGAAACGAGTTCGGTTGGATCAGGTTCGCAGACATGTTCGACACTCCTCGATGTCCGCCGCAGGCCGCGCCCCGATGGCGCCGCCGCTGCGTGCGGTGTGAAGCAATGGTCGGCGCCGCAGGTGCAGCAGTCCATTACCTCGCGCGTCATGGAGCGTCGCACGGCCGCGCGTTATCGTGCCGCCCATGAACCCCACCGCCACCCTGCCCACCTTCGGCGCGCAACTGCGCGAATGGCGCCAGCGCCGCCGCCTGAGCCAGCTCGATCTGGCCGGTGATGCCGATGTGTCGACGCGCCACCTGAGCTTCGTCGAGACCGGCCGCGCGATGCCCAGCCGCGAGATGGTGCTGCGCCTGGCCGATCGACTCGAGGTGCCCTTGCGAGAACGCAACCGCCTGCTCGCCGCCGCAGGCTTCGCGCCGATGTACGCCGAGCGCTCGCTCGACGACCCGGCATTGAAAGCCGCGCGCGAGGCGGTCGAGCTGGTGCTGAAGGGCCACGAGCCGTATCCGGCACTGGCGGTCGACCGGCACTGGTCGCTGGTCTCGTACAACCGCGCGGTGCTGCCAATGCTGGCCGGTGTCGCGCCCGCGCTGATGCAGGCGCCGATCAACGTGCTGCGGCTGAGCCTGCACCCCGATGGGCTCGCGTCGCGCATCGTCAACCTCGCGCAGTGGCGCGCCCACATCCTCGCGCGCGTGCGCCAGCAAGTGGTCGTCAGCGCCGATCCGGTGTTGACCGCACTCGCCGACGAGCTGCGCAGCTACCCCGCGCCGGCAGTGGACGCATCGCACGACGGCATCGAGGCCAGCGTCGTCGTGCCGCTGGTGCTGCGCACGCCGGCCGGCACGCTGTCGTTCATCAGCACGACGACAGTGTTCGGCACGCCGGTCGACGTGACGCTGTCGGAGCTCGCGCTCGAGACCTTCTTCCCGGCCGATGCAGCGACCGCGGCGCTGCTACACGCCGGCGCGGCGCAACAGCCGCAAGAAGGCTAGCGCGACGACGCGGTCGTCTTCGGGTGCTCGCGCTTGTAGCGCGCGATCTCTTCCTTCAGGTCGCGGTATTCCTCGCAGGTGAAGAAGCAGATCTTGTCGAGCGCCTTCAACTCCTGCTCGGCCAGATCGAGCTTGCCGATCTGCAGGTAGGCCTCGCCGAGGTACTCGTGCGCGCCCTTGTGGCGCGGGTCGATCTGCAGCGCGCGCTCGTAGTGCTTGAACGAGTTGTCCATGTCGCCGAGCTGCCGGTAGGCGTGGCCGAGTTCGTTCCACGCGTCGGCGCTGTTCGGATCGCGCTGCGTCACCGCGCCCATGCGCGCGACGACCTGGGTCCAGTCCTTCGCCTTCGCCGCCGCGAGGCCGGCCTTGTAGTCGGGGTCGGCACTGGCCGCGGCAGCATCGCCGCCGCCGCTACCGCCACCGCCGCCTCCACCACCGGCGCTCCAGGCCGATGGCGCCGCAAAGCTCAAGCAGGCTGCCAACGACAACATGAATAGTCGAACTTTGATTCTGCTCATGATGGTGACCTGGTCTCAGTGAACGTCGATCCGGCCGTAGACGCCGTGGGTCTCGTCGGACGGCCCGCCGGTGAAGAACAGCGTGTTCGTCGGCTGGCTGTTGATGCCGTTGCCGAACGCGATGCCCCACAGCCCGTCGATCGCGATCGGCGTGCCGTCGGCCTTGCTCAGCGTGCCCAGCTTCGCGCCGGTGGACGCATCGAACGCGTTGATCTTGCCGTCGCCGAAATTGGACACGAGCAATGCATTGCTGAACGGCCCGAAGTCGGCCGGCGCCAGCGCGATGCCCCACGGCGCGTTCAAGGCGCCGCCGACATCGATGAGGCGCTTGACGAAATGGCCGGTCGCATCGAACACGTCGACGAGCCCGAGGCCGGCGCCGCTGACGTTGTCCTCCGCAGCCGCGTCCTGCTTCGCGAACGTGACGTAGATCGAACCGCCGATCGCCTGGATGCCGAACGGCGCGTAGCCGGCCGGCAGCGTCGGGTCGGTGAAGCCGCCGGCGACCATCACCTTGGCGAAAGTGGCATCGAAGACATCGACCCGCCCGTTGTGAAAGTCCGTCGCATACAGAAAGTTCGCGCCACCGCTGCTGGCCAGCGCCAGGCCTTTATAGATCGCGCCGGCTGTGGCGCCGTCGAAGACCGTGACCGCGTTGTTGAGGTTCACGCCCGGCGACCAGCCCGACAGCGTGCCCGCTTCGCCGACGAAGATGAAGCGGCTCGCACCGCTCAACCCGCCCTGGCTGACGACGAAGTCGCTCGAGCCGCTGTAGACGATGCCGGTCGGGTTGGCGGTGCCCGCCGCGCCGTCCGGGATCGCGACCACCAGCGTTTGCGGCACGCCGTTGCCGTCGTACAGCGTCGAGGTCGACGTGCCGGCATTCGCGACCCACACGAAGCCGGTCGGATTGAACGCAAGGCCCCAGGCGTTGACGAGGTGCGTGTCGACGTTGGCGCTGCTGTACGGGTTGGTGCTGGCATTGAAGTCGCTGACCAGGCTGGTCGAGACATAGGCGGTGCCTATGCCGCCACCGCCTGAATCGCCGCCGCCACCGCAGGCGGTCATCATCACAGCGGCACACAGGCTGGCCAGCAGCCACCTCGGTTTGACGCAAGACAACAGGTTCATCGCGATCCTCCTTCGGGCTGGTGAGGCGAGGCTTGCGCGGATGCGAGCCCATCACCGTGCCGGTTGATTCCGCTCCCGCGGAAAAAGGTTCAACGCGTCAGAACCGGATCAGAACGAGACCAGCGCCCCCAGCACCACGGTGTTGCGCCGCGTGCCGTACTCGACCACATACGGCCCGCCACGTGTGACGGCGACCCACGCGAGCTGCACGTCGACGGACGGCGCGGCAGCGAAGCCCAGCCCGATGCGCAGATCGGCGCGCGTCCGGCGGCTGTCGTCGACCGCCGCGCCACCCAGCGCAATGAGCGCCCCGGCGTGGCCGAACAAGCGCAGCTGCGATGTCAACGGCGTGTGCGCGTTGAGCTCGACATAGCTCGTGGCCTGCCCGAAGCCGAAGTAGTCGGCCGCGTAGTAGGCGCGCAGGCTCCAGCGCTCGCTCAGCACGCCGGCGAACAGCTCGGTGTAGTCGTAGCGCGTGTTGCCGCTGAAGGTCGAGCTCGTGACGCCAAGCTCGACGCTGAGGCCGGGCGTCATGCGCATCACGACGCCGGCATAGCCCAGCAGCTGCAGCGCGTGGTGACCGCGCATGAACTCGACCCGCGTGGCGCTGGCCCCTGCAAAGGCGCCGCTGTCGTGGTCGTAGGCCAGGCTCAGGCGCAGATCGGGTTGGCCATCGCTGAGCGAGACGCCGCGAAACCGGTTGTCTGATTCGACGCCGATGCTGGCACCGAACTGCGCCCGCGCCACGCCGCTGGCGATCAGCGCGCAGGCCCACAGCAGGTGACGGGCATGGCGCAACGACGGCACGACGGCGCGCCGCACGTCACTGGCGTGCGACGGTCGGCGCCGCGCTCGCGGCCGTGCAGTCGCAGCGGCAGTTGCCGGCAACGCGGCTCAGCGATGCGCAGGCATCGACCTGGCCATCGGGCCGCAGCACGAGGTCGCGCGCGGCCACGGCGGCGGTGGTGGATGTCGGCGTGCCGCGCTGGTCGCGCGCCTCGCGCAGCAAGGCCAGCAGCCCGCTGACGTGCGCTGCCGCATACGAGGCGCCCGAGACCACGGCCCAGCGCGCGCCGGTCACGGTGGTCGGGATGTCGCGCCCGGGCGCGGTCACGACGCCAGTGGCCACCGGCTCGCGGCTGGCATCGGCGACCGCGACCACGCCGTGGTGCGCGGCCGGGAAGCCGCCGTCAGGCACAGCGCGGTCGACCGCCGCGACGACCGCGATGCCATGGCCGAGCGCCACGTCGAGCAGGCGGCCCAGCAGCCGATCGGGCGGGCCGCTCAGGCTCAGGTTGATCACCTGCACGTCTTGCGCGATCGCGACATGCAGCGCCTGCGCCAGGCTCAGGCTGCTGCACAGCGTGGCGTCGACCGCCTGCTGCCAGCAGGCTCGCAAGGCCAGCACGTGCGCCTGCGGCGCGACGCCGACGATGCCGATGCCGTTGTCGGCCTGCGCGGCGATGATGCCGGCCACGGCCGTGCCATGCAGTTCGGCCACGGCAGCGCGGCCCGGGAGAAAGTCTTCACTCGATTCGATCTGCCGAGCCAGATCCGGGTGCGCGCGCTCGACCCCGCTGTCGATCACCGCCACCCGCACGCGGCGGCCGGTCACCGTGTCGTGCAGCGCGGCCAGCTGCCAATCGCGCGCCGCCGGCTGCATCGAAAACAGCGGGTCGTCGTGACCTTGCGCGCGGTAGACGTTCATCGTCTGCGCCCACGAGACGCGGGCATCGCGGGACAGGTCCTGCGCGATGCGCCCGGGCGACTGATCCGGCGGCACCGTCATCACGAAGCAGTCGACGCCGAGCAGCGGCATCGGCCAGTCGCTGTTCATCGCCAGCCCATGCTCGCGCGCGAGCTGCGTGGCGACGCGGCGGCGGGCAGCGCGGCCGGCGGCATCGGAGTAGCTGCCGGCGTAGTTGCCGTCGGGGCGGAAGTGCTGCGGCGGCAGGTTCAGCAACACCAGCACTTGCTGCGGTTCTTGCGCATCCGGCGCAGCCACCGGCGCGTCTGCGGCGTGCGCAGCGAGTGCTACTGCGAACGCGGTGCCGACGAGCGCGGCGCGCAGCATGCGCAGCAGCGAGATCATCGCGCCGGCCCAGCGGCTAGTGATTCGACGCGCAGCACCGCGGCCTGCCGCCGCAACTGCTCGATCGCGGCGGCGTGCCGCGTCGGGGCGGCGCTCAGCAGGTAGGCGCCGGTCACGGTCGGGCCATCGACGAGCCGCACATCGCTGTCGCGCAAGGCCTGTCGAATCTGCAGCTCGCTCGCCTCCGGGCGGAACACGACGACGATGCTCGCGTCGCCCGCGCGGCTCGGCGCCCCGAGCGCGCGGTACGCGTCGTCGCGCGGCAGCATCACGACGACCAGGGCCGCGAGGCCGACGATGACCATCGACTGCAGCGCCATGACCCAGCGCCAGCCGCCCCACCATGGCGGCGCCGCGCGGGCCGTGCGCGGCGGCTTGGCCGGGCGCCCGCGCCCGGCCGCGGCCTCGGTGTCGAGCCGGCCACGCAGCGCGGCCCAGCCGCGGTCGACACCGGCGGATGCAGGCGCCGATGCCGGCTCGTCGGCAACGATGTCCTTCAGCCGGCGCTGCCACGCGATGTCGGCCTGGCACCGTGTGCAGCCGGCCAGATGCGCGGCGACGCGCGCCGACTCGGCGGCGTCGAGGTGGCCGCCATCGAGCCAGGGCAGCAGCAGCTGCACGATGTCGTGCTCGTCGCCGCCGCCCAATCGCAGGATTCGTCCGTTCACAACCAGTCCCCCGCGTCCCCGGCCAGCAGCGTGCGCAGCCTGCGCCGGGCGTGAAACATGCGCGTCTTCACCGTGTCCACCGGGCAGTCGACGATCTGCGCGATCTCGCGGTAGCCCATGCCGTAAAAATACGCCAATTCGACCACCGTGCGGTGGTCGATCGACAGCGCGTCGAGCGCGCGCACCAGCTGCGCCTTCACCTGGCCTGTTTGCGCCTGCTGCTCCGGGCCGGCGCCGGGCTCGGGGCGATCGGCCAGCGTCTCGTCCGGCACCGCCTCGTCGTGGCGCTGCAAGGCCTTCAGCGCCTTGCGGTAGGCGATCGCGAAGATCCAGGTCGACACCTTGCTGCTGCCGTCGAAGCGGTCGGAGCGGTTCCAGACCACCAGCATCGTGTCGTTCAGCACCTCTTCGACCAGGCCGTGCCGGCGCGTCATGCGATCGAGAAAGCGCGTCAGCCGCGCGTGATAGGTGCGATAGAACTGCTCGAACGCGCGCAGATCGCCCGCGGCAATGCGGCCGATCAGCCGTCGTTCCGCCGGCTCGCCCTCGTCGACAGGCGCCGGGTTCGGCCCCGGCCCGTCGTCTCGATCTTGAAGCATCCACTACTCCCGTTGGAGTGTTGATTCCTCGGTGTGCAAGAACGGTTCAACGATTCGCGAAATAAATTTCTCGCAGCCCGTGCTCAGCCCACCCAGACCCGGGCGTTGCCGAACATCCGCATCCACGGGCTCGCGGCGCTGCGCTCGCCGTCGGTCCAGCTCAACTGCACGTTGCGGAACACGCGTTCGGCATGCGGCATCAGCGCGGTGAATCGGCCGTCGGGCGTGGTCACGGCGGTCAGGCCGTCCGGGCTGCCGTTCGGGTTGAACGGATAGGCCTCGGTCGGCGCGCCGGTGTGGTCGACGAAACGCATCGCGCGCTTCACGGCGACCGCATCGCCGCGCTGCGAGAAGTCGGCGAAGCCTTCGCCGTGCGCCACCGCCACCGGCAGGCGGCTGCCGGCCATGCCGGTGAAGAAAATCGACGGGCTGTCGAGCACCTCGACCAGGCTGAGGCGCGCCTCGAACTGCTCGCTCTTGTTGCGCGTGAACTTCGGCCAGGCAGCGGCGCCGGGGATGATGGGCGAGAGCGCGGCCATCATCTGGCAGCCGTTGCACACGCCGAGCGCGAAGCTGTCGCCGCGCGCGAAGAACGCGGCGAACTGCTCGGCCAGCATCGGGTTGAACATCACCGAGCGCGCCCAGCCTTCGCCGGCGCCCAGCGTGTCGCCGTAGCTGAAGCCGCCGCACGCGACGAAGCCCTGGAACTGCTCGAGCCGCGCGCGGCCGGCTTGCAGATCGCTCATGTGCACGTCAAAGGTCTCGAAGCCGGCCTGGTGCATCGCATAGCTCATCTCGAGGTGGCTGTTGACGCCCTGCTCGCGCAGGATCGCGAGCTGCGGTCGCTTGAGATTGACGAACGGCGCGGCAATGTTCTGCGCCGGGTCGAAGCTCAGCGCCAGGTGCAGGCCCGGGTCGTCGGCCCGGCCCGCGGCCGCGTGTTCCGCGTCGGCGCAGACCGGGTTGTCGCGCAGCTTGGCGATGCGCCAGCTGACCTCGTCCCAGGCCTGGTGCAGCTCGCGCAGCGGCGCGCTGAAGACCGACTTGGCGTCGCGCCAGACCTCCATCACGCCGCGCTCGTTCGGCTTGCCGATGAAGTGGCTGTGCTGGCTCAGGCCGTGCTCGCGCAGTGTCTGCATCACTTCATTGCGCACCGCGGTCGGCACCTGGATCACGGCGCCCAGTTCCTCGCTGAACAGCGCGCGCAAGGTCAGCTCGGTGCGGCGTGCACCGACCTGCGTCGCCCAGTTCTTCGAGTCGCCGTAGTCGGCGCGGCTGTCGCTGATGCCGTCGCCCTCGGTGACGAGCATGTCGACGTTCAGGCTCACGCCGAGGTGGCCGGCGAAGGCCATCTCGCAGACCGTGGCCCAGAGGCCGCCGTCGCTGCGGTCGTGGTACGCGAGCAGCCTGCCTTGGCCGCGCAGCACGTTGATCGCGGTGACCAGCGCCTTGAGCTGCGCCGGGTCGTCGAGGTCGGGCACCGTGCTGCCGAACTGGTTCAGCACCTGCGCGAGCATCGAACCGGCCATGCGGTTCTGGCCGCGGCCGAGGTCGATCAGGATCAGCGTCGTGTCGCCGGGCTGGAGTTGCGGCGTCAGCGTCGCACGCACATCGGCGAGCGTGGCAAACGCGGTGACGATCAGGCTGACCGGTGCGGTGACCTGCTTGGCCTCGCCGTCGTCGCTCCAGCGCGTGCGCATCGACAGGCTGTCCTTGCCGACCGGCACGCTGATGCCCAACGCAGGGCACAGCTCCATGCCGACCGCGCGCACCGTCTCGTACAGTGCCGCGTCTTCGCCGGGCTCGCCGCAGGCCGCCATCCAGTTGCAGCTGAGCTTGACGCGCTCGAGCTCGAACGGCGCCGCGAGCAGGTTCGTGATCGCCTCGCCGACCGCCATGCGGCCCGAGGCCGGCGCGTCGAGCGCGGCCAATGGCGTGCGCTCGCCCATGCTCATCGCCTCGCCACGGAAGCCGCTGAAGTCGGCCAGCGTGACCGCGCAATCGGCGACCGGCACCTGCCACGGGCCGACCATCTGGTCGCGGCTGTTCAGCCCGCCGACGGTGCGGTCGCCGATCGTGATCAGGAAGCGCTTGCTCGCGACGGTCGGGTGGCGCAGCACGTCGAAAGCGACCTTCTCCAGCGTCACGTCGTTCAGGTCGAGCTCGGGCGCACTGCGTGGCACCCGCGTCACATCGCGCAGCAGCTTCGGCGGCTTGCCGAGCAGCACGTCCATCGGCATCGCGATCGGGCGTTCGCCACCCGGGCCGTCTTCGAGGATCAGCTCTTTCTCGGCCGTCGTGACGCCGACCACTGCGAACGGGCAGCGCTCGCGCTCGCACATCGCGCGGAACATGGGCAGCGCCTCGGGCGAGACCGCCATCACATAGCGTTCCTGGCTCTCGTTGCACCAGATCTCTTTGGGCGCGAGGCCGGTCTCTTCGAGCGGCACCGCGCGCATGTCGAAGCGCGCGCCCATGCCGGCGCCGTCGACGAGTTCGGGGAACGCGTTCGAGATGCCGCCTGCGCCGACGTCGTGGATCGCGAGGATCGGGTTGCTCTCGCCGAGTGCCCAGCAGTGGTTGATGACCTCTTGCGCACGGCGTTCGATCTCGGGGTTGCCGCGCTGCACTGAGTCGAAGTCGAGCGAGGCCGCGTTCGCGCCCGCGGCCATCGAACTTGCCGCGCCGCCGCCCATGCCGATGCGCATGCCGGGGCCGCCGAGCTGGATCAACAACGTGCCGGGCGGAAACGCGATCTTCTTCGTCTGCGAGGCCGAGATCGAGCCCAACCCGCCGGCGATCATGATGGGCTTGTGGTAGCCGCGGCGCTGCTCGCCGACCGTCTGCTCGTAGACGCGGAAGTAGCCACCGAGATTCGGCCGGCCGAATTCGTTGTTGAACGCGGCGCCGCCGAGCGGCCCGTCGATCATGATCTGCAGCGGGCTCGCGATGTGCTCGGGCTTGCCGTAGGGCGTTTGCTCCCACGGCTCGCTGGTGCCTGGCAGGTGCAGGTTCGAGACGCTGAAGCCGGTGATGCCCGCCTTCGGCTTGGAGCCGCGACCGGTCGCGCCCTCGTCGCGGATCTCGCCGCCGGCACCGGTCGAGGCACCCGGGAACGGCGAGATCGCGGTCGGGTGGTTGTGCGTCTCGACCTTCATCAGCACATGCACCGGCTCGACCCGTGCCGCATACACCGGCGCGTTGGTGTAGCCCTGCGGCAGCCAGCGCTCGATCACACCGCCTTCCATCACCGAGGCGTTGTCGCTGTAGGCCACGATCGTGTGCTGCGGCGACGTCGCCTCGGTGTGGCGGATCATCTGGAACATCGAGCGCTCTTGCGCGACGCCGTCGATCACGAACTGCGCGTTGAAGATCTTGTGGCGGCAATGCTCGCTGTTGGCCTGCGCGAACATCATCAGCTCGACATCGGTCGGGTTGCGGCGCAAGTCGGTGAACGCGGCGACCAGGTAGTCGATCTCGTCGTCCGACAGCGCCAGCCCGAACTCGGTGTTGGCCCGGACCAGCGCGGCGCGCCCTTGCGCCAGCACATCGACATGCTGCATAGCCTCGGCCGACTGCACGTCGAACAGATGCACCGCGTCTTCGCGCGACGCGAGCGCGCTCTCGGTCATGCGGTCGTGCAGCAGCGCGGCGCAGGCCTGCAGCGCGTCGGCCGCGAGCGGCTTGGCGCCGCCCAGCAGGCCGGTCTTCAGCGTGAGCCGGTACTCGGTGACGCGCTCGACGCGCCGGATCGCGGCGCCGCAGTTGTGCGCGATGTCGGTCGCCTTCGAGGCCCACGGCGAGACGGTGCCCAGGCGCGGCGCGACCACGATCAGCGCGCCTTCGGTCGGCCCGGCGTACGGGTCGCCGTAGCGCAGCAGCCCGGCCAGCTTGTCGTGGTCTTCACGCGCCAGCGGCACGTCGCTGCAGACCCAGTGCACATGGCGTGCGGCGACCCCGCTGATGCGGCCCTCGATGGCCTGCAGACGCGGCAACAGCGCCTGCGCGCGGAAGGCGGACAGCGCATTGCCGCCCTCGAAGTGAGTCAGGTGCTGGGGGGTGGAAGTCACGCGGCGGGCTCGGCGGGTGGAGACATGGCCGGAGCGCTGTTGGGGTCGCCCCGGTGGGATCCCGAGATTTTACGTGCCCGATGAGACAATGGCCGTCAGGTCATTGCGGCGAAGGCTCACTTCACGCAGTGAAGTTAAGGCGCGTCAGCGCCGTGCCGTTGCCATAATCCCGCCCCATGACGATCACGATCAAGACTGCTGCCGACGTCGATGCGATGCGCATCGCCGGCCGCCTCGCCTCCGAAGTGCTGGACATGCTCACGCCGCACGTCAAACCCGGCGTATCCACCGACGAACTCGACCGGCTCGCGCACGACCACATCGTGAACGTGCAGCAGGCGATCCCCGCGCCGCTGAACTACGCGCCGCCCGGCTACACGCCGTACCCGAAGTCGATCTGCACCTCGATCAACCACCAGGTCTGCCACGGCATCCCGAACGACCGGCCGCTGAAGAACGGTGACATCGTCAACATCGACGTCACCGTGATCAAAGACGGCTGGCACGGCGACACCAGCCGCATGTTCATCGTCGGCGAAGGCTCGATCGCCGCGAAGCGCCTGTGCCAGATGACCTACGACGCCATGTGGAAGGGCATCGCGAAGGTCAAGCCCGGCGTGCGCCTGGGCGACATCGGCCACACGATCCAGACCTTCGCCGAGAACAACGGCTTCTCGGTGGTGCGCGAGTTCTGCGGCCACGGCATCGGCCAGAAGTTCCACGAGGAGCCGCAGGTGCTTCACTACGGCCGCCCGGGCACGCTCGAGGAGCTGGTGCCGGGGATGATGTTCACGATCGAGCCGATGATCAACGCCGGCCGCCGCGAGATCCGCGAGATGGGCGACGGCTGGACCATCGTCACGAAAGACCGCTCGCTGTCGGCGCAGTGGGAGCACACGGTGCTCGTCACCGAGACCGGCTACGAGGTGATGACGCTGTCGGCCGGCAGCCCGCCGCCGCCGGCATTCGTGACAAGCGCGCCGGCCTGACGCGACTATCGCTGTGGCCGCCGTGCTGAACGGAATGCCGACGCCGGCGGCGTCAACGACCGCGACCGTGGGTCTGCCCGAGCTGCGCACGCAGTTTCGCGACGGCAAGACGGCGCTGCTCGACCATTTCGAACAATCGCGCCCGACCGCGCCGGCGGCCTCGCGCTTGCTGCGGGCGCTGTGCAAGCATGTCGACCAGACGCTGATCGCGCTCTGGGAGCGCTGCGCGATGCCGCCGGGCACGGCGCTGCTGGCGGTCGGCGGCTACGGCCGCGGCGAGCTGTTCCCGCACTCCGACGTCGACGTGCTGCTGCTGCTGCCGCCGACGATGACGGTGGCCAGCGCGGCGCTGAAGACCGCCGTCGAAGGTTTCATCACCGCCTGCTGGGACATCGGCCTCGAGATCGGCTCCAGCGTTCGCACCGTGAGCGAATGCATCGCGATGGCCAAGAGCGACGTGACGGTGCAGACCGCGCTGCTCGAGTCGCGCTATCTGTGCGGCTCGCGGCGCGTGTTCGCCACGTTCCGCAGTGCCAACACGCAGGCGATGGACGCAAAGGCCTTCCTGCGCGCCAAGACGCTCGAGATGGAGCAGCGCCACCGCAAGTTCGAGGACACGCCCTACTCGCTCGAACCGAACTGCAAGGAAAGCCCCGGCGGCCTGCGCGACCTGCAGGTCGTGCTCTGGATCGCACGCGCCGCGGGCCTGGGCAAGACCTGGTCCGCACTCGCCGCGAAAGGCCTGATCACACCGTTCGAGGTCAAGCAGCTGAACCGCAACGAAGGCCTGCTCAAGCTGATCCGCGCACGCCTGCACATGATCGCGGGCCGGCGCGAAGACCGGCTCGTGTTCGACCTGCAGACCGCGGTGGCCGAAAGCTTCGGCTACGCCGCGACCCGGGCCGGGCGTGCGTCCGAGAAGCTGATGCGGCGCTACTACTGGGCGGCCAAGGCGGTGACGCAGCTGAACCAGATCCTGATGCTCAACATCCAGGAGCACATAGACGGTTCGCAGGACGCGCCGATGCGCCCGATCAACGCCAAGTTCCTCGAGCGCGGCGGCATGCTCGAGGTCGCGAGCGACGACCTGTACCAGCGCGACCCGCACGCGATTCTCCAGACTTTCCTGGTCTACCAGCAGACGGTCGGCCCGAAGGGCTTGTCGGCACGCACGCTGCGCGCGCTCTACAACGCACGCGACCTGATGGACTCGGCGTTCAGGCACGACCCGGTGAACCGTGCGACCTTCATGAAGATCCTGATGGAGCACGAGGGCCAGACGCACGCGTTCCGGCTGATGAACCAGACCAGCGTGCTGGGGCGCTACCTGTGGGTGTTCCGGCGCATCGTCGGGCAGATGCAGCACG